>Ga0007882_10000785_pt1 | contig 18562 bp, 16 predicted proteins | sample CryBogCBH12Aug01_FD_71195 | JGI IMG/M metagenome (GOLD analysis project Ga0007882, IMG submission 71195) | Freshwater microbial communities from Crystal Bog, Wisconsin, USA - CBH12Aug09.1 | ecosystem: Environmental > Aquatic > Freshwater > Lake | place: Crystal Bog, Wisconsin, USA | collected... | reverse complement strand
GTTGCTCCGTTTGGTCCACTGTTATTTACTAAATAGGCACTGGCATCGTTGACTTTACCTGTGGGGAGGTTGAAGCCTTCTTCCAGAGTATAGAATACCTTCATGCCGTCACAGATGTCAGTTGTTCCTTTAACACCAATTCGGGAATCTGAGATGCCACCGTTAAAAATTCCTATTACTGCATTAGGAACTGTTTTTTTGACAGGGGTGACGGGGTTAACCGATCCTGGGAAATTAGGATCAACGCTCAATGAATGTGTCACGTCTCCGACAGCAGCATCGAGCGTTCCATAAACATTAATGTTTGTTTCAGCAAAAGCGGGTGATGCGTATGACAGTGCTGCAAACATTGCAGCAAGCGATAGCATTTTTTTCATGTGTGTTCTCCGTTAGGTTGTGTGTGGGTGTGAGATAACAAGAAAAAAGAAAAAGAACCAACTTTGTTACAATATCTTTAAATGTAATAAAAATAGCAGGAAAAGGCCAAACGCGACTTTTTCGGTTTTGTTATTTCCCAGCCCGGTTTTAATGATACGGGTTAGTGTATCGAAATTAAAATTTTTATTTACGGAAGTGAATGCCCGGATTTATGGGATTTTTTTTCACTTTATTTTATGAATAATAAAGAAAATACGTCATGTCACAGGTCAGACTAAGGGTCAGCGCTTTATGTATCCAGGACGGTCATGTTCTGCTTATTGAACACAAAAGTTTTGCACCTGAAGACCCGAAGTTGCCTCAAAGTTACTGGATTCTTCCTGGTGGTGTTGTTGAACGGGGGGAAACGCTTGATGAGGCTGTCAAGAGGGAGATGATGGAAGAGACTGGTCTTGAGTGCAAGGTCGGCAGCCTGCTGTTTATCAAGGAGCTGCTTTATCCATATCCTGGTGTACAGGAACAGGGAAGCATTCATCATTCTGTTTCACTTGGCTTTTTCTGCACGGTTACCGGAGGGGATATGATAACTGGTAAAGATCCTGAATATGCGGATGATCAGCAGGTTATTCTGAAGGTGAGCTGGCTTCCTCTGGAGAAACTTGATCAGTATGACCTTTATCCGCCATTTCTTGCTGATTACATCCTTGCTCAAGATCCGGAAGGGCTTCAGAATGCTGTGCCTGAGTTTTTTAAATCAGCACAATAATCTTCAGCCCTGCAGGTTTCATATATGTTGTTCGGTGTGCGTCTCCAGAGAAATTTATAGATCGTTTAAAGATCAATAATGCAACCGAGCGTTGTATAACTTTCCGGGTGGTAGAAGTACATGCCCTGTGTGCTCATTCCTGAAAAATAGTTGCATGCTACTCTGACTTTTTCCAATCCTATGGTGTTGAGACGTATGCCGGCCTGCAGGTTCCAAGTTCCCCTGTAGCCTTTTGTTTCCTGAAGCGTTGACTGCCAGATTGGCAACAGTTTTACATCAGCAGCGAGATAGGTGTTGCCGGGTGTCGAGAGCTCGCCACCGGCATGAAATGAGTTGGGGTTGATTCCGCCCGGAATGGTGTGATAGATGTATTGGTAACCAGCGTAGACCCTATGGCCTGGTGAACTGAGTGCCATTACGAGGTCCAAAAATTCCCGGCTGTAGGTGAAGGGAATATTCGGGCCGGCTGGTTCAGGGATCCAACCACTGCCATCCGGCTCATAGTGGCCGTCTTCGTAGTGGGCAGAGATATGGCTGAGCCGTAATCTTCCGCTTAATTCTTCAAAAGGAAGCGTTTCATTGCTAATTTTTTCTTTCCAGCTGGTGTTTATGCCGAACAGATAAGTAACAGCATCAACCGGAAATTTGAAATTGTCACTTTCGCGCAGGAGCGACCAGGTACCGAAATCAACACCTACGGCAAAGTTTTTGCTGTTGCTCTGATAGAGGTCGGCTGATGTTCCAATATTGAGGTTCAAAAAACGTTGGTTGACCCATGGCATGACGGAAACCTGTGTTTCCATAGGGTCGGCGAGAAGTGGAGTAAAAATGGTTTTCAGCGTTGGGTTCAGGATTTGATCCGCTGATGCATTTTTCTGTGAGACTTGAAAAAGTGCTATCAGAATGATAGCTGTTCTAAGAAGTCGGTATGCGTTGTTCATGGCAAAGTAGTCGCGTTAGCGGGTTTAGTTGAATAATAATAATGTCTTTTTCAGAGGTAAATATTAAGAGGATAGCAGGGTGTTCAGTACGGCCATGCGGACAGCAATGCCGTTGGTTACCTGTTCGAGCAGCATGCTTTTTGAATAACCTGGAGGCTGGATGCGATCAGCCACATGGTTTGATATCTCTATTTCCCGGTTAATGGGTCCGGGATGAAGCACCAGAAGATTTTTCTGGATTCTCTCAAGACGTTCGTCGGTAAGTCCGTAATAGACAGAATACTCTTCAAGAGAGGGCAGGTATCCTCCTGTAGCGCGTTCAAGCTGCAGGCGAAGCACAATTGCTGTATCTGCCCATGCTATGGCGCTATCGAGGTCTGTAAACAGGGTGACTCCGAGTTGGGATGCATCGGGAGGCATGAGAGTAACGGGGCAGCATACGCCAACCTTTGCCCCGGCGGTAAGGAGTCCATAGATGTTGGAGCGTGCTACGCGGCTGTGAAGAACATCGCCGATAATAATTACTTTAAGACCTTCTATTTTTCCGAAGTATTCACGGAGCGTAAACATGTCGAGCAGAGCCTGTGTCGGGTGCTCATGCGATCCATCGCCTGCATTGATGACGGGTTTTGCAGTTATTCCTGTTATAAGATCAGCTGATCCTGAAGAAGGATGGCGAAGGATAAAACCATCTACCTGCATGGCTTCGAGGTTTTTAATGGTATCGCTCAGGGTTTCTCCCTTGCTGACACTGCTTGATGCTGCGGAGAAGTTCAAGGTTCCTGCACCCAGATGACGTGCAGCTATTTCAAATGAAAAACGGGTTCGGGTTGAGTTTTCAAAAAAAACAAGTGCAATGCGTTTGTTGGAGAGAGATGCTTTAAAAGAGGGGGTTGCGGTTGACAGCTCTTTTTTAAAGCCTGTGGCCATGTCGAGTATGCTGGTGATGTCATTGGCCGGAACATCACATAATCCAGTAAGGTGCTTCAAATTCGACCTTTATTTGTGGCTTGTCAGAAAGATATTTTTTTCAAAGGTACAAAAAAATTGATGATCAAAAACTACCTTACATGAGTTAATAAGCAGGGATTGGTGGGGAGAGGATACTGAGGTGAGGTTAAGAGATTTTATATTTACTGTTATGCATGAAATGAGTATTGCCCTTTCCATAGTTGATGCTGTTGAGTCCAAGGCAAGAGAGGAGGGAGCGGGGAGTATTTCGGGAATTGAGCTTGTGATAGGAAAGCTTGCAGGCATAGAACCAGAGTCGTTGAAATTCTGTTTTGCAGCTGCGGCCAAAGGAACCCTTGCCGAGGAGGCTCTTCTTGTTATTGAAGAACCTGAAGGTATTGGGGAGTGTGGAGAGTGTGGCAAAAGGTTTCCTGTTTCTTTTTATTATGCGGAGTGTCCCGAATGCCGTTCGCTGCGGGTGAAGATTGTTTCGGGAGAAGAATTTTTAATTCAATCAATAACTATAGAAGAACAAGAAGGGGAATAAGAGAATGTGCGATACCTGCGGTTGTTCAACTGAAGGCGGGGCAGTACTCCGCAAGCCTGGTGAGAGTGATTATCATGTCCATGTCAGCGAAAGCAGCCATGACGAACATCATCATCATGGAGAAAATCACGGTCACGATCATGACCACGGGCATCATCATGAAAGCAGAAGCCGTACTATTGCTCTTGAACAGGATGTTCTTCTGAAGAACAATCTTCTTGCTGAAAGAAACCGGGGATATTTTGAGGCCAGGAACATTTTTGCACTTAATTTTCTAAGCTCTCCCGGTTCCGGCAAAACGTCGCTGCTTGAAAAAATTATTCCTGTCCTTCAGCAACATGTTCCGGTAGCCGTCATAGAAGGCGATCAGCAGACTACCAATGATGCCGAGCGTATTCAAGCCCTTGGTGTACCGGTGATTCAGATTAATACCGGTTCGGGATGCCATCTTGATGCTTTGATGGTTAACAGTGCGGTAAAGGAGCTTGTGCTGCAGGATAACTCACTGCTCTGTATTGAGAATGTCGGGAATCTTGTCTGTCCGGCAATGTTTGACCTTGGTGAGGCACTTAAAGTTGTGATTATCAGCGTGACTGAAGGAGACGACAAGCCTCTGAAGTATCCGAATATGTTTCATGAAGCCGATCTTTGTATTTTGAACAAGATCGATCTTCTGCCATATGTTGACTTTGATGCACGGAAGTGCAGGGAGAATGCCATGCGGGTCAATCATCATCTCGAATGGTTTGAGGTGTCGGCAAAAACCGGAGAGGGACTGGCTGCCTGGCAGGAGTGGATTGAACACAAAATGAAAAAACGCTGAGTTTCGGGGCTCATACCGCTGAAGAGCGGCGGCGACTGCTGGTCAATGGTATTGTACAGGGTGTGGGATTCCGGCCGTTTGTCTACCGTCTTGCCGTTGGGTACGCTTTGAAGGGATGTATCAGGAATACTTCTTCTGGTGTTCTTATAGAGGTGCAGGGTCCCTCTGCTCTGCTTGATCAGTTCTGCAGTGCACTGCAGAGTGATGCACCTCCGCTTTCGAAAATAGAGGCTTTGGAGGAGAGTACAATTGCCTTGGTCTCAGAACAGAGCTTTGTGATTGAGGATTCCAGCTCAGGTGGTGAAGTTGAGACACTCATTCCTCCTGATATTGCGATTTGCAGCGATTGCCGTCGTGAGCTTTTGGATCCAAAAAACCGCAGGTTTCGTTATCCGTTTATCAACTGCACTAATTGTGGCCCTCGCTATACGATTGTTGAGCGTCTTCCGTATGACCGTCCTTATACATCGATGCATGGATTTGCGATGTGTCCGGAATGTGACAGGGAGTATCATGATCCTTTTGATCGTCGGTTTCATGCCCAGCCAAATGCCTGTGCGGTGTGTGGCCCTGCACTTACGTTACTGGATTGCGCAGGAAAAACATGCATTGTGTCAGATGCTGCCACTGAAACGTTGGCTCTTCTCAAGTTGGGCAGGGTTGTTGCGATCAAAGGAGTCGGTGGATTTCATCTTGCCGTTGATGCCCGTCAGGACGAAGCTGTTCGGTTATTGAGAGAGAGGAAGGGACGCGAGGCAAAACCTTTTGCCGTCATGATGCGTGATATTGGGGTTGTCCGTCATTTCTGCGAGCTTGGTGAGGGTGAATGTGATGCGCTGACAAGCGCGGAAGCCCCGATTGTGCTTCTGAAAAAGAAAATGATCGAAGGACTTTCACCTTTTGTTGCTCCGGGTAATGACAGGCTGGGAGTCATGATTCCTTATTCACCATTGCATACGTTGCTTTTTGATGAACGTCTTGATGTTCTGGTAATGACCAGTGCCAATTTCAGCGAGGAGCCGATTGTCAACGACAATGATGAGGCGGTTTTGCGTCTCAAGGGTATTGCCGATGCTTTTCTGATGCATAACCGGCCGATTTATTTGAAGTGCGATGATTCGGTGACTATCCATCTTTCCGGTAAGCTGCGGCAGATGAGACGGAGCAGGGGATATGTCCCAGCACCGGTGTTGCTTGGTGATGATGGACCGGTTGTGCTTGCTACGGGAGGGGAGCTGAAAAACACCATAGCACTTTTGAAAGGCAGGCATGCGTTGATGAGCCAGCATATCGGTGATATGAAAAACTTTGAAGCATATCGGCATTTTCAGCATGTTGCCGTTCATCTGCAGCATCTTTTTCAGGCAACCCCGGAACTTCTGGTTCATGACCTGCATCCAGGATATATGACAACGCAGTGGGCATTGACGCAGGGTGCATTAACGCAGGGAATACAGGTACTCGGAGTGCAGCATCATCATGCCCATCTTGCGTCATGCCTTGCTGAAAACAGGGAGGCGGGTCCGGCTATAGGCCTTTTGCTGGATGGAACGGGTTACGGAATTGATGGTACAATATGGGGCGGGGAGGTGCTGATTGGCGACGCTGCAGGAGCGGAGCGGTTTGCTTCGTTTGAGCATATGCCTCTGCCGGGTGGAGATGCAGCTGTCATGCAGCCATGGCGGGCTGCGATTGGTTACCTTTCAAGAAGTTTTTCAAGTATGCCGGATCTCCCCTTTATGATGGAAAGGAATATAGAACCTGTACTTGAACTTCTTGAAAAGAGGGTCAGTGTATTTGAAACTTCGAGCTGTGGCAGGTTGTTTGATGCTGTTGCTGCTCTTTGCGGTATGCAGGGTGAGATAAGCTATGAGGGTGAGGCTGCTATCGAGCTGATGCAGGCCGCAGGAGGAACAATTGGTAACGCGGCATTTCGTCATGCTCTGCAGAAGGATGATAACGGGAGATGGATGTTGCTGGTTTCTCCTATAGTTCGTGATGCTGTTGCCGCTGTGCAAGAGGGGGTTTCTGTCGGTGAAATAAGCCGACGGTTCCATCGGGCTCTCGTCAACTGTTTTACTGATATTATCGGGAAGGCTTGTCAAGCCACAGGTATCAGGACGGTTGCGTTAAGCGGGGGAGTTTTTCAGAATGCGCTCCTGTTTGAGACTCTTGTGTTTGAGCTTGAACATGCTGGATACAGTGTGCTTACCCATAGCCTTGTTCCATCGAATGATGGAGGGATTTCTCTGGGTCAGGCAGTTATCGGTCGCAGTTATCTTGCTGGACATTACAGGGGAGTTTATTAGACAGGACGTCTTGAATGTGTTGACATTTGCCTTGATTCTTTGCTTATTAGCTATTTATTATCTGCAATCAATAAACCATACGTAAGCAATGTGCCTTGCCATACCCGGAAAACTCGTTGAGATATTTGATGAAAACGGCCTGAAAATGGGGACGGTTGATGTGAATGGATCGAAAACCAGGGCATGTCTTGAATATGTGCCAGAAATTCAGGTTGGACAGTACACCATTATCCATGCAGGGTTTGCCTTGAAAATTATTGACGAAGAGGAGGCTGCTGAAAGTCTGAAGCTTTGGCAGGAGCTTATCGAGAGCGGAGCATTTCAGCCTGATGAAGAGCTCCCTTCGCCTGATTCACTGTGATCCCACCTAATTCAAATGAAATATATTGACGAATACCGCGATCCCCAGCTGGCTCGGAACCTCCTTGCTGAGATCAGGAGAAAAACAACCCGCCATTGGACGATCATGGAGATATGCGGCGGGCAGACGCATTCTATTCTTCGCAATGGCATTGATCAGCTGCTTCCTGACTCAATAGAGCTGGTGCATGGCCCTGGGTGTCCAGTCTGCGTTACTCCACTTGAATCAATTGAGCGTGCTTTGCTTATTGCTGCAGGTAAAGAGGTGATTTTTACCAGTTTTGGCGACATGCTCCGTGTACCGGGAAGTTCGAAGGATCTTTTCATGGTGCGCAGTGAAGGCGGGGATGTGCGCATTGTCTTTTCACCGCTGGATGCCTTGCAGATAGCCCGTGATAATCCTCAGAAAGAAGTTGTGTTTTTTGCGGTAGGCTTTGAGACTACTGCACCTGCGAATGCCATGGCAGTGTATCAGGCCGCCCGGGAGGGGATTGAGAATTTCAGCGTCATCGTCAGTCAGGTGATGGTGCCGCCAGCCATGCACGCTATCCTGTCATCACCTGAAAATCGGGTTCAGGGGTTTCTTGCTGCCGGACATGTCTGTGCGGTAATGGGGTATGCGGAGTACGAACCAGTTGCCCGGGAGTTTCATGTACCAATTGTACCAACCGGTTTCGAGCCTGTTGATTTACTGGCCGGGATTCTGAAAACTGTAGAGCTGCTTGAAGAAGGGCGTGCTGAGGTAGTGAACCGTTACGGGCGCGTTGTAAGTCGTGAAGGCAACCGTGCAGCACGGGACACTATCAAAAAGGTTTTTGAGGTGACGGATCGCCAGTGGCGCGGTATCGGCCTTATACCGGGAAGCGGCCTCAGTCTCAAGGAAGATTACACTCGTTTTGATGCTGAAAAAAAGTTTAATGTAGCCCATTTCTACGCAGGAGAGTCGCCACTCTGCAGGAGCGGGAGTGTTCTGCAGGGCATAATGAAACCTGATGCCTGTCCGGCTTTTGCTAAAGAGTGCACCCCTGAACACCCGCTTGGCGCTACGATGGTCTCTTCTGAAGGGGCTTGTGCTGCTTATTATAATTATCACCGAACTGCTTATTCCCTATGACGATTGTTCCTGTATGCCCATCCCCGATTATGCAGCATGAAACTGTTCAGATGGCGCATGGCGCTGGAGGGCGGTTATCCCAAACCCTCATGCAGCGGGTCTTTATGCCGCATCTTAATAATGCGTTTCTTGATCTTCTTGACGATCAGGCCAAGCTTGATCTTCCCTCTGGACGAACAGCCTTTACCACTGATACCTATGTTGTGAGTCCGGTTTTTTTCCCGGGGGGCAATATCGGTGAGTTAGCCGTTAACGGAACCGTCAACGACCTGGCAGTGGGTGGGGCAAGACCGATGTATTTGAGTGCGGGCTTTGTGCTTGAGGAGGGGTTTTCACTTACGGAACTTGAAACTATTGTCAGGAGTATGGCTGATGCCGCAAGGAAGGCGGGAGTCATGATTGTGACCGGTGATACCAAAGTGGTTGGCAAAGGGCAGTGCGACAAGATTTTTATCAATACTTCCGGTGTCGGTATTATCAGAGAGGGAGTAGATCTTTCCTGCCGTAACCTTCAGCCCGGGGACAGCATCATCCTTTCGGGTACGGCTGGAGATCATGGTATGGCGATAATGACTTCGCGCGAAGGGCTTTCTTTTCAATCGCAGATAACAAGTGATTGTGCTGCATTGAATGGAATGATTGCGGCTGTGCTCGATGCTGTGCCTGCTATTCATACCATGCGTGATCCGACAAGGGGCGGCGTAGCTGCCACCCTGAATGAGCTGGCAGTTTCTTCAGGGGTTGGCATTGAAATATATGAAACCAGTATTCCTGTAAAACCTGAGGTGCGTGGCGCCTGTGAACTACTCGGTATTGATCCGCTTCATGTAGCAAATGAAGGGAAACTGGTTCTTGCTGTTGCGGCTGAAGACGCTGAAAGGGTTATTGATGTGATGCGATCATTTGATCATAGCCGGGATGCCGTTATCATAGGATCGGTTGTTAACGATCATCCCGGTATGGTTGTCATGCGGACAGCATTCGGAAGTCGGCGCATTATTGATCTTCCGCTCGGCGAACAGTTGCCGAGGATCTGTTGATTTTTCCTTTACATGTTCAGGGCTCGTTTTTCAATGGCAAGCGCTGCTTCGCGTACTACTTCCGACAGGCTTGGGTGAGGATGGCAGGTTCGGGCAATGTCTTCGGATGATGCCCTGAATTCCATGGCGAGCGCTGCTTCGGCTATAAGGTCGGAGGCACTGGCTCCGATAATATGAACGCCGAGGATTTCATCAGTTTTGGCATCGGCCAGCATTTTGACAAACCCTTCGGCATCGCCAAGGCCAAGAGCCCTCCCGTTGGCGGCGAAAGGAAACTGTCCGGTTTTATAATCTTTTCCTTCAGCACGAAGCTGCTGCTCTGTTTTACCAACCCAGGCGATTTCCGGTGTGGTATAGATAACCCAAGGCATACTGTTGTAGTCGAGGTGTGGTTTCTGGCCTGCAATCAGTTCTGCAACCATAACGCCTTCATCTTCAGCCTTATGGGCCAGCATGGGGCCACGCACGACGTCGCCAATGGCGTAAACACCGGGTGCGGCTGTGGCACAGTGGTCGTTAACGGGAATAAAACCTCGTTCATCGATCTGCAGGCCGATAGTTTCGAGGTTAAGTTGTTCAGCATTTGGAGTGCGGCCTACGGAAACAATCAGCTTGTCGCATTCAAGGGTATGTTCGGATCCCTGGTCGTCAGTATAGTTTATGCTGACACCGTTTTCCGTCTGTTTTGCCTGGCCTATCCTTACGCCAAGCTTGATATGCAGTCCCTGTTTTAAAAAGAGCTTGGAAGCCTCCCTTGAAACGCTTTCATCCGCGGCGCTTAAAAATGATGGCATGACTTCAAGGACGGTCACTTCTGATCCAAGCCTGCGCCAGACCGATCCTACTTCAAGACCGATAACTCCAGCGCCGATAACCCCGAGCTTTTTGGGTGCCTCGGTGAATTTCAGTGCTCCTTCGTTATCGCAGATTGTGACATTGTCAACCTTGATGTTGGGAATATGACGGGCTTTGGAACCGGTGGCGATAATAACTTTTTGCGCCAGAACCTCTTCGCTCTCTTCTTTGTCGGTGATGACGATCCGATAGCCTGCATCAGTTTTTCCTGCAAACGAACCTCGTCCTTTAAGCAGGGTTATTTTATTTTTACGGAAAAGGAACTGGATCCCTCCGGTCATTCTGGTAACGATATCTTCCTTGCGTTTCTGCATTCGTGCCACATCCATGTTTACTCCACTGACTGTGATGCCATGGTCTTCGAGGTGATGTGAAACTTTTTCATAGACTTCTGAAGATGCTACAAGGGCTTTAAGGGGGATACAGCCTGCGTTGAGGCATGTTCCTCCAAGGCGGGGTTCTCCTGACGGTTCATCATAAGCGTTGAACTCGCAACAGGCTACTGAAAAGCCGAGTTGTGCTGCACGGATTGCGGCAATATAGCCACCCGGGCCCGCACCGATAACTAGAACGTCAAATTGTTTATTCATAATGTGTTTTCTCTTATTTAACTCTTAGAGATCAAGTAACAGGCGTGCAGGGTCTTCAAGCGCATCCTTGATTGCAACCAGACCAAGTACGGCTTCCCGGCCGTCGATAATACGATGGTCGTAGGACATAGCCAGATAGTTCATCGGTCGTATAACGATTTGACCATTTTCAACAACAGGTCTGTCCTTTGTGGCGTGAATACCGAGAATTGCTGATTGAGGCGGATTGATAATTGGTGTTGAAAGCATGGAGCCGAAAACACCGCCGTTGGAAATTGAAAAAGTACCACCGGTAAGTTCTTCCAGCGACAGGTTGCCCAGTTTTGCCTTGGTGGAATAATCAACAATTTTACGCTCGATATCGGCAATGCTCATCTGGTCGGCATTACGCAGAATAGGGACTACAAGACCTCTCGGAGAACTGACGGCAATACCGATGTCGAAGTACCCGTGATAGATGATGTCTTTTCCGTCGACAGAGGCGTTCAGTACGGGATATTTGCGCAATGCCTGAACTGTGGCTTTGACAAAGAATGAAACGAAGCCGAGCTTGACACCGTGTTCTTTTTCAAAGGTTTCTTTATAGCGGTTTCGCAAATCAATGACACCCTGCATGTTGACCTCATTGAAGGTCGTGAGAATCGCATTGGTCGCCTGGGACTGAAGAAGCCTTTCAGCGATGCGAGCCCTGAGTCGTGTCATGGGTACCCGTTGTTCAGGACGATCGGTCATCAAAGGGTTTTCAAGGTGTGCTTCTACCGGTCTGAGTTTTGGTGGGGGAGGCGGGGCCGGGGCGGCAGGTTCTTCGCCGCTCGCTATTGCTGTGAGTACATCGCTTTTGGTGATTCTGCCATCGCGTCCTGTTCCTTTGACCTGGGATGGGTTTAATCCGGTTTCGGCTAAAAGCTTTGCTGCAGAGGGCATTGCAATACCACCATTACCCTGGATTGATGCAGGTTGCGGTGACTCTCTGAGGGTTTCGGGTTCGTGTGTTTCTAACGCTTGTGCGGGAATTGGAGCTTTGCCTTCGGTGTCGATGCGTGCCAGAACCTGATTGGGCACTACCGTCCCCCCATTGCCGACAAGAATTTCAAAAAGAATACCGGCTGAGGGTGAAGGGACATCGAATACTACTTTGTCTGTTTCAATTTCAAACAGGATTTCATCTTCAGCAACGGCATCTCCTGGTTGTTTTTTCCAGTTCAGCAGAGTTGCTTCAGCAACGGATTCGGATAACTGGGATATGGTGACGTCTATGATTGCCATTCGTCGGTTATTATTTGTTGAAAAAAACGCTGAACTCACCGAAAGCCTGATCCAGTAATGCTTTCTGCTCGATGGCATGTGTTGCAGCATAGCCGCATGCCGTAGACGCTGAGGCGAGACGACCTGCATAGCCGAATTGCTGACCCGGTGTCATGGCTTTCATGATATAGTGCTGCAGAAAACGCCAGTACCCCTGATTTTTCGGTTCGTCCTGACACCATACGATTTCCTTTAACGCTGGATATTTTGCGAGTTCGGCGGTAAACTCTTCCAACTGAAAAGGGTAGAGTTGTTCGATGCGTATGATGGCAACATTCTCTGCCGTGTTTTCCCTGCGCCGGTTGATGAGATCGTAATAGACTTTTCCGGAACAGGCAATCAGCCGCTGAACTTTTTTAGGATTGGGCGTTGTGTCGCTGATAATGGTCTGGAAATTTCCTGTGGAAAGTTCAGCAAGTGAAGAGACCGCTTCCTTGTTGCGGAGCAGTGACTTCGGTGTTAAAATTATCAGTGGCTTGCGTACCATCGAGGTTATCTGCCGACGGAGCAGATGGAAAATCTGGGCCGGTGTCGTCGGCTGGCAAACCTGGATGTTGTTTTCAGCACAAAGCTGCAGGAAACGCTCCGGTCGTGCTGAGGAGTGTTCCGGGCCCTGCCCTTCGTAACCATGAGGCAGCATGAGCGTCAGGCCTGAGGCAAGACCCCATTTAACCTCTCCCGAAGTGATGAACTGGTCTATCAGCACCTGTGCTCCGTTTGCAAAGTCGCCGAACTGGGCTTCCCAGATTACGAGTGAATCTGGTGCGGAGATGGAATAGCCATACTCAAATCCAAGCACCGCCTCTTCGGAAAGAACTGAATCGATAACGGTAAACTGGGCCTGGTTATCGGTGACATTCTGAAGTGGTATGTAGCTGCCTGAGTCCCATTTTTCCCTGTTCTGGTCGTGCAGTACAGAGTGCCGGTGTGAAAAGGTACCTCTTCCACAGTCCTGCCCGGTAATCCGGATCGGGTAGCCGCCTGCAACCAGTGAAGCGAATGCAAGATGTTCACCCATTCCCCAATCGAGCGGTTGCTCACCCCGACCCATACGGGCGCGGTCGTTGATAACTTTTTCAACCAGCGGGTGAACCTTGAACTGTTCCGGAACTTTTGTAATCCTTTCGGAAAGCCGTTTCAGTTCGGCGAGCGGAACGCCGGTTTCGGAACTCTCATGGCGGCCTGTGGCTGGATCGGCGGTAAATATGGTTTTATTGACCAGTACGGGATTGGTGGTATACTTGCCTTCATCAAGATCCTTGCGGAACTGCCTGCTGAGGGTATCGGCAAAATCTTTTTGGATAATGCCCTGCGATTCGAGCCTGTCGGCATAGAGCTTTCGGGTCCCTGGGTGTTTGTCGATGTTCTTGTACATCAGCGGCTGGGTCATTGCCGGAGTATCCTGCTCATTATGACCGAGCTTGCGGAAACAAATGATATCGATGACGACATCGCGTTTGAAAGCCTGCCGGTAATCAAGCGCCATCTGTGTCGCCAGCACAACAGATTCGGGGTCGTCACCGTTGACATGCAGCACCGGAGCCTCAATCATTTTAACAACATCAGTGCAGTATGTGGTAGAACGGCTGTCGCGAGGATCGGACGTGGTGAAGCCGATCTGGTTATTGATAACTATATGAACGGTGCCTCCTGTGCCGTAGCCACGGGTAAGAGCCAGGTTAAGGGTTTCCATAATGACTCCCTGACCGGAAAACGCGGCATCGCCGTGAACCAGAATAGGCAGAACTTGTGAACCATCCCTGTCGCCGCGTCGAACCTGACGCGCTTTTACTGCCCCCTCGACAACCGGATTGACGATTTCAAGGTGGGAGGGGTTGAACGCAAGCGAAAGATTAATGGGGCCACCGGGAGTGGCAATGTCGCTGGTAAATCCCTGATGGTACTTGACATCACCTGAAGGAAGATCATGGGCATGCTTGCCCTCGAATTCAGCAAAAAGGTCAAGGGGATTTTTTCCCATGATATTGACCAGGACGTTGAGTCGTCCTCTGTGGGCCATACCGATGACTATTTCCTGAACGCCGGCTTTGCCGGCACGTTGAATCAGTTCATCCATTGCCGCAATAAAACTGTCGCCGCCTTCAAGGGAGAAACGTTTCTGACCGATAAAGCGGGTATGGAGATACCGTTCAAATCCTTCGGCTGCTGTAAGCCGTTCGAGAATATGTTTTTTCTTGTCCTTTGTGAAATCCGGTTTTGATCGGATGGTCTCCAGCTTTGCCTGCCACCACCGCTTTTCAGTCTGGTCGGTGATGTACATGAACTCGATACCTAGGGTGCCGCAGTATGTTGCCCGAAGATTCTGCAGCAGTTCGCGTAACGGCATGGTTTCTTTGCCGAAATAGGTATTGCTTGTATTGAAGACAATATCCATGTCGGTGTCGGAGAAGCCGTAAAAAGATGGCTCGAGATCGGGCAGTGCAGGACGTTCCTGACGTTTCAGAGGATCAAGATCTGCCCAGCGTGAACCGATGTTGCGATAGGCTGCGATCAGTTTCTGGACGGAAACGCGTTTACGGCCAAGTTCGGCATCGGGACTTGCTATTACACGGCAGATTGGTCCCATGCGGGCTCTTTCAGCAAACGATGCCTGAACGGGCGAGTGCGCGATATCGCGGGCATCGGTACCGTTTGATCCAGGCACATTCTGCATGGCATCAAAGTATGCACGCCAGTTTTCAGGGACGGAACCTGGATTATCAAGATAGTCTTCGTAAAGATCTTCAATGTAAGGGGCATTGCCGCCGAAAAGATAGGAACTGCTGCTAAACTGCTGCATCATGGTTTGACGTGCTTTTCTTCAATAGAATTTGCTGGACACGGTGAAAGATCGATATGTTTTATACGTGGCAGGCGAGAATATAGCGTATTTTCTTCTTGGGAGTCACGGAAAAATGGGGTGAAGGTCAGATCCATTCTCTTTTAAATACTGTTCGCTATTACAGTGAGTTAATTTGAAGTATAAGACAAATCAGTGCTTATTTCGAAGGAATTTACGAAAAAATGAGGAATGATTATCTGTAAGCGGTGATGTTATGGAGTTTAGGAAGGTTGTTGTGCTAAAATGTCTGAAAAATGTGAGATTTGACGCGGAAACATCACTGAATAGCACTTGAAATTATTTGGGGATAAACAACTACAATATTAGTGTTGTTACCTCTATAATTTCAATCTTGAATAGATCCCTCCGCTTTGCGTCGGTATGACGGGTAAGGGCGTGGGGTGACGGATGAGAGCGCTGTGGTGACAGGTGAAAGTGTTGTCGGGATGAAGATTGGTAAGTCAAGGATTCGATGACGTCAAAGGTTTTGATGTTGTGGCAAGCGTGTTTAAGATATTTCTTTTGTTCTCTTGCATTGGTATAACACCTATCCTCTTTGATAAAGTGTTCGTTGGTTCTATATTGAAAATGCATTCTCAATAGCAATAAGGGTCTTATGAACAAGAACATTGGGATATTGATAGCGGTTTTCTGTCTGGTTTTTCTAACCTCCTGCCAGAAAACACGAAACGTCCAATCCGATTCCAAAAAAACCATTGTCGTTACCTCATCGGTTCTTGGTGCTGTAGTAAAGGAACTGGCAGGTGATAAGTGTGAGGTTATCGTCATCATTCCGAACGGGCTTGATGTTCATGAATGGGAACCCTCAGCTAAGGATATCGAAACACTCCTTAATGCATCACTGATTGTCGAAAACGGTCTTGGTCTTGAAGGAGGGTTATTAAAAACTCTCGTTCTGGCCCGTTCTTCCGGAGTGAAAATCTTTACGGCAAGTAATTACATCAATATCAGAAAAGTGGGCGATGGAGAAGGTATTCCCTCTGGAGACCAAGATCAAATTTCCGGTGCACAAGATCCGCATCTCTGGCTTGATCCAATGGCTGTAAAAGAGATAACCCTGGCGCTCGCCCATACTATCAAAGGGCAGCTTCAGATTGACCTTACGGCTGAAGCTACGGCTCTGGCAAATAAGCTGACGACTCTAGACAGTTTCATCAGGGAACAAGTTGCTGCTGTTCCTGCAGAACATCGCACATTGGTTACTGGACACGAATCTCTGGGTTATTTTGCCCGAGCTTTCGGATTCAAGCTGGTCGGAGCCATCATACCGAGTTTAACCACTCAGGCTGAGGTTTCAGCATCAGAGCTCGCAGCACTGAAGACTCATATTGCACATAACAAGGTGAAGGTTGTCTTTACTGAAACAGGAACCCCTGCTAAAGTTGCCGAGGCGCTTGCTCGTGATTCTGGTGTGAGATGTGTCGAAATTCACACTCATCTGCTTCCTGAAGACGGCTCATATTTTACAATGATGAAAAATCTCTCTGCCACCATCACCAGGAGCTTGAAGTAAGTGGACATTTTTATAGTACCATTTCTGCATAATGGATTTATGCTTAATGCCATGGCTGCCGGAACCCTGGTTGCCATAGCATGCGGAATCGTAGGTACTTTCATGGTTCTCAGGGGGTTGGCATTTCTTGGTGATGCACTGGCTCACGGAGTGCTTCCCGGAGTGGCTTCAGCTTTATTATGGGGATTTCCTGGTTTTGTGGGTGCCTCAATAAGTTCTCTGGCGATGATAGCGGGTATCGGTTGGATAACCAAAAAATCAAGGTTGTCTGCTGATACTGCAATCGGTCTGCTGTTTGTAGGAATGTTGGCTTTGGGAGTTGTCATCGTTTCGCGCTCTCAATCATTTTCAGGTGACCTTGTTAAGGTTCTTTTCGGGCAATTTCTTGGTATCTCCTTATTTGATTTAACTATACAAGGTTCAGTGACGTTGGTTCTCGGTCTTATGGCATTTGTATTCAGAAGGCCATTCCTTCTGCTGTGTTTCAGTGAGGAACAGGCACAGGTGTCCGGTTATTCAGCAAAATTTTATCATTTTTTACTGTTAGTCATGATTGCCATGACGGTTATTGTTTCATTTCAAACCGTTGGCAGTCTTCTTGTTTTTGGAATGCTTCTCGCTCCTGCTGCTGCAAGTTCATTTCTGTCTCGGAAACTTGGTACCATGATGATTCTCGCCAGCGGTTTCGGGAGCTTTTCGGTCTATGCAGGGTTGCTTTTAAGTTACCATTTCAATCTATCCGCTGGTGGCTGTGTTGTATTGGTGGCTGTAGGAATATTTTTCATGGTCTTTATGTTGTCTCAAAGGTTCAGAAAAGAACATTGTTATGGTTGATAATGCTATTACCCTGAAAGAAGTGTCAATTGGCTATGAGGGTACATCAGTAGTTTCGGGTATAACCCTGACTCTGCCTCAGGGCGCTTCTTTGGCTTTAGTGGGAAGTAACGGTTCAGGGAAATCAACCTTTTTGAAAACTATGGCGGGTCTCCTGCCTGCTCTTAAAGGAAGTGTTGACGTATTAGGTGATAAGCCAGGGCTTCAACCTCTCAGGATATCCTATCATGGTCAAAGTCATCCTAACTCTTTTCTTCTTCCCTTACGGAGTATTGATGTGGTTCGGATGGCTCGATTTCCTGCCAGAGGTTTACTCAGGCGCTTGACCAAGGAAGACGAACATATAGTTAAGGAATCTCTTTCGTATATGAACGCCCTGGAGTTTTCGGAAAAGCCTGTCAACGCCCTTTCGGGAGGTCAGATACAAAGAGTTTTTTTAGCTCATACTCTTGCACGAAAAGCAGACCTTCTTCTTTTGGATGAGCCAACTGCAGGACTAGATGTGAATGGTGCGGAACTCTTTGAAAAATTGATTTACCGGTTTAAAACTGAAGGTAAAACGCTTCTGGTTGCTACACATAGCATAAAGGAAGCATCTCAATGCGACTATGTTCTGCTTCTTGATTCCCGGGTGATCGCTTTCGGCGCTCCTGATCGGGTTTTTACTCCGGAAAATCTTCTTGAAACCTTCGGTCTTGTCGCTCGGTTTAGTGCTAATGACCTTTTAATCATGGGGTAAGGGATAATATGAAGAGAAATACAAGACAGAGGGAAATTATCAGGCATGTATTTCAGTCAGAAAAGCGACCACTGAACCCGTTGGAAATTCGTAGTCTGGCACAAGTTACTCTTTCAGGTTTAAGTCTGGCGACTGTCTACCGGGCGATAAAAGAACTGGTGGAAGAAAAATGGCTGATACCTGTCGAAGTGCCTGGTCTCTCACTCTATTACGAAATAAATCATCACCAGCACCATCATCACTTTTATTGCCACTCATGCAGCAAGGTTTTTGAGGTGGAAGGCTGTGTCCCTGTTGAAGCTTTGACCCCAAAAGGTTTTTTGCTGGAATCCCATGAAATAATTCTCAGTGGACAATGTTCCGGCTGCATGCCCGGGTAATCCGGTTGAGATACCCCTCCTTTTCCGCATTGGTTAACTGATGAACAAACAAGAGAAAAGCGTTATGGCAACCTGTACTTTGCCTAGAAATGAAAAGCCGCAAACAGTTCGAAGAGGATATTAGACTCATGGCTTATTACCTATGGGAAGAAAAAGGTTCAAACAATGGCGCGGATGTCGAGGATTGGATAGCAGCAGAAACAAATTGCGTAATTGAATTAGGTCATAGAAATATAGGATCAAAGACCATTCCC
>Ga0007882_10000781_pt1 | contig 18594 bp, 9 predicted proteins | sample CryBogCBH12Aug01_FD_71195 | JGI IMG/M metagenome (GOLD analysis project Ga0007882, IMG submission 71195) | Freshwater microbial communities from Crystal Bog, Wisconsin, USA - CBH12Aug09.1 | ecosystem: Environmental > Aquatic > Freshwater > Lake | place: Crystal Bog, Wisconsin, USA | collected... | reverse complement strand
TCGAACCAGCCGTGTTCGCCGAGGAAAAATCCCTGGTCGGAGGAATAAATGACGATGGTGTTGCTGGCGAGGCCGGTGTCGTCGAGGTATTTTAAGATGCGACCTACATTGTCATCCACGCCTTTGAGGGTGCCAAGGTAATCATGCATGAAGCGTTGATATTTCCATTCGGTGAGCGCGCGACCGAAGAGATTTTTTTTCAGGAACGCTGCGTTGCGCGGAACATAATAGGCGTCCCAAACCTGCTTCTGTTCCGGTGTGAGATCCGCTGGCGCGACGAGTTTCATGTCTTCGTTCATCCGCATCATTTTTTCGATGGTCGTGTTCTGGTCGTGCTCGGCCAGACCGCGACCCGAATAGTCATCAAAAAAACTGTCCGGCAGTGGATAAGTGCGATCATGGTCGAAATCCAAATCGCGCAGCGCCGGTTCCCATTCGCGGTGCGGCGCCTTTTGCCAGCAGAGCAATAGGAACGGCTTGTTTTGGTCGCGCTGGTTTAACCAATCCAAAGACAGGTCGGTGATGATGTCCGTGGCGTAGCCCGAATGTTTCACGGGTTTGCCATCGCGAATCATCGGTGGGTTGTAGTAGCGGCCTTGGCCGGGCAAAATCTCCCAGTGGTCAAAACCAGTCGGGTCGGTTTCCAAATGCCACTTGCCAATCATCGCGGTCTGATAACCGGCTTTTTGCAGGAGCTTGGGAAAGGTGATTTGCGAGCCGTCAAAGCGGCAGGTGGTGTTGTTGTAGAAACCGTTGATGTGGCTGTAAGTGCCGGTGATGGTCGAGGCGCGACTTGGGCCGCACAGCGCGTTGTTGACATAAAACTGATCAAACCTCATGCCTTCGTTGGCGAGTCGGTCAAGGTTCGGCGTCTGAATCAAATGGCGCGATTCGCCATAGGCACTAACGGCCTGCCAGGCGTGGTCATCTGCCATGATGAACAGGATGTTGGGCTTGGCCGGACCGGCGGTGGCGCTGGCAGCCCACCACGGCACCACCGCTAGCAAGGCGGAGAAGAACAGAATAATTCTCTTCATGGTCTCGAGCTGGTGATGTGTTTAATCCTCCTCGATGCGAACCTTCCCGCCCTTCGCATCGCTGGTCTCAATGTGGAAGGGCGCGGCGAGGGTGACGAGGATGGAGGGAATGGCCATCAGCAGAACCACAATGAAAAAGTTCCGGTAACCCAGCCATTCCTCGACCTGTCCGCTGATCATGCCGGTGAGCATCATGTTCAGCCCCATGAGTGCGGAGGCAAAGGTGTAATGCGCGGTGCGATATGGCCCTGGCGCGATTTGCTGCATCATATAAATGGAAAGACCGACCACCCCCATGCCCCAAAAAAACTTCTCCACGCTGATGGCGGTGGCTATCAGGGCGTAGGACGTTGGATAGGCGAGACAGAAATACAAATAGACCGCATTGGGGACATTCAGACAGAGGCAAAGCGGCAGGAGGGTTTTCTTCAGGCCAACTTTGGAAATATAAATGCCGCCGAGGAGGGAGCCAATCATGAAGGCGCCGGTGCCAAAGGTGCCGTTGATGTCGCCAAGGGCCTGGTTCGTCAAGCCCAGTCCGCCGTGCTCCCGCGAATCAATCATGAAGAGCGGCCCCAGCTTGTCGAGAAAGCCGTAGCCAAAGCGGAAAAAGAAAACGAACAGAATCATCAGGAGAATTCCCTTTTTTTGGAAAAAGGACCGGAACGCTTCAATAAAGGTGTGCATCCCTGACTTCGCCGCCTGGGCTTTTTCAATCGTAGAGACTCCCGGTGGCAGCAGGCAGGTGTGATAAATGGCGAGGAACCCCATCATGCCGGCGATGACCAGCAGCACATACATCCAGGCCTGATTCCAACTGCCGGTCGAAGTGTGCCACATGCCGCTGTAGCGAATGAGCACACCATTGCAGAGCACCGGGCCGGCGTTCCAGCACATGCTTTGCAGGCCGATATACTTGGCCTGTTCCGCCGGCGGCAGGGTCGTGACATATACGCCATCCGTGGCGATGTCTTGCGTCGCGCCAAGAATGCCGGCCAACGCCAACAGAACCAGCAGTGGCGTCATGGATCCCGGCATGGCGGTTCGCACCGAGAGCGCGGTGACAACAATCAGGCCGACTAGGACGAACTGCATCGCTAGCACAAAAGCTTTCTTGGTTTTTCCCAGCTCCACCACGGGAGCCCAGAAGGGCTTTATGGTGTAGGGTAGAATGAAGAGACTAGACCAAAAGGCGGCCTTAGAATTATCCATCCCAAGATTTTTAAACATGACGTTGGCGACGCCGGAGACCAAGACATAGATAATGCCCATCGCCAGATAGCTGGAGGGAACCCACCACAGTGGAAATGCGTAGGAGCGACGGGTGGCGGCTGCGGGCGGCGTCATAGTTAAGTGTATGGGAGACAGCTTAGGTTGGTGGGGAGGAACTGGAAATAATAGAATTCCAGTCCCTCTCCCACCGTCTGTTTCGTCCGTTTAGGCGCCGACTGATTAATGGATTCGGAGGCTTATCTTTCCAGGACAAAATCCAGCACTTCCTTGAGTGGCACTTCCGCATAACCCATGCAGGTGTCGGCGGCACCGTAATAAATCTTGATGATGCCGTCTTCGCACAGCACACCGCAATTAAAAATGACATTGCCAAAGAAACCGTATTTTTCGTAGTCGGTTTCCGGCTCCATCAGCGGTGCCTTGCCCTTGGCGATTACCTTCGTCGGATCATTCCGATCCAGGATTGCTACCCCAAGGCAGTACCGATTGGTCGCGTCGGCGGCATGGTAAACTTCCACCCAGCCTTCCTCGGTTTCAAACGGCACCGCGCTGCAGCCGATGCGGCCGCCGTCCCAGTCGTTCGTGTTGACTTCCATCAACTGCTTGTGATTACCCCAGGAGACCAAGTCTTGGGACTCGGAAATCCAGATTTCGCGGCGGCGGTATTCCGCCGAGGCGGGGCGGCACAGGGCGTAATATTTGCCATTGATCTTGCGCGGGAAGATGCAGACGTCCTTGTTGTCCGGCGTAAAAATGCAGCCGAGCCGTTCATAATGCTTCCAATCTTTGGTGCGGGCGAGGTTCGTCGTCACGCCGAGGCTGGCGCAGGCACTGTAATTGATGTAATAGTAGCCGTCCTCTTTGATAAAGGTGATGCGGGGATCCTCGATGCCAAACTCCTCGTATTTGTTGCAGGGATACATCGCCGGCTTTTCTTCGACGGTAAATTTCACGCCGTCCTTGCTGCGCGCCAAGCGCAGGTGGGAGATGGAAGTGAGCACGCGCAAAACCTCTTTGCCCTTCTGATCATGGCGCAATACGAAACGGCTGTCGCTAAAATCATAGCTCGGATCATTCTTCTCCAACCGGCGAAACAACACTTTACCCGCTTTTTCGCAGAAGTAGGGGGCCAGGAAAATGTTCGGATCTGCATCTGGCAGCGGCGTTTCTGCCACCCGCAGCAGCAGGAACACTTCATCACCCACCCGATGGCAGCCGGCGTTCATTACATATTCCACTTTCCAACCCGGGTGTGAGGGCTTTACGTCCTTCACGGTGACAATGGGATTGTTTTCGTGCCGCACGACATTCCACGGCTTGGGCTGAGGCTGGCCGGGTTTAGCGGCGCAGAAGTTTTCCGGTTTCGACACAACGGGTGGCTGCATGGTGCTCATAAATGCTTTGCCGTAAGATTCCATGTCTGCCAGCAAACAACAACCCCGCTAACGCCAATCGTAGATTAACAACTTGCAAAGTTTAGTAACTTGGGGAACACTATTTTCATCCTTATGGCCACAAATGGCTCCAAAACCATCAATTTCGCCGAGGCAGCCCGGCTCGCTGGCGTCAGTCGCGCCGCGCTTTCGTTTGTCATCAACAAGAAGGCGGGCGTCAGCGAGGCCACCCGCAGTCGCGTCGAAGCGGTCCTTGCCAAAATTGGCTACCGTCCTGCCCCCTTGGCCAAGCGGCGCGGCGTGCGCAAGTCCGTCGTCGGCCGGTTGCGGCGCGTGGGCATATTGATTGTTGGCTATCGTTCGCAGGCGCAGATGAAGGATCACGCTAAAGTATTCTGGCTGGCCATTAACAGTGCCGCCGATGAAATTCGGCGGTTGGGAGCCACCCCGGATTTATTCTTTGTGGAGGATCCCGAACATCCGCCGAAAGCTTTGTTTGCCGGGACTTATGAGGGTTGGATTGGCATTGGCCTGATGCCCGAACCAAAACCGTGGCCGGCGGTGCTCCGCGAGAACCTGAATCCGGTCGTTTGGATGCCGTGTTCTGCCGGCCTTGGCTGGGGCGATGTCGTGGGCATCAATCAGGAAGCCACTGGAACCTTGGCGGCAAAATATCTTTATGATTGTGGTGCCCGCACGGCGGCGGTCATCGGCTTGTTGAACACCCGACCGATTCGCACCCGCACGGATTCATTTGTTCAACGCTTCCAACAACTTGGCGGCGATATTGTTCCCGTGCGACCCTTGCGCTCGTTTTACACGCGGGCGCGAACCCCCGATCAATTGGCGGTGGATATGGTAGTGGACGATATGCTCGCCGAAAAGCGGCACACCGACGGAATCTTCGTGTCGTCGGATTGTTTCCTGCCTGAAGTTTATCAGGAGCTCAAGCGCTGCGGCAAAAAGCCGGAGGCAGATATCCGGATCATTGGTTGCAGCAACGAGCAGGAGTATTTCCAGAATCTCTCACCCAAGCCGGCCACGATTGACATCCGTGCCAACGATATCGCTGTGCGCGCGGTGCAGCAGCTCTGGTGGCGGCGGCAGCATCCCGAAGGTGAACGCTTTGCCATCATTCTCGAACCCAGACTGGTCTTGCCCGGAGAGAAGTAAGCCGGCCAATGACTTTGCTATTTGATGCCAACGAATCCCTGGGCGAACAGCTTTTTCTTCAGGGCGGCTTTGCGAGCTTGAAGTTTGGGGTTCGCGGCCAGGTTGGTCAGCTCCAGCGGATCTTTCGCGAAATGGTAAAGCTCTTCCATGTCGCCGTTGTAGAAGCAGTATTTCCAGCCGTCCTCCCGGATCATGGCGCAGCGACCATGCGTTGTGTATTCGATAAACCAGAACATATCGTCCACCGAGCGTTTTTGGTTATACGCCGCATATTCTGACTTGGGCATCGGGGCGGGCGGCATCACCGGTTCTCCCACCTCGGAATAAACCGTGTCCCGATGGCGGTCAGTTTTCCCTTGCAACACCGGCAGAAATGATTGGCCGTCAATCTTTTCAGAGTATGTCACCCCGGCAAACTGCAAAATTGTCGGCATAACATCAATGTTTTCGATCTGCGCCGGAGTCACCTTGCCCCAATCATGCTGGTTGGGCATTTTGATCACGAGTGGAATTCGCAGCAGCGGTTCATAAAAGCCCTTGGTCTTGCAGGGCAACCCGAACTGTCCACCAAAACAGCCTTGGTCCGCGGTAAAGACGATCAGCGTATGGTCATAAACCCCCTTCTGCTTAAGCGCCTCGACCAGTCGTCCCACCGACTTATCAATGAAGGAAATCTGCCCATACATGACGGCGAGAAGTTTGCGTCGGTCCGTTTTTGACATGGTGTTGAAGCCCGCGCATTGCGACTGGACATAGTGGGCAAAGGGATGCGTGTCCCAGTCAATCTCACCCATTCCCGCCAGACTAATTTGATCAAGCTGTTTCTTATACATGCTGAAATAAGGCTCGCAGACAATGTTCGGCCAATGCGGCGCCGGGAAGGCCATGTGCAGGAAGAATGGTTTGTCCCCGCTATGTTCCACGAAGGCAATCGCATCGTCGGCGATGCGCGAGGTCATGCACTGCTTCTCTGGAAACGGCTCCGGAAAATCAATAAGCCCTTCCAATAATTTGTGGCCTAAACTGGATTTGGGGCCGCTCTGGTTGAGAAAATCCCGCACGGCTTGGTCGGCAGGGTTCAGGGAACCCAGTTCCTCCTCCTTGCCCCACGGGCTGTATTCCTGAAAGAAGTCGAAATCCTTTTTTACGTAATCCGGCTGGAACGCATGGTTCTTACCGGAAAGCCCAATCCGGTAGCCGGCATTCTTTAGCGGCTCGATAAAAGAAAATTGCCCGGCTTTTAGCTCGCTCTCCGGCTTGTTGTCGAAACACCGGCGGCGCGAGGCGTAATTGCCGGTAAAAAAACTCGTGCGACTGGGGCAGCAAAGCATATCCACCGCGAACGCATTTTCAAAGCGCGTGCCATCCTTTGCCAGCGAATCAATGCACGGCGTCTTGACCACTTTGTCGCCGTAGCAACCCAGCGAATCCCAGCGCTGATCGTCGGTCATGATGATGACGATGTTGGGGCGGTTAGTTTCAGTCACTGCGGCGGCCTGCGCGGTCAGTAAACCGCTGGTGGACAACCAAGTCAGCAACAGGGATTTAATCCAACTTTTTTTCATGAGGGGATCTATTTAGCTTCGTTCAGCCGCCCGGGCTCGCGCAAGCCGTTGCCGGTGCGCCTGGTCAGCGAGTCGCCCAATTCCGTTCGCGCCTTTTCGGCCTCGCGCACGAGCAACTTGACGATTTCTGGATGTTGGGCGGAAACATCGGTGGTTTCGCCGAGGTCGTGAACTAAGTCATACAGTTCGTTGGTTTCGAGTTTCCGGTCCACATAAGCTCCAGGCACGCCGTCGTGGCCCATATTCTGGTGCGGCATCGAGTGCCAGGTGTGCGGCAATTGCAATTTCCAGCGGCCGTTGCTGGTCGTCATTGCCTGTAGTTGGTTGACCTCGTAATAAAACCAATAGGCGTCATGCGGATTCTTCGCGCCGGGCTGTCGGGTAATGAGCGGCCAGACATCCAGACCGTCGATCTTGTGGTCCGGCAATCTTGCGCCGGTCAGCTTTGCGATGGTCGGAAACAAATCAATCGTCATCAGCATATCCCAGGTGTCCGCGCCGGCAGGAATGTGTCCGGGCCAGCGCATGACGCAGGGCACGCGCGTGCCGCCTTCCCAATTCGTGGTCTTGCCTTCGCGCAGCGGTTTGGCCGAGCCGGCGTGGTTGCCGTAGGCCAGCCATGGCCCATTGTCTGAGGTGAAAATAACCCAGGTATTCTCATCCAGACCATTTCGCTTCAGCGCGTCGAGAACTTGTCCGACGGACCAGTCAATTTCCTCGATTACATCGCCGTAAAGGCCGCGCGCAGTTTTGCCGCGAAACTTGTCCGTCACGCCGAGCGGCACATGTGGCATGTTGTGTGCAAGATAGAGAAAAAACGGGCGGGATTTGTTTTTATCGATGAACTTGACGGATCGTTCCGTGTACCAGGTGGTCAGCTGGTTCAGGTCGTCAATGGACATCTCCGGATGGAATACATTGGTGCCGTCCCAGATTGGCAGGTTGGGATACTCGCGTTTCTTGGCCGCCAGCAGCGTGGGGAAATTGGTGATCAAATCGGGGTGTCCCGGCCAGTAGTCAGCGGAAAGTGCCAGGCCAAAATATTCATCAAACCCGTGACGCAGCGGCATGAATTGAGGTGAATCACCCAGATGCCACTTGCCGAATATCGCGGTGGCGTATCCCTGCTGTTTGAGCAATTCTGCCAATGTCATCTCCTGTTCGCTGATGCCGGTCTTGGACTTCGGCCCCAGCGCCAGATGCATGCCCAGCCGGTTCGGATAGCAACCCGTCAGCAGGGCGCAACGTGAGGCAGAGCAAACTGGCTGGGCTACATGAAAATTCCGGAAGACCACACCTTCGTCGGCCATGCGGTCAAGATTCGGCGTCCGATAGCCCTCAGCGCCATATTTGCCGATGTCCGCATACCCCAGGTCGTCACAGACGATAATCACCAGATTGGGTTGCACCGGGGGCACTTCACCCGAACTGCTGAATCCTGCCGCCAATGCCGCTAAACCGGCAATCGACATTCTAATTGCATTTTTCAACCAAGGTTTTAGGTCGGTAAATGGTTGCATCGGTATTCGGAGCGTAAACGATTGCTGTTCCAGACGCTATGGGGCAACACTTAACTAAGCCGCTTAACTATTTGGGGCGGCCGCAAATCGGGAGGACAAATCCCGCAGCGGTGGTATGGTTTCTTGAAACTCACTGGTTCGCACTTGAGCACGATATGTCCTATGATGCAAAACTTGCCGGGAGGCCTCAGTTGCTGGTCCGTGCCTATTTTATTAGTTCGCGCCGGGTGCCGCACAACCATTATACTTGCAGCCAAACCTGAAATTTAAAATGATTCAACCCAATAAATTTCTTTTCAAGCCGCTGGGTTTGATTTTGCTTACGGTTACCGCCGCACTGGATTTTACCGGCAATGCGACAAACTGGTATGTGGCCACGAACGGCAGCGATTCAGCGCTCGGAACGCTGGCGGCACCGTTTCAAAGCATCACCAAAGGTTTCAGCAAAGCCAACGCCGGGGACACCATTCAGGTCCGGGGCGGAATTTATCGGGAGGCAGTTTCATTGGTCGGCAAATCCGGCAGCACTGGCAATCCTATCACGCTAACCAGTTACACTAATGAAACGGCCGTCCTCTCCGGTTTGGATATGCCAAGCCTGACTTGGACGACCAATTCCGGCATCCCAAATGTTTGGGTGGCCAGCTATGCCGGCGGAGTGTTTGAACAGATGTTTGTGGATGGCAAGCCCCTGCTGGAGGCGCGCTGGCCGAATGTGCCGCTGGACACAAACGGAAACTGGAATTTCTTCTCCTCCAATGTCTGGGCCACGGTGGATACCAATGGCAATAGTTACGGCACCATCTCCGACACGCATTTGGCGGCCACGGGCTGGAATATCACCGGTTGGCGCGCGGTGCTGAACGTGTCGCACCAGTATTATACTTGGACGCGCATCGTCACGAACCACACTGCTGGCTCGGCAACATTCAACTATCCACAGGATTTGAGCGGCGTCAGCCTCACGGATTCGTTTAATGACGACCGCTATTATCTCGTGGGCAACACGAACCTTTTGGACTCGCCCGGCGAATGGTGTTATGACGCGAACAGCCAGCGTCTGTATTTTTACCCGTTAAACGGCAAGAATCCGAACACTTCCGTCGTGGAAATCAAAACGCGGAATTTCGCCTTCACGGCTGACAAGAACTCCAAATACCTCACCATTGACGGAATCACGTTTTTGGGCACAGCTTTTGAATTTGGAACAACTGTTGATAATCGGAGTGCGAACATAATCTTCCGGAACAACCAAGTATTGTATTCCTCTTGGACCGATTGGTTGAACATGACGAACGGTGATCCCAACGCTGCGAATGACAATAATTATCCCCAGATTTATGCGGACGCTTCGCAGTTGATTAACAACACCTTTGCCTATGGTGCCTTGAACGCGGTGTTTTTTTATGGTTGGACCAACCGGGTCGAGAATAATGTGTTTCACGACTTTGACCTTAGCTCCTCCCTGTATTATCCTCCGCTCCAGTTTGGTAGAAGCTGGCAATATGACATCGGCAAGAATGGTCAAGGTATCGCCCGCTTTAATACTCTTTACAACAGCGGCGGGATTTTGGCTCAAATCGGCGGGACAAATAATGACTTTTCTCAAAACGATCTAAACAACGCTTTTCGGGCCTGCTGGGGCGGAAACAAGGATACTTCCGCCCTTTACTTTACTCCCCAATCCAACAGCGGGGCGGAGACGAATTTCATCAACAATCACTTTCACCATAACTGGGTGCATGAAGGTTATTCGGGTGCGGCAAATCCGCCCTGGGGCGGAGGCATAGGAATTCGTGGGGATGACCAAACGTCCGGGTTAACCGTGGATCACAATGTGACTTGGAATCAGGGTGGATGCGGAATTCAAATCAAGAATGTGACCAACCCGATACCCGCGCTGGCCAATGCGTGCATCAACAATACCATCTTTAATTACCACGCGTTGTACACCACCACCAATGGGGCGATATATATTAGTAATGAAGCCGGCGGCGCTGAAAACACCTTGAGTTCGGTCGCGAATAATCTGGCCGACTCCATATACGGCAACTGGGGCGCGGTTGCCCGCAGCACGCTCGCGCTTTACGCCAGCAATTCGGTCGGCCTCGTGACCGAAACCAATTTGCAAAACATTGCGTGGTATGATTTTCGGCCCCAGGCGGCGGCCTCTAAAATCATTGACCACGGTGCTTCGTTTGCGCCCACCACCACCAATTGGGTTGGCAGCGCCCCAGATATTGGCGCCTACGAACTCGGCGACGCCATTTATTTCATACCCGGCCAGCGCGCCACCAACGCCACTTTCCCCATTGTGCCCGATGGTGCCGTCGGTGTACCCGTTTCTCGCGATGTGCTCATGTGGCGACCCGCCTACAACGCCGCGTCGCACACAATCTATTTTGGGACTGTGTCCAACTCCTTGACGAATGCTGGGACCGTTGGTGGCGAGACCAATGTCTTTTCCCTCCCCACCTTGACTGCGAACACCAACTATTATTGGCGCATTGATGCCGTCATGCCCAACTCGACCGTTATCACCGGGGCGGTCTGGAGTTTTTCCACCTGGCCCAACTCCACCAATTGGGATGGCGGCGGTGCCGATAATAATTGGAGCACCCCGGCCAATTGGAATCCCGACGGAGTGCCCGCCTCCGACGGTACAGCGGTCTTGTCGTTCTCCGGAACGACCCGCACGAACACCAGCAATAATTTCAACACGAACATTCCCTTTGGGGGACTGAACTTTCTGAACACGACTGCCGGCCAGTCCTTCACCCTCGCCGGCAATCCCATCATTCTGGGCGGAAACATCGTAACCACGGTGTCTGGCGGAACCATCAACGACTCCAGTTCGATTCCCATGATTCTGAATGGCGACCGTACCGTGACCGTGAATACCAACCATAATCTGACGCTGTCGGGAACTATCAGTGACGATTCGACTTTCACTCCGCGTAGCTTGATTAAGGACGGTGTAGCGACGCTCAGTCTCACCAACAATAACAATTCATTCTCCGGTGCCGTGATCGTCAAGGCGGGAATCCTTTCGGTGAGTTCCATCGGCAATGGCACGAACAGCGCCATTGGCAATAGCACCGCCGCAATCCAGCTTGGTGGTGGCGGCGTCCAACTGTCATATACTGGCGGAGGAAGTACCATTTCCCGGGCCATCTCCCTCACGGGAACCGGCACCTCCACCTTCAACAGCAGTGGCAGCGGCGCGGTTGTCTATACCGGCTCGTTTACCGGCTATAACGGTGGTGCGCTGCAGTTGAGCGGCACCAATACCGGAAGCAACGATTGGCAAAGCGCCATCAGCACCGCTGGCACGTCGGTCGGGTCGGTGGGCGGTAATTGGAAGGTTTCCGGCGCCATTCAAACCGGCTCCGGCGGACTCTATAATTATTGGACGGGAACCCTGACGGTGAACAACGACGCCAACAGTTTTAGCGGCACGGTTGCGGTAACCGCTGGCGGAACGATCAGCTTCACCTCAATTACCAATCAAGGCATCGCCTCCAGTTTGGGCGCGTATGGCGCCAGCGGTGGAACGATTACCTTGGGAAACACCGGCGATGGCATTCTCAATTATGTTGGCACCCTTGCCGGCGGTCACTCCACCGATCGACAGATTAAGATTAGCAATGGCACCGCCGCCATCGGCAATGCCCGGATCAACGCCAATGGTAGTGGCGCGCTGATCTGGACCAAGTCGCCGTTTAATGTAGCTCAGTCAACCTGGACGGTAGCCCATACCCTCACGCTCGGGGGCACGAATACCGGCGCAAACGAGATTCAGGGCGCCATCGTGGATAATTCCACTGCCAATAGCAAAACCAGCCTGATTAAGACGGATACCGGCACTTGGAAGCTTTCCGGCACCAACACTTACACCGGAGCGACGACTGTCAGCAATGGCACGCTGCTCGTGAACGGGTCCCTCACCAACGCCAGCATGGTGACCGTTAACGCCAATGCCATCTTGGGCGGATCGGGCACCATTGGTGGCGTGGTCAACTTCAATAGCGGCTCGTATGCGCTGTTCACCAACGGTGCCACCCTCAAGTTCACCAATTCTTTAATCATTGCCACCGGCGGAACCCTTCCGGCTGTAATCTTGAATCTGTCGAACAACGTGCCAGCCGGCACCTACACGCTGGCCACTTACAACACCAGCGGCAGCAGTGGTGCTTTTAATGCCCTGGTTGCAGCCACTAACAGCGGTTCGTTCGCTCCCAACACCACCAACTATATTACGACCACCGCCGGTCAGGTGAATCTGAATGTCCTCAATCTCTACACGCTCAATTACGCTGCCGGAGCGAACGGGTCAATTAGCGGCACCACCAATCAGACAGTGGTTTCCGGCGGTAGCGGCAACGCGGTGACCGCCGTCCCGGCACCCGGTTCTCACTTCGTCAACTGGAGCGACGGGTCGACGGCGAATCCGCGCACGGACGCCGGCGTTGGTGCGAACCTCAGCATCACCGCCAATTTCGCCGTCAATACCTACACCCTGACTTATAATGCCGGAGCCAACGGCACGGTGAGCGGCACCTCGCCGCAGACGGTAAATTACAACACCAGCGGCAGTCTGGTCTACGCCGTACCGGCGACCGGCTATCATTTTGTGAACTGGAGCGACGGGCTGGCCACCACCAACCGCACCGAGCTTAACGTGACCAGCAACCTGACCGTTACCGCCAATTTCGCCATCAACAGCTACACCCTGACCTACAGTGCCGGAGCCAACGGCACGGTGAGTGGCACCTCGCCGCAGACGGTGAATTTCAACACCAGCGGCAGTCTGGTCTATGCCGTCCCGTCGACCGGCTACCATTTTGTTAACTGGAGCGACGGGTTGGCCACCACCAACCGCACTGAGCTTAACGTGACCAGCAACCTGACCGTTACCGCCAATTTCGCCATCAACAGCTACACCCTAACCTACAGCGCTGGAATTGGTGGCTCCATCAGTGGAACCACGCCGCAGACCATTTTTTATCTCGCCAGTGGCACGCCGGTTACGGCGGTGGCGAGCAATGGGTATGCCTTCACGAGTTGGAGTGACGGGATTTTAGCCGCGAATCGCACCGACACAGCCCTAGTCGGCGGCACAAATGTCACCGCCAGTTTTGCCCGATCCACCCCATCCCCGGTCACCCTTACCAACGCCCTCATCAACGGGAATCAATTGGTGTTAAGCTGGCCGGCGGGTCAGGACTGGATCCTACAGAGCCAGACCAACTTTTTGAACAGCGGTATCTCGACCAATTGGTCCAACGTTACTTTACCCCCCTCAGCGCCGCCCTATACCAACACCATCAACCCGGAGACTCCATCCGTATTTTATCGCCTCAAGTATTAACTCAATTACCGATTAAATCCGGTAAGGAATTTCCGGCGATACTTATTTCTAGCAACACAAAGCAGCACGAAGACTGACCTGCTGTTCTCTCAACGTTGGCGGCGCATTGTGGCATTGCGTTTTAGCCTGGAGACGTTCACCCCCCTGCGATACGCATCGCTCTGCCCGACCTATGGTAGTTTCGCTTAACCTTGGCACGCCGCGGCTACTAGGAGGAAGCGGCAGCCCTCTGGGGCTTTTCCCCATGAACCACCCATCTGCCAATGGCAATATGATCGGCTAAAAATTGATGCATTTTGCTTCACGCCGCGAAGTTCGCTTGCGATTGACACTTGCTTTCAACCATATCCCAGGGTTAAGCCGGAAGAATTTGCCGCCGGACCAGGCTGCAAACTTGCGGCTACGGGTTGGCAGCGTGGCATTAGCTGGGGCAGCTTAACTAAACAGCTAAACTAAAACCCATTTGCGTCTTTTTTGCAGCAGGTCCCCGACGGCAGTGCTATAAATGAAACATGACACATTGCCGCGCCCAATCATATGACTGCGCGGACTTGTGTCTGGGTTTTGGGCGTGGCTACCGGCAATCCGGACGTGCCCACAACTCACAACAAAATCATAATAAAAACCATCAGGTCCTCGGAAAATCCAGCGTGAGAGTGTCCTCCAGTGGCGCTCCTGAAAAACTACCACCCAAAAACTATCCACCAATGAAAAAGGTTTTTAAATCTATCGTTCTCGTCGGCGGCGCGGCGCTTGCTGTGCTTGCCATTTCACCCGCCCGCGCGGCCTCCACTGGGTTCAACCAGACTGGTGCCGGGCCATACGATTACAACACCGCCGCCAACTGGGTTGGCAACACCATCAACGGCCTTTGGGATACCTCGCTAACGCTTGCCTCCACCCAAACCAACACGTTTGCCAGCGACACGGTGCTGGGCACCGGGTTAACCTTCAATTACTTGGGTAACTACGCGATGCGATTGGAAGCTGCCGCCCCAGGGACGAACACGATTACGCTGGGCGGCAATCTCAGCATGTTACCCGGCAGCGGCTCCGCAGCCGTCGTCACTATCGGTGACAATACCAACCATCTCAATATCAACCTGGGTGGCGCGACCCGCACCATCAACGTGGGTACCAACTCTATGGTTTTGCAGGACGTGATTGCCAATGGTGCCATCACCAAAATCGGCTCCGGCACGTTGAACCTCTCCGGCAACAACAACTACGACGGCGTCACGACTATCAGCAATGGCATTGTGACGGTGGTGAACAGCAATGGTTTGGGCAGCACCAACGGAAACACGCTGCTCTACTGCACCGGGGCGACCACGAATGGCGCGGTAATCTATTTTGCCAACAATGTGACCTGCCCGGAAGCCATCACCATTAACGGAACCACGGAAGCGCTGCAATTTAACAATGCCATCACCACTTTGGCTAACTGCACCAGCAGTCTCAGTGGTCCCATCACGCTTGCAGGCACCAGCACCCTTCGCATTGGCGAAGGGGGCAACTCCACCATCACCTTCAACGGCCCGATTGCCCGCGATTCGGTCAATGTCGGGCAACTCTCGTTGCGGACTCAAAGCGGCAGCTCCATCAACGTGAATGGCTCCATCAACCTGAACGGCGGGGCCTTGAACATTGTGGGGAATAATACCGCGTTGGGCGTGGCCACGCTGGGAACCAACGGCAACAACGTGGGCGCGGCACAGATTACCGGCTCGGCCATTCTGCGGCTCGGCGCGAATAATGCGCTGGCGACCAACCAGAATCTGACTTTGGGGGTCGCGGGCACCTCCACTTCAGGGCAGGACATTGGCTGTTTGGATCTTGCCGGGCACGATCAGACCGTGAACGCGCTCGCCGGCTATCCGAACACCTCCTCCAACATCGGGCCGGACAGCAGCCGCTATGTGACCAACTCCGCCGCCGCCGGAACCAACACGCTCACGGTGGGCAACGGAGGCGGTTCAGCGACATTCAAGGGGGTGATTGTGGATGGTGCAAACGCCAAGGTGGCGCTGACCAAGTCCGGCACCGGCACGGAGACTTTGAACTCCCCCTGTACTTACAGCGGTCCGACCGCCGTTACCGGTGGCACCCTGGTGTTGGCTGCCAGTAGTTCGTTGAGCACGAATACCACCCTCAGCATTTCGTCGAACGCGACCTTCGATGTGGTCGCGCTCACCACTGGCAATGCCACCTATACCTTTGCTCCCGCCAGCCTGAGTGCCAGCGGCATGGGAAGCGGCAGCGCGGTCGCGGCCAAGATAAACGGGACGGCGGGTGGCACCGTTCTTTTGGGAGCCACGCCCGGAGCCACGCCCATCATTTTAACTTGGAACGGCCCGTCCTCTGGTAGCCAAAACGGGATTCAATCATTAATTGGTTCCGGTGCCAGCCTGACCTTTAATACCAATCAAATTACGGTGGTGGTGCCTGGTGCCCCCTTGACTACTGGAAATTATCAATTGGCTTATGACCAGGCTGGCATCCTCGGCTCGGTCAACCCCACGCCGCTTTATACCGGCGGCAACGGGGTCGCCACCAACTATACCGGCAAAATTGCCTTTGCTGGAACCAACAACTTGTATCTGTATGTGACACTCAACACCTACACCGTCACCTACGCGACCAATAATGCGACTAGCGGCACGGCTCCGGTTGACAGCAACACCTACACCAACGGTCAGACGGTGACGGTGCTGGGCAACACGGGTACTTTGGCGCGCACGGGCTACACGCTGGCCGGCTGGAACACGGCGTCAGATGGCACGGGTACCAGTTACGCCGCCACCGGCAGCGCGAGTTTCAACATCGGCCCGACCAGCGTCAAACTCTGGCCGGTCTGGACGCTTTCCGCTCCGTCGCCGGCACACCTCACCAACTCGGTGCTTAACGGGAATCACTTGGTTTTGAGTTGGCCAACCGGTCAGGGTTGGGTGCTACAGTCCAATTCCGTCAGCCTGACAGACACCAATGCGTGGTTCCCCGTGACCGGAGCCACCCCGCCGTTCACGAACAACGTCGACTCGGCGCAGCCGACCGTGTTCTTTCGCTTGAAATATTGATTTAGGGTGGGCCAGGCGGATGGCAAGTTTGCCATCCGCCTTGGCCCGGGGTAAGATTTAGACCGCCGCAAAATCATGAATAAAAAATCGTCAGCGTCCCGCGCTTTTACCTTGATTGAACTCTTGGTGGTCATCGCCATCATTGCCATTCTGGCCGCCATGCTCCTGCCGGCGTTGTCGGCGGCCAAGCGCAAGGCCCAAAGCATCGCCTGCGTTTCCAACGTCAAGCAACAAGGCCTGGCTCTGGTCATGTATTGCAACGATAACGATGACAAATTGGCGGCGCCGACGCCGTCTGTGGCGGGGACGTTAGTCTATTTGGATCGGTCGCTCAACGCCTACCCCAATGTCAATTCGATTGGCGGCAGAGATATGGGCACCTACATCTGGCCTTACCTGGCCAAATCAGGCATTGCTGCGGTTCAAGGGCGACAGGAAATTCCCGTCTTTGTGTGCCCGGGGTATAAGTCGAGTGCCGCCTATCAACAGGCCCAGGCGCAGTCCGCCGCCAATGGTGGCAATCTGGCCAACTATTTCGTCCCTTACGTTTTGCGGGATAGCATCACCTTAAATCCCGGCTCAACGCCAGCCGCGTATGCTTACCCATTTGCCGACCCGAGTTATACCGGCCGCGCCAGCCGGCTGGGGACCGCTTTAGCCAAACTGGTCTCTGTTCCCCAGCCCAGCGAACAATGGTTCATGACCGACATTAGTTTGGATATGACTTGGGTTTCCCTGCCTTGGGGGACGAGTAAAAGTAGTTATTACCCGGCCAACAACAGTTCATATGCCATCAACACAACGGGGGTTCACGGCAAGGCGCGCACTTTCGGGCAGTTTGATGGCAGCGTCCGTTCGTCGAGCACCAACGGTATTCCCGATTTGTAATAAACCGGAATGGCGGGCAATCCGGTATTGCCGCGCTCAAGGTCGGCATTTGGAGGGATTACCTCGATAATACCCAACTGGCGGAAATCGCCGCCGGCTCCGCCGGATTAATGTCGACGCCGCGTAGGGACTGGTAATCATAGTTTTTTCGCCGATTACCGGTTGTCACCGAAGCCGACCGGAGTGTCACTACGGTACTCTTGCCCGAGGATTATTGACCATTCACAACCGGTCGCACTCTTAGTGTGGCCGGTTTTCTCTTTGCCAATCCCGGCAAGTCCGCACGTCTCCCGCCGAGGAACCTTGGGGCATACGCTTCATTCCAGAGCCAACCGGCTCATTCACAACCAAATAAACACAGGAGAACGATATGAACAACAAAACGTATGACCGTATCACCGAGCGCATTGTGTCCCTGCTGGCAGCGGGCACCGTGCCCTGGCACAAACCCTGGCAGGTCAAAACCGGCCTGCCACGCAACCTCATCACCCAGAAACCCTACCGGGGCATCAATGTGTTCCTGCTCATGGCCATGAACTATGAATCACCCAACTGGCTCACCCTCCGCCAGGCCAACCTATTGGGTGGCCAGATCAAGCCGGGCGAAAAGTCCTGCCCGGTGGTGTTCTGGAAGCCGATGAAGGTCAAGGACAAGGAATCGGACGAGGAGCGAAAGATTCCATTCCTGCGTCTGTATCACGTCTTTAACGCGGCCCAATGTGTCGGCCTCAAAAACCTTCCCCCGGCCAATGACTCAGCCTTCCTGCAAACCTTGCCGGCGGAGCTCGTGGCCAACATGCCGCAGCGTCCAGTCATCAAGCATGGCATGGCATTGGCCTCCTATTCGCCCGTCACTGACGTGGTGAACATGCCGGATTATGCCCATTTCGATTCAGACGATCATTATCATGCCACCCTGTTTCATGAACTGGTGCATGCGACCGGGCATGAGCAGCGCCTGAATCGTTCCGGCATCACCGAGTCCAAGGGTTACGGTTCCGAACCTTATGGCAAGGAGGAGTTGGTGGCAGAGTTGGGCAGCGCGTTTCTGTGCGGCCACGCCGGCATCGTGGATCGAACCATCAACAGTTCGGCGGCGTATCTGGAAGGCTGGCTGAAACAGTTGCAGCAGGATCGGACTCTCATCGTCCATGCGGCTGCCCAAGCCCAGCGGGCGGTTGACTTCATTCTGGGGAAGGGACCGGAAGAAGTGATCCCCCAGGACACGGAAGCCGCTACACCGCCGCCCCAGGTGGCAGAGGTGTGCGCATGAGACCCATCAACCCCAAGGAATACAAAATCATGGCGTTGCGGGATTGTCCCGTGCCCAGCGACA
>Ga0007882_10000778_pt1 | contig 18625 bp, 14 predicted proteins | sample CryBogCBH12Aug01_FD_71195 | JGI IMG/M metagenome (GOLD analysis project Ga0007882, IMG submission 71195) | Freshwater microbial communities from Crystal Bog, Wisconsin, USA - CBH12Aug09.1 | ecosystem: Environmental > Aquatic > Freshwater > Lake | place: Crystal Bog, Wisconsin, USA | collected... | reverse complement strand
TGGCTCCAGGAATACTGCTGCATTCCCGCCGATGAATCCTCCGCGTTCATCTCCTATGAGATGATTTCCGGCTGCGAGGATGATTCCGCCCGCAAGGACTTCGCCTACCTTCAGCAGTGTGGCAACCCGATTTACCTGGGATTCGATGTGGCGCGGACCACCGACCTGAGCGTGATCGACGTGGAAGAGAAAATGGGTGATGTGTTCTGGGAGCGGATGCGCCTGGAAATGCGCGGCAAGAGCTTTGGCGAACAGGAGTCAGAACTCTACCGCCTCATGGGTCTGCCCACCCTGCGCCGAGCCAGCATAGACTCCACCGGCCTGGGCATGCAACTGGCTGAGCGCGCCATCGCCCGCTACGGCTACCGCGTGGAAGCCGTGCGCTTTACCGGGCCGGTCAAGGAGGAGCTGGCCTTCCCGCTCCGGGCTGCCCATGAAGATCGCACCTTGCGCTATGCCAAGGATGAAAAGCTGCGCGCCGATCTGCGCGGCATAAAGAAGGAAACCACCGCCAGCGGCAACATTCGGTTCGCGGGCGAATCCGCCGATAGCCATTGCGACCGGTTCTGGGCCAAAGCCCTGGCCGTGCATGCTGGCAAAACCACCACCGGCATTATTGCCACCGTAGGATGAACACACCCTTTTCGCCATGCCCCGGCAACGCGCTGGCAGCCCCGCTGCCGGGTTTTGGCCACATTGTGCCGCACCGGGGTATCAAAATGGCTCCTATGGCTATGCAGCGCGCGGCAATAAGCCGAATTTTGGGGAGCCCAGTCCAAACCACATGAATTTTTCCATCAAACTCGGCTCCCTCGAATTTCGTCTTGGCTCGGCCAAGACGATGTCGCCCTCCAGCCAGGCGTTTCTGGATGGCACGGATATCAACGAATCGTCTCGGGGTGCGATGATGGGCACGCCATACGCGCAGTCCGCCTGGGTGTACTGCGCGGTGTCCATTCTGGCGCAGTCAGTCGCCCAGATCCCCTGGCGCATCTCGCGGGTTAAAGGCGGCGCGGCCAAGAAGGTCCGGGCCTTGCGCGGATCCGCGGATCCCCGCCATCGCAAGCTTTGCCAGCGCGCCCTGGGCGAAGACGTGCTGGACTCCGGCGCGGCGGTGGATTTGTTCAATCGCCCCCATCCGTCCATGGATCGCCAGATGTTCTTTGAGATGCTGGTCACCTGGCTGAGCTTGCGCGGCGAATTCTTCGTCCTCCCCCTGGACCTGTATGATAACCCCGTGGATCTGAGCGACCGGCATCCGCGTGTTGCCCGTTTGCTCACCCTGGAGCCCTCCATGTTCTGGCATGTGGTCCAAGGCTATGACCTCGTGGCCTGGCGCTTTACCGGGTCGCCGCTCATGTCGCCCATGGCATCGCAGTACCTCAATCCCACGGAAGTGGTGCAATCCAAACAGCCCAATCCGTATCTCTATTGGCGCGGCCTCTCGCCGATCACCGTGGCCATGGCGCCCGCGCAAACCGATTTCGCCGGGGAACAATTTCAAAAGGGCCTCTGGCTCAACAATGCCGACACCGGCGTCATTGTGACCACCGACCAGATTCTGAGCGACGAGCAGCGCCGGTCCATTGAATCGGCCATGCGCGAGCGCAAGCGCAAGGCCGGTACCGCCGATCGCCCGCTGTTCCTGTTCGGCGGTGCCAAGGTGGAGAAACCCACGCTCTCCATGATGGACATGCAGTATCTGGAGACGCGCAAGTTCCTGCGTCAGGAAATCTTCGCCATTCTCAAAGTGCCGGAGACGCTGGCCGGCTTCACCGGCGATCTGAACGATGGCGGTGCCGGCGGCTCGCTGGACGCGCAGAAGGCCAGCTTCATTGAATCCACCACCGGGAGCCTGTGCGGACGCATTGAGACGGCCTTGGCGCCCATCGTGCAAACCTTTGGTGATGATCTGGTAGGCTGGTTCGATGTTGATTCGCTGCCCATCATGCAGGCATCGCGCCGGGCGCGCTGGGATACCGGGTCCAAAATGTTCGCCATGGGCGTCCCGCTGGCGGATATCAACACCAATCTGGATTTGGGTCTGGCGGATCAGCCGTGGTACAAGAAAGGCTGGCTCCCCTTCAACCTGCAAGACGCCTCCGAAGCCGGCACGGTGGAGTTGCCCAGCGAGACGGATCCCGCCGAGCCCGAACCGGACAACGATCCCGACGATCCGGCCAGCAAGACGAATCTCATGCAGCACACGCGGCGGATGTTCACCGCACTCCGCGCACCACAGCCCGCGATCCGCAGTCCCAAGGTCAACACCGTGGAGATCTGGAAAAAGCACATAGCCGCCCGCAATGCCCAGGTGAAGCTCTTCAAGGGCAAGGTCAGCAAGGTGCTCATGAAATACCGAGCCAAAGCTCTGGCTAAGTTGGATGAAGTGCATTTGAAGTCCGTGGCTGACGAGGCGAAGACCCGCAGTCTGGCCGATATCATCTTCGATCACCTTGATTTTGGGCAGGCGCTGATCTCCGAGCTGCATGCACCTCAGTCGGCGCTGCTCGCCGCCTCTGCCGATGAGCTGCTTGCTGAAGTGGGCCATGATGATCCCTGGAAGTATCCGCCCAAAGCCATGCTCGAATTCTTGGCCGGCCGCAAACAGTCCATCATGGGCACCGGCGAGACTGTGCGGAATCAGTTGAATACCACGCTCACCGAAGGCGTGACGGCCGGCGAGACGCATCTGGAGCTGGCCGGCCGCGTCAAGGACGTGTTCCAGGACATGACTGACAGCGAGGCCAAGCGGGTGGCTCGCACGGAGGTGAACATCGGCAGCAACACGGCCCGGCATCTGGCCATGGCATCGGTGGGCATCGAATACAAGTCCTGGCTCGGCAGTCACGGCCCGCACCCGCGCGCGGAGCATCAGGCCGTGGAAGACGCCACCATTGATTCGCCCATTCCCATTGACGACGCCTTTGAAGTCGCCACCGAAGAAGGTGTGACCGAACTCATGATGTTTCCCTTGGATGACAGCCAGGGCGCTTCCGCCGGCAACATCATCAATTGCAACTGCGGCGTGCTGGCCGCGCAACTGGAGAATGAGGATGACAAATCCGCCACCTTCAAAATCTTCGGCGTCGGTCTGATGACCTTTCCCCGTAGCGGCGGACTGGCGTCCGCCGCCGATCAATCTCAATCATGAAAACACTCGAACAAATACAAAAGGAATTTGGTGCGCGCGTCTGCACGCTGAACACCGGCGCGGTGGGCCTCCGCGGCGGCATGCATTTCAGCGTCAAGCAAGTGGCTGGCGATGCGCCCCAGTTAGACTTCATCGGCAGTGATAATTCCGTGGATCGCTATAACGAGGTGATCAAGCAGGACGGCTGGCAACTGGATAACTTCATGCAGAACCCAGTCATCCCCGACTGCCACGATTATTCCAGCATCGGCAAGATACTGGGCAAAGCCGTGTCCTGCCAGGTGGTGAATGACCAGCTCTGCAATCGCGTGGAGTTTTGCCTGGAGAATCCCCTGGGGAGCATGGCCTACAAGATGGCCAAGGGCGGCTTCATCAAATCGCAGAGCGTTGGATTCATCCCGCTCGAATGGCTCAACGGCAACAAGGCCGGCGAACCCGATCGCACCTATACCCAGTGCGAGCTGTTGGAAATCTCCTTGGTGGTGGTCCCGGCCAATCCCGGCGCCACCGTGGGCTTGGCCCTGAAATCTGGCGCGATCGACCGCGCTGATGTGAAGGCCGCCGTCAAATATCTACAACACTTTTGCAGTGATGAAACAGAACCCCCCGCCACTGGTGGCACGTCCGGCGCGGGAATTCATGACGTGCGCATCCTACAAATCGCTCGTGGCCTACAACAGGTCATGAAACGGGCGTGACCAGTCAACCAACAAAATAATACATAACATAGATCGTGAAAAAAATATTGAAACCTTACCGCCATCTGACCGCGCTATTCGTCGTGGTCCTGGCCGCCATCTGCCTGGCCATGCTGGGTGCCAATCCCGTTGCCTGCGGCCTCGCCGTTGGCTGTTACCAACTCGCCCAGTTTGCCATGAGCAAGGGCTATCGTCGCGGCCGCGTCTGTGTCGCCGCGCTCACTGATGAGCAAGTCAAAGAGTTCGAAGGCATCCTGAAGAGCTTCGAAGGCTATGGCGAAATGCTGAAGGACCTGGCTGGCATCGCCAAAAGCGAAGGCGGTCTGGCTGCCATCAAGCAACTGCCGGAGCAGCTCAAGAAAGAACAGACCCGCAATGACGCCCTGGATGCCCAGGTGAAGAAACTCACCAAGCGCTTCCAGACCGGCGAATCTGAGCACGTCAAAATGGTCAACGGCGTCCCGCTGGTGGGCGATCAATGCGCGAAGTACCTTGGCAGCATGTTTGTGCTGAAAGCGCTCCAGGACAACAAGCTCAAGCATGGCGCGGATGATCCGCTCGTGGCCAAGGCTTGTGAGTTCATGGGCGTGGAAACCAAGACCGCCATCGCCACCACGGACGTTCCGCTGCCGGTTGCTTACAGCAACCAGATCATTGAGCTGGTATATATATATGGCACGGCCCGCAAAGCCTGTACCGTCTATCCCCTGGCCGGCAACTCCATGAAGCTGCCCCGCCTGAAGACCGGTGAGCCGCAGTTTGCATTCATCAACATCTCTGGCGCCGTCACGGAAAAAGTGCCCCAGTCTGAATTCATCACCTTCACGCCGGGCAAAGCCGGCGGCATCGTGCGCATCCCGTCGGAAATCGAAGAGGATAGCATCTTCGATCTCGGCCAGTTTGTGGCGCGTTACATCGCTCGCGAAATGGCGTACTGGGAAGACACCTGCCTGTTCCTGGGTGACGGCTCCGCCACCTACAACAACATCAGCGGCGTTGGCGCGCAGGCCACCACCGACTCCACCAAGCTCCAGCTCGCCGCCACCAACAGCTCGTCCGATAAGATCACGCTAGCCAACATGCGCGCCATCCGCGCGCTGCCCACGGGCGCGGTGCTCAAGACGGCCAAGTATTACGCTCACCCCACCATGGACACGCTGCTCGTCTCGTTCAACACGAGCGCCACAGTGGTGCCCTATGTCCGCATGCCCGACGGCTCCGCCACGTTCGACGGCTTCCCCATCGTCTGGGTGCCCATCATGCCGGTGTATTCCACCAGCGCCACCCTCAACGCCTATCAGGTCTATTTCGGTGACCTGAGCTGGTGGTACTTCGGTGTGCGCCGCGCGATGGACGTGCAGACCAGCCGCGACGTGTACTTCGCCACCGACGAAGTCGGCGTGCGCGCCCTGGAACGCTTCGATATCCATCTGATGGGCCAGAAGGCATCATCGGCACTCCAATTGAGCGCGAGCTAAGCTAACGCCGCCGGTGCCTGGTCAGCAGGCATCGGCGGCCTAACCAACCGTTAATCGGTTTTTAAAACTGTGGCAAAAAAGAAAATCACGATCGCGGCCGGCGCGGTGGATTCGGCTCAGGATGTCCTCGCGCCGGATCCGCTGCCAAAGGTTGGCGATACCGTCACCTATGTATGGCCTGCTGGTGGGAATACCAACACGGCCGTCGTCACCGCCGTCTATGCCACCCTTGATAGTCGCGTGGTGGATCTGAACGTGGACACTGGAGCCGGCCTCAAGGCCGTTCAATCCGTCCCCTGGCGCGACGACGCCGCCGGAAACACCTGGGATTGGCCCACCGCCTGACCATGAATCAACCGCCAAAGGACCGCATGATGCGCCCACGTGAACTTACCACGCGCGGCTGCGCGCGTCCTTTGGCGGTCCCTTCTTCCCAGGACCGCGAGCCGTCCCGGCTCGCAGCGCGCGTGCCAGACACCAACACTGCAATCCGGAACAGCTCGCGGTCCAACGCAGTCCCGGCCCCAATTTTTAATTTTTAATTTTTAATTTTGAATTGACCCATGAACGCTGGCTTTTCCAATCTCGACACGCTCAAGAAAACATTGCTTCCCGGCTCAGCCAAGAGCGATACCCGCTTCGACCTGGTCATCGCCGCGCTTGGACGAGGCGTAGCTGCTCAATTCGGCAGCATGTGCAATCGCCAGTTCATGCGCGTGGTTGGTGATACCGCGATCTTCTCGGCTGACCGATGCGAATTCATTGTGCCGCGCTATCCGCTGGAATCCGTTTCCCTGGCGGAATTGAAGATCACCGAAACCGATGGCTGGGTCACCCAGACCGATCCCAATTTCATCCGCGCACTCAATCTGAGTGCCGGCATCATCAATTGCGGGCCTGAGGATGCCGGCCCGTACTACGCGCAAGTGCGTTTCACTTATACCGGCGGGTTCTTCTGGGAGACGCTCGAACCGGATGATGCGGCCTATCCGTCGCAACTGCCCAGCGGTGCCGCTCCGCTGCCGGACGACTTGTTCAACGCCTGGCTGCTGCAATGTCGCCACGTCTGGTCACAGATGGACAAGCTCGGCACCGACCTGCTCAAAGGCGGCGCAGACAAGAATATACGCACACCGGACGACTTGGCCGCCGGCGTGAAGATTACGCTCACCGAATTCATCCGCTTCACCCTCGTCTGATTGATGAGCGTCGCCCTTAAAATCGAACTGACACCGCAAGCCGAAAAGGTGGTCGCCGGTTTGCAAAAGCTTCCGGGGCTCCTGGTGGCTGCGGTCGCGCTCGGCATGGACACCGCCAATCAATTGGCCATCTCCAACATCCGGCGCAAGCATCTGACCGGTACCGGCCCGTTCCCGGTGGAAGAGCACAAGCTCGGCCGCGTGACTGGACTATTGCGCGGATCCGTGTGGGCCAGCGCCGCACAACCCACCAACAGCGGCCAGGTCCAGAGCGCGATTGGATCCCCAGTAAAATATGCGGCCATCCACGAATTTGGCGGCCGTATCCATCACGAGCCCCGCCAGATGAAGCTGCGCCATAAGACCGATGCGCGCGGAAACCTGGTCAAGCAAGCTGTAAATCCCAACCTAATCGTATTCGCGAAGAGTGACGCCAAGCGCGCCCGCGAGACCACCGTGCAAGCCAAAGCCTATGACGTAAACATGCCTGAGCGCGCACCATTCCGCACCGGCATCTACGAATCATCCGCCACCTACAAGCGTTACATCAGCGCAGCGATCCTCGCCGAATGGCAGCAAATGGGCTCATAAATCGTAAATGAACAATACCGACATCATTGATAGGTTGCCCTTCGAGCTTGCCAACTGCCTGCGCACCGATGCCTTCTTTGCGAATATCCCGGTTGTGGTAGCCGAAAAAGGAAACCTCATCGCCGAATATGCCCAAGCCCAGGCCATGATCACCGAAGCGGGCGGCAAGCGCGGCGTAGCCGTGATTGTGCTCCAAATCGTGGCGGACGATATGAGCAACAATCTCCAGTTCGGTCCCATGATCCTCAAGCCCGCATTCCAGATTGTGGAGAATGTGGAACTTAACCGGGACGCCAGCGGTACCGGACTGAGCGCGCGCAAGGTCGCCCGTAAAATTCGCGACGTGATCAAGACGCAAACCATGATCGGCATCGTCGCCAATATGCAGACCGGCAGGCCCTGCATTGAGCCCCTTGAGATCAAGGGCCTCGATGTGGCCACGATCAGCTACCAGGTCAATTTTGAATGCCTGGAAGTGGGTCAGCAACAAATGACCGCTGTGCAGATGCCTGCAATCGCCGTGGGCGTCAGCCCGCCGCAGTTCACGCTCACCAGCGCCACGGCCGGCGCAGCCATCTGGTACACCTTGGATGACACGTTCCCATTCAATGGTGGCAACCAGGTCTATCCCGGTTCCACCGCGCAACTGTTTGTGACGGGCACGCCGGTCAACATTCCCACCGGCGGCTGTACCCTGCGCGCGCGCGCCTATCTGACCGGCGATAACTACGTTTCCAGCAGTATTAACCGGGCATTTCTGCCCAATTAAACCAACCCTCAATCCCTAAAATAATATGCCCGTAACCGCCCAAGTTTTCTATACCGGCCCCTGCAAAGCTTATCTCGGCCTCAACTCCGTAGCGCTTCAAGCCTCTGGCGCCCAGGGCGCCGTCAAGGCCGTCATCAACGAAAAGACCGTGGATGCCGGCACGGCAACGTTCGGCAAGATTGCCGAAATCCTGGTTGATCAGACCGTGGAGATAGACGTGACTCCATTCACGAGCTGGCATTTGTTGCCCTCGCTGTTGCCGCCCTGGCTGGGTGTCACCACCGCCAGCGGCAGCGGCTTTGCAGCGGGCGCGCTGGTGATCGGCACCCGGCCCCACGGCGCGGCCCTGAGCCCCTGCAAACTCTGGACGCCTGACGGGCGCCTCTACAGCTTCGTGCGCGCCGCCGTCACCGGTCATCCCACGCTGAAGTTGTCCTCCAGCGATCCACTCTTCAGTGGCGTCAAGATCACGTGTCTGGGGGATCCTGCATTGCTGCCCGGCGCTGCCAACTTCCTGCTCACCGGCAACGCCATCACAGAAACTGCTGGCTCGGATCCCGGGGATGCCTTCGCTCTGGCTGACTTCGTACAAGGCCGCTGGACTGGTGCCTGGGGCACGCTCGCCGGCTTTGGCGGTGATGGCTTATCCACGCTGGAAGCTGAGGATGGATGGGAAATCGTGCCGGACATTAAATATCATGCGGTCACCGTGCAGGGTCTGACGAGACACATGGTTCTGGATAGCGTCGCCTTCATGGCCAAGGGCCGGCTCACGGGTCCCACGCAATCACAGATCGCCACCGCGCTACTCGCCCACACCCAGGGCTTGCGCCTTGGCACGAGTGCCAACGCCGGCGACCTCGTCTTGACCGGCCCCAGCAGCAAGACCATCACGCTCAAGCAAGCCGATATCAAAGGCAGCGGCTTCGAGTTCGGCGGCACGAAGTTGGGGAATGGCGAGACCGGCTTCGTCACCACCATGGCCTTCACCACCGGCATGCCCACCCCGCTCCTGGTGTTCTCCGCTTAATCCGCGTAGCGGCGATGCCAAGCCGCGGTTCGGACTGGCGTCCGCCGCCATACAAAAAAAATGTTAGTAAAATACCAACCTGTTAGCGGTGGAAGCTGGACGCTTCTTTTCGATGAGTCGGCCGGCGACGCCAACGAGAAGTTCTCGCCCAGCTTCCATGACCAGGTCCAGATCGTGAGCGGCTATGGCGCTCCCAATTCGATCAAGGTCCCACTTGCCAACACCCAAGGACAATTGCCGCTGAAATGGTCCAGCAACTATGCCAGCGCCGACGCCGCGCTGACTTCGATTAAGACCTTGCGCACCACCTTCAAGGGCGTCGCCGTAAACTTAGAAGTCATCCAGGGCGCAATCACCACGTTTTTCAACAACGCCACTCTAGCCAGCAGCTCCCATGATCTGCGCGGCAAAGAATGCATGCACGCCCTGACCTTCAACACCGACGATATTTCCTGATATGAAAACCCGATCCCTCATTCTCATCCTCATCCTCATCGTCTTTTTCCGCGCCGAATCCACCCCGGTTTTATTTTCACTCCAAGCCCTGACCGGCAACGCCAACAATCGTGCGATCGTCGTCACGCCCGATCCCGTTACGCCGGCAACGTTCGGCACCAACCTGCTCAGCTTGCAACCCATCACGCTTCAGCCAATCGGCGGCGTAGTTGTCACCAACCTGCTGAGCTGGGGCTACACCGTGCGCGTGGACGGTTGGCCGAGCAGCGTCCACATCATCGTTCCCACCGACACCAATACCTGGTCAGTCGTCGCGCTCATCAATACCAACGTCTTCTTCTCCACCAACATCTATATTGGTGGCACGGGCTTTTCCCTGGGCTCATCCGTGCCTGGCAGCAATGGCACCTCGGCCGTCATGATGATCGGCCTGGACGCCTTTGGGAAATCGACCACCAACGCCGTCCCAGCCGGCGGCGCGAATCCTTCCAGCAACAACTTTGTGGGCAGTCTGAATATCGGTCAGATTTATGGCGGGATCATTGGCGCAACGGCGACGAACAGCTTTGATACCATCCTCGCGGCGCAGAAAGCCACGAATAATCTTCCGACTGGCGCATTCAGCACGCCCGGCACGGTGGCCACGCTGAGCAGCAACACGGTTATCGGAATGGCTGGCGCGGCTGTGTCAGCCAGCAACTACCTGGTTGGCGTGACGGCTGGTGGCGGATCAACGAACCTCACAGGAGTCAATGCGGCTGGTGCTCAGGTCGTCATCCCGTGGGCTGGCTTGCCAGCGGGTGGTGGCACCACTCCGAACGCGGCGACCACCAACAGCGCCAACGCGCAGGTGTTCAGCAATACCAATGTGTTCACAGGACCGCTAGCCGCATCGAACAATGTGACCATTGGAACGAACCTGACAATTTCCGCTGCCGTCGCAAACTCTAAAGCCTTAATCACTGGCGATTTTTCAGCGTCCAGTGGATTGAATGTTTCACAGCCTGCGGACTACGTTACTCCCGGCGAGGCTATCGGCCTTTCTCGGCAGTCTGACGGCGCGATTGCTGACGGGCTTTACAGCTATCAGAACACTGGAAACGTAAACGCCAACCTAGCCGAAACCGCCCGCAATGACATGGTGTTTCTGACTGGTGGCGGCTTTGGGTCCGCAATTGAGCGGATGCGAATTACTTCGTCTGGCGTGGAAAGTAATATGATGCAAACTTTCTGGTATGGTGGCAACCTTTTGCAACCCACCAGAATGGATTATGGCAACTCGACGTTCTTGTTTACTCAAAACACCACAACTCCTGTGTTGGCTATATCATTGAACGGTGGAAGCTCTTTCTCGTTAGGTGCATATTTGAAAATGGGCTGGTTCACGACTGGCACTTTAGCGTCTGGAAGCCAAGCGGACACATACTTTATCACTAACGGAACCGGCACAATTATCGTTCACACCAACCTGCAAGTCTTAGGGCAGTTGGGCGTGGTGCCGCAGCCGGGATCAATCACCAACCCCTTCGCCATCTATACCACCAACGGAGTTCAAACCGAATGGCACGACACCAACAACACGCATTGGTTTGCGGCAGGCGGCAACAAAATGGAGATCACAAACGGCGCGGCCATCATTATCTCAGATGCACCGGGACCGGGGTTGTATCCTAATTACGGCCTGATTGAGCAGGGCGGCACTTGGCCCGCGAGTGTCGATTTTTACAACAACACCGTTTATTTGAACTCCAACACGATCGTTGGAGGCACATTGAACGTAGGCAGTACAGTCACTGCCGCTGGCAACATCTCCTCCAGCACAGGGATAATCCTTGCGAGCAACTTCTGGATTGAAACCAAGGCGCAATTCGGCGCGGGCAGCGACGAATACATCAACGTGGGCAGCGACCAGCTCACGCTCGGCACCAGTGCGGGCGCGGCTACGGGAACGCTGGTTGTGAGCAACCTCAATGCAGCAGGGACGATCCTCGCGTCAACCATAACCAGCACAAACTTCGCCGGCAACGCCGGCGGCTTGACCAACCTGAATGCGTCTAGTCTGTCATCAGGTGTGGTGGCACCGGCAAGATTGCCGTATCCATTGGCTGGTGGGTTCGCAGCTCCACCGAATTTATCAGTCACCTCCGAGTTGGTGTTTGAGCCATTTGGATGGACTTCCGGTTATTACTACGGGGGGTCGAAAATGTACCGCAGTCAGGTTGCGCCGCAATCCATCACGCTGAACACATGCGAATTGCAGTTAATAGATGGAAGTTCGGGAAGCTACATGAATTACGGGACCAACTGGACCATGCGAATTTACACCAACAATACGCCACAATCCATGACGGCCAATCTGGCATGGTCGGGGTCATTTGCGATGCCGGGGCTTATCGCAACGAACTTTGCAATCGGAATTACAGTTGGCTCAAATTATAATGTCTCGATGTCGCTTAGTAATAATAATACGACTGCAACGATGACAGCGGCTCAATGGTGGTTCAAATGAAAATCATTCGCGCATTCCTCCGTTTCCTGCGACCGCCCGATGGCTGGCAGGATGAACGCGGATTCCATTTCGGCCCTCACCCTTAACCCAAAAATCACTATGCCCCTATCCATAAACGTCGCCCAAACCACCACCGCAACCCTCAACATCGCGCCCATCATCCTGCAACCCGTGGATCTTGATACAATCATCGGACTGCTGGAAGCGGCCGGGATCTCGTCACCAAATTTTCCGTTCACCAGTGCGAACCTGTTGCACTTCAACATTGATCGCAAGAACGACGGGGTTGTGGACGGCAACGGAAACTCGTTGCTGTATTTCCAAGCCACGATTCAGGCAACCGACGCCGCTCGCGTTGCGGCTGATCCTGTTGCCACTTCGGCCCCCTAGTTGCGGATTTCCGTTTTCAGCATTTTAGCGTTTCAGCTTTTCAGCTTTTAAAAATATGGGCGACCAAGACTTCAAAATCCTCATAACGGGCGATGCGAGCAGCGCCGTCTCCGCCTCCCAGCAGGCCGGCCAGTCCATGCAGGAGCTCAAGGAGGACATGTCCGGCGTCAGCGACGAGACGAAGAAATCCCTGGGCATGCTCTCCTCCGCCGGCGACCAGGTGAAGGATCTCGGCAGCAAGACGCAGGAAGCCGGCGAGAAGATGGAGCTGACCAGCGGCGAGGCCCGCCGGCTCGGCAACGAGCTGGGCCGGGCGTCCGGCTTGGGTAACTTGGGGGCCGTCGCCATGGGCGGCGTGGCCCTGGCCGCCTTCGGCGCGGGCAAAGCCATCGAATTCCTGCGCGACACCTGGAAAGACATACAAGAGGCCATTAAAGGACCGATAAACGTCACAATTTCCGACGATGCCGCCGGCATTGAGTCCGTCACCAAAGCCCTCAACGCCTACGCCGATGCCCGCCGCAAAGCCGCCGAAGGAGCCAATTCCCCGGAGGCCGTAGCCGGTCGCGAGAACAAGGCCATGGAACATAAGCTCACGCTGCTGAAGCAGGTCCTAGAAGCCGAAGAAAAAGAGGCACTGGCCAATCTCGCCGCGAACAAAGACAAAATGAGCCCACAAGCCTATGCGGCCGCCGAGTCCCAGATCCATACTGCCTACGGCACGAAAGGCACACTAGCCGACGAGAATGCGCAAAAGGCCAGAATCGCCACCATGCAAAAAGAGGCCGATGAACTGCATTCCAAGGCAGCAGAGGAACTCGCGCAGGGAAAAAGTCTGACATCAGAGCGCGCCGGGTCTGCCCAAGGCGCGGCGATCCAAGGCGCCACGGATGGCAAGGAAGCGCTGGCGGAACTCAAGAAGGAGACGGTTCTGCTAGACCGCATCGCGCATCCTGACAACGCCATGTACGAAGGCATGATGGGATTTTTTCAGAAGCAGAAAGATAGGTACGATTTCCGTGTAAAATTTGGGGCTGACAATAACCAAGAAGATGCTCGCAAGGATGTAGCTCTTCGCACAGCCCAAGCCAAATCGCAAATTAAGCTCGGGGTCCAGGCCGAAGACCAGGGAAAATTCGGCAACGAACAGTTAGCAAAAGCGACGGCGGATGAAGCAAAGGCAGCAGTTCTGGACCAAGAGGCTGGAACTGCGACGAGCGAGTTCAATGAGGGCGTGCAGACTCATGAGGGCATTGAAGCCATTGGCCATGCCACGCGCGCAATCGGCCAGGAGCATGAGGCGGAGGGCAACAACACGGCGACGGGCCATCGAGACCAAGTAGCAGCATTGAACCAGGGCGCTCAGGCAGCGCAGGAGCTGCAAGCCGGCATCAAGAATTACACTGGCAGCAATGTGGAACTGCTCGCTTCCATGAAAAAAGCATTTGAGGACCTAGCCGCTGAAAATCGCAAACTGATGGCTCAGATGCGTCAGACGAGCTATCTCGGACATTGACCCATGGAAACCATTTCCTACAAAGTTGGATCAACCTGGACCGAGATCAGCTTCAAAGACCTCGGCGTCGGCTCGTCGGCTCACATGAATCTCGGCACCCATGGCGAGAGCAAATTCATCCTCCCGCTCGCATCGCTCCCGCCTGAGACGGCCGTGGTCATACCATTTGAATCTCTTTGCATCATCTACACCGGCCGCTCCGGCAGTGGCAGCTCGTGGAGCGGCGGCTCCATTCTTTTTCAGGGGCGCCGTACCGATAACAGCGGGCAGGCCTCCGCCACCAGCGCCAGCCAAGAGCTGGTGATCGAAGATGCCTGGTATGATTTGAGGTTTTTGACCTATCAGTGCGCCTGGCAAAACGTCACCAGCTACAGCGGCTCAACGCCCACCTATGGCGCGCCCTTCGTATGGCCCGACTGTGTTTTGTTCCAGTCGAACCTCGGCGGACAGCTCCTGCCCAACGGCACCTTCGGAACCTACTCACCCGGCCCGGTCAATGGCCACATCACCACCGGCCAGATGCTCGAAGAAATTCTCGCGTATGCGATTTATTTTGGTGGCGTCAACCTCCAGATCGGTACACTCAGCGACTGCGCCACCTACGTCCCGTTCTATCCCGTGCGCGCCATGCGCTGCGCCGATGCCATCAAGATTTGCCTGCGCGTCCATCCCGATTGCACCTGCGAGATTGATTACACCACCACGCCGCCCACCGTAAACATTCGCAAGCAATCGTCGCTGACCACCATCACGCTCCCATACAAAGGCAGCGCCAGCAATCGAACCCATCTCACCAGCAGCATTCGCCCTCGCCCGGAATTGATCCCCAGCCGTGTGGGCGTTTACATCAAATCCACGGCAACCATCAGCAACCAGCCAGTGGTATCAATTGCCACCGACATCTATCCTGCTGTCGCCAGCGGCCTACGTAGTCTGGATGTAAGCGTGGACATGACCGGACCCAAGCTCAGCAAAACCAGCGCCGTGCTGACTACCGCAGCCTTTGATCCAACCTCATTGACCTGGTGGGCCGCCAAAGTCCCGGCCCTGAAGAATATCGCCAACGGCGGTCAGATACCCAACACCGGCACCGGGTCGCTCGCCCTCCTGGACACCACTATCAACGGTGGCGGCACGCATCTCAAAGGTCTCCAGGTTGTAGATTCCAGCAACAACCCAATCAACATCAGCGCCGGCAACTACGCTTACGAGCTCCTGACCGGATCACCGTGCTCCTGGATGCAAGCCAGCGTTGGCGGCACTGTCAATGTCATCGAAGCCAACATCGTCGGTTTCTTCAGTTACTACAAAACCACCACCGCCGGAGCGGCCAACCTCGTCGATCAGATCGGCGAGCACATGCACACCGTCAAGGTCAAGCTCACCAACACCACTGGTGGAACGTTCCAACTCAGCACCACCCTGAGCACCGGTGAGACCTATCCCAGCGGATTGGCTCAAGCCATTTACAATTCGCTCACCACGCTCCAATATACGTTCACGCACACCATTTTGGAATCGCCCTACGCGACGTTGATCAAGCCTGGAAAGCACGCCCTGAATCTGAGCGGCGGAGCTAGTGCCTGGCTAGCGATGGTGGCCATGATCCAATCCGTGGACTACGAATTCATGCTGGCGCCGGCCTCGCCCATGACCGTTGCGAAAACCACCGTTCACTGCGGTCCCGTCGCCCACCTGGAAACGCGCGAGCTGATAGAATTATTGAATATTTTTTGCAATCGCGACCTCAGCAAGATCAATCCCAACGAACGCTCGAACGGATCGGATCTCGGTGGCGGCCAAGTCACGCTCGGCAGCGACTCGCCCAAAGAAAACAGCGTGCCCGCGCAATCCGTCCCCGCCGTCCTAAACGTCACCGCACCAGATACCACGGCCTCAAACGTCACCAATATTTTCGCCCAGGACGCAACCACTCACCAGATCAGCGTCTCGCAAAGAAGCACGAGTGCCGGTACCAATTTCACCACCGGACTGATCGCCCCCGAATTCAGCGGTGCCGGCGCGCCCGCCTCTGGCACGCTCGCCACCTACGCCTGGTACCGGGTCGGCGACCACTACGTGGATACCGCCGCCAATGCTCTCTATCGCTGCACGACAAACGGCAGCAATTCCAGCAGTGTCTGGGCGCAGATCAGTGGAAGCGGCACCTTCAGCGTGGGAATCTACAGCAGCGCCGGCGCCTACAACATTGGTGCCATCGTTTTCGTCTTTACCACCACCACCATTGGCGGCATCACCATTCTTCCCGGCTGCTACATCTGCATCGCGAACACCACCGCCAGCCCCAGCACCGGCGGTGGCACCGGCAATATGATCCCGCAATATCCGCTGCCCACCGGTACCGTATACTGGTACTGCATCAGCATGGGAATCAACCTGGTCAACACCTGTTCCGGCGGCACCAGCGCCAATATCTATCTGAACAGCAGCGGCACCTTCTAACCCCGCGTAGCGGCGGACTGGCGTCCGCCGCCATCTAAAATGCCAGCCAACGACAATTTTGCCAGTGCCACTGCCCTCGCCGCCACCACCAGCGGCACGCTCTACACCCAGAGCAACGCCAGCGCCGGAACCCAAAGCGGCGAACCCGGTCATTTCAATTACAATAAAAACCCCTTTTATCCCATCGCCCGAACCATCATCGGCCCCTTCGCAACCGTCTGGTATAGTTGGGCCTGCCCGACCACCGGCAACTATTACTTCAGCACCCGGGATCTGAGCGGCACCAACCGCACCAACTTCAAAAGCACCCTGCAAGCCTTCACCGGCAGCGCCGTCAACTCGCTCGCCTCCGTCACCTATTTGATGGACCAAAGCGTCGGCGACGGCGACGGCGCGGACAACGGCGCCAGCATCGCCTTCGCCGCCACCAGCGGCACCACGTACTATTTCCAAGTGGATGGCCGGATCTCCGGCGCCACCGGTAGCTTCTGGCTCACCTGGGGCGCATTCTCACCCATCCGCCTCGGCTCGTGCAGCGGGGAAACCGTGAACTTAGACACCCGCGCCACCTGCGTCGGATCCGTGGTCCTCACTGGCACCACCTCCGATGCCTGGTACAGCTTCGGATCCCAGCCCGTCAAACCCGGCAACTATGTGGTGGCCTACGTGGACGGAACACCCGTCCCGCTATACATCAATGCCGTTTTTCCAGCACCGCAAGTCTTCCCCAACGTCACCATCATCGACGGCGACTTCTCCGGCTTCACCCGGTGGAACAAGAGCACGGCATACACCGCCAGCCCGCTCAGCAAGGTCATTTATCTGGAGAACTACGCGGCCTATGCGGCCGCTTACTGCACCTCCGACAACACCAATCAATTCCCCTACCTGGGCGGCAGCTCCTGCAACGCCCCATATTGGGCTTGCTACAACGCCGCCGACACCGTCCAGAGCGTCCCTTGCGCCCGGGGCCTGATCAGCCATCCCGCTACCGGCGTGATCGGCCTTTGCCTGCTCGTCAACGGCACCGCAATCGTCGCGCCGTATCCCTCCTACAATCTGCTCTATTATCCGATGGACACCACCGTCCTGAACAGCTCCCCCGGCTTCGTTCTGACCGGCAGCGGAACGTCCTGGACCATTTATTTCTATATTCAGAACAACAGCGATCAAACGTGGGACAACACCACCGTGCAATTGCTGAACACGGGCGGAGTCACCCTCGCCTCGTCCGCCTTGACCGGCATCAGTCTATCACCTAATGCCAGCACTAGCGTGGGCACCTTCACCTTCACCGCCTCGCCCGGCATGGTCACCGCCACCATCCAGCTCACGCGCAATGGCCAGATCGCCTGCACCATCGCCTACCCGCTCTGCCCAGTCGTTTCCCTGGCATTCATCCAGCCCGGAGGTGGCAGCGGCCTGAACGTCTTCGAGCGCACCGGCTGCTCACCCCACACATGGGTCCAAAAAATGCGCTCCACCACCGTCTGGCCGCCCAACGGCAGCGCCATCCCCTCAAGTTGGGGAAATACGTTGACCATGGTAGTCAGCATTGCCTCCGGAACTGCCACTTTGGCCAACGATTCTTCGGGCAGTAATTGTTCCGCCCTCGCGAGCATCACCCAGAGCGCCGTTGATTGCAGCGGAGGCGGTTATATCGACAATATTTTCAGCCCTAGCTTCTGGGTCACCGGCGCGCTCCAAAGCGTGCCCGTCCAGTGCACGGTAGTCTGGAACGGCCCCGGCACCAGCCTGCCCACCTTCACCCAAACTTTGAGCATTCCCGCGACATGAAATTTGAGCTTTCCGAACTGCTCAAATCTCCCTGTCCAAACCTCTGGCATTCCCTAGCTGGAATTGGTCATGTAATCAACGGCCAATTGGAAGTCCCCGACGCCCTCGCGCACCCCCTTCTCGCCGCCTGCCAAGACCCCCCAATTTCCGTCATCGTGGATGCCTCATCCACGTTCACGGCGCGCCTCCGCACCGACGAAGAGAAATCCCCCCTTCGGCTGATCTGTGTGGACTGTGTTTGGAACGTTTCTGCTCGTTGCGAAGGATCAAGCTGTTGCGGCGGTCGCGTCCCTATCGAAGTGCGCCTGAATCTGACCAGTTCCCTATGCCCCAAAGGCAGGTGGCCTGCCACCCCGCTGCAATGAAGCTGCAACCCTTTTGCAGCCAGCTCGCCGTTACGGATATTTAACCCATTTCAGGCACATTCGTAACCCTTTTCACCTGTTGACCCGCCTTACCGTATTGCTCGACCATCACCAGCTGTTGATCGGGCGTGAGCGCGATGACGTTGACCCAATGGACGCTTTCGAGGACATAGAAACCGTGTTCTTGGCCGGTCCGCGGGTTGACGCTGG
>Ga0007882_10000772_pt1 | contig 18774 bp, 20 predicted proteins | sample CryBogCBH12Aug01_FD_71195 | JGI IMG/M metagenome (GOLD analysis project Ga0007882, IMG submission 71195) | Freshwater microbial communities from Crystal Bog, Wisconsin, USA - CBH12Aug09.1 | ecosystem: Environmental > Aquatic > Freshwater > Lake | place: Crystal Bog, Wisconsin, USA | collected... | reverse complement strand
ATGCCATCATTCGACATTGTTTCGCAGGTCAACTCGATGGAAATCGAGAACGCCGTCAACCAGGCCAAAAAGGAGCTAGCCAACCGCTTTGATTTCAAGGGCAGCAAATGGGAAATCCTTTTGGAGAAAACGGAAATCAAGCTGACCGCCGACAACGAGTTCAAGGTCGCCACGCTGAATGAAATCGTCATCGGCAAACTCGCCAAACGCGGCATCAGCATGAAAAGCATCGAACAGTGCGACCCGGACATTTCGCCGCTCGGCCACGCGCGCCAGAGCATCAAGATCAAGCTGGGCATTGAATCCGCAGTAGCCAAGGAGATCACCAGCTTCATCCGCGACGGCAAGTTCAAGGTGACGACGCAGATCCAGGGGGACGAGGTGCGCGTCAACAGCAAGAGCCGCGACGAATTGCAGACGGTCATCGCCGCCGTGCGCACCCATGAATTTCCCGTGGCGGTGCAGTTCGTGAATTTCCGAGATTGAATTCGCGCCGATTTGGCCGTTTCATTCTCACCATGCAGACAAAAATTTCCGTTATCGTGCCCTGCTTCAACGAGGAAGCCGTACTGCCGGCGCTCTTCCAGCGGCTCGGCGCGGTGGCCGCGACGTGGAACGCCGATTACGAAATCATTTGCGTGGACGACGGCTCGCGGGACCGCACCTGGGAAATTCTAAAGGCGCAAAATTTGCAAGATCCGCGCTGGCGCGGGCTGGCGTTTGCACGGAACTTCGGCCACCAGACGGCGGTGAGCGCCGGGCTGCATTTTGCCAGCGGCGACGCGGTGGTGGTGATTGACGCGGATTTGCAAGATCCGCCGGAGGAAATTGCGCGGCTGCTGGCCAAATGGCGGGAAGGTTTCGAGGTGGTTTTTGCCACGCGCAAAAAGCGGAAGGACCCGCTGTTGAAAACGTTTCTGGCCTGGGGCTTTTACCGACTGCTATCCAAAATGACGCCGCTGCCGATGGCGCGCGACGCGGGCGATTTCTGCCTGCTGGATAAAAAAGTGGTCGCGGTGATGAAGGCGCTGCCGGAGCGCAACCGCTATCTGCGCGGCCTGCGGACGTGGTGCGGTTTCCGGCAGACCTCGGTGGAATTTGACCGCGCCGAACGCGCCGCCGGCGCGGCGCAATATACCTTCCGCAAATCCCTCCGGCTGGCGATGGACGGGATGTTTTCGTTTTCCATCATGCCATTGCGGCTAGCGACGTGGCTGGGGCTGGCGGTTTCGGCGGCCTGTTTTGTCGGCGTGATGATTGTTTTGCTGGAAAAGATTTTTGCGGAGCAGTTCACCAGGATGGGTTATCCGCCCGGACCGCATGGCGTCACGACGATGGTGATCTCCATTTTATTTCTGGGCGGCGTGCAGCTCATCTGCCTCGGTATTCTTGGCGAATACATCGGCCGGATTTACGAAGAGGTCAAAGGCCGGCCGCTCTGGATTCTCCGCGACAGCGCGGGACTGGCGGCAGGCACGACTTTGAAATAAATCTGCCAGCCGGCACCACCTTCACAGCTTGCCCTCAAACAGGCTCGGCGCGGTCTGGCGGGCGAACTCGATGCAGCGAGCGAAGATTTCCGTCGGCGATTCACAGTTCAGGGCAAAGGCCGCCAGATCGCGCGCCTCATCCAGCTTTACGCGACGGATGATATATTTCACCTGATCCAAGACGGCGGGCGCGGCGCTCAATTCATCCACACCGAGGCCGAGCAGCAACGGTGTCAGCACCGGGTCGCCGGCAATTTCGCCGCAGACGCCGGCCCAGATGCCGTTAGCATGCGCCGCGTCCACGGTCATCTTGATGAGCCGCAAAATCGCCGGGTGGGTGGGCTCGTAGAGATGCGAGACCTTCTCATTTGTGCGGTCGGCGGCAAGCGTGTATTGAATCAAGTCGTTCGAGCCGATGCTGAAGAATTTCGCGCGCTTCGCCAAGGTGTCGGCGATGAGCACGGCGGACGGAATCTCGATCATTGCGCCGATTTCAAGATTTTCCGCGAACGGAATATTTTCGGCCCGCAGCTCGGCCTGGCATTCCGCCACAAGCGCATTGGCCCGGTTCAATTCATCCAGACCGGAAATCATCGGGTACATCATTTTGATGTTGCCCTCGGCGCTGGCGCGGAGAATGGCGCGCAACTGGGCGCGAAACATTTCCGGCTGCGCGAGGCAGAAACGGATCGCGCGCCAGCCGAGAAACGGGTTCATCTCCTGCGCGAGCTGAAGGTGCGACGCAAATTTGTCGCCGCCCAGATCCAGCGTACGAATGACGACGGGATGCGGCTTCAACGCGACAGCCACCTGGCGATAAACTTGGTACTGCTCATCCTCGGTCGGCAGGCGGTCGCGGTTGATGAATAGAAATTCCGTGCGGAACAGGCCGACGCCTTCCGCGCCATGGGCGAGGACGGCTTCGATGTCATTCTGGTCCTCAATGTTCGCGGAAAGATGAACGGCCTTACCATCGAGCGTAATCGCCGGCTGGTGCTGTACTTCGCGCAGTTTTTCGTCGAGGGACGCCTTGATTTTCGCAAGCTGACCGTATTCAAACAGCGTCTGGTCGGTTGGGTTGACGATGACGGTCCCGTTGTACCCGTCGAGGAGCGCGTAATCGCCGGTCTCCAGCTCCTCGCTGATGTTCTGCGCACCGACGACGGCGGGAATGTCCAGCGACCGCGCGAGGATGGCCGTGTGCGATGTCTTGCCACCGATGTCGGTGACGAAGCCGAGGACGAATTTCTTGTCCAATTGCGCCGTCATGGACGGGCTTAAATCATGGCCGACCAAAATGCACGGCTCGGTGAGATGTTTCAGGTCGAACGCATCTTTTACCTCCAGCAAATTGTCCAACACGCGACCGGTGAGGTCCCGCAAATCGGCGGCGCGTTCACGGAGATATTCGTCCTGCACCGTTTCCAGCACGGCAATGTAGCGATCGGACGCCGTGTGAAAGGCGTAGTCGGCGTTCGCGTTGTGCTCGCGGATGATTTTGATAGCCTCCTCAATCAGCACGCGGTCCTCGAGCATCAGCAGATGTGCATCAAAGATGTCCGCCTCGTTGGAGCTCATTGTCTGCGAGACACGGCGTTGGACTTCGGTGATCTGCTGACGGGTACGAACTAGCGACTGCTCGAAGCGCTTGACCTCGGCCTCGATGCCGGCGGCGGGCAATTCACGCCGCGCAATGACGTGACGCGCTTGGTGGAGGAGCAAAACTTTGCCCCGGCACACGCCCGCTGAGACGGGAATGCCGCGATAAATTTTTTCGCCTTTGACCTGCCCTGACATAAGATTTTACCAACAAATAACCCAGCCTACCGGCATTGAAAAGCCTTTCCGCTCAAAAAGCGGAAAAATTCTGGTGACAAAGAAAAAGCCCGCAAGTGGCGGGCTTGGGGAAATTTGGAATTTTCAATCCGCGAATTTCAATTCCAAAATTCGCCGGAGAAGATTTCCGTCACGCGCGCTCCATGTATTTGCGGGTGCGCGTATCAATCTTAATCTTTTCGCCGGTCTTGATGAACAGCGGGGCCTGCACGGTGATGCCAGTTTCAAGAATAATGGCCTTCTGCACGTTGTTCGCGGAATCGCCCCGCACGCCTTCCGGCGCGTCCGTGACGGTGAGGATGACGCTGGCGGGGATTTCCACGCTAACGGCCTTTTCCTCGACGAAGGTGACGGTCACGGGCGCATTTTCCACCAGAAAATCCTTCGCATCGCCGACCAGTTCCGCTGTGAGCGTAACGGTTTCGTAGCTTTCCGGGTCGGTGAAGACGTAGTCTGCTCCGTCCTTGTAGCTGTATTCCATCTTGGTGGTCATCATCGGCACGGGCTCGATTTTTTCCGTGGAGCTGAACCGCACATCGGAAGCTTTGCCGGTGCGGATGCTGCGGAGCGTGGCCTGCACGAATGCGCGCAAGTTGCCGGGCGTGCGGTGCTGGAAGTCGAGGACGACGGAAATGTCGCCATTATAATTGATTGCCATGCCACGGCGGAGGTCGTTTGCGGTTGCCATAAAAATAAAATCGATTGCGTTGTTTTTACTTACAAAATGAGTCGTGAATTTTAGCCGGAAAAAGCCCGAACGCAAGGCACATTTGCCGGAATCGGCGGGTTTCCTTGACACCACAAAGTTTAGTGTGCTACAAATGGGCGGCCACAATTAGCTGTGGTTTTATGCGTTGCCCCAAGTGCGGTTGTCAGGAAGATAAGGTCATTGACTCGCGCGCCTCCCGCGAAGGCGCGACCATCCGGCGCCGCCGCGAATGTTCCGCCTGCCAGCATCGCTTCACCACCTACGAGGAAGTCGAGCATGAAGGCTTGATGGTCCTGAAGCGCGATGGCCGGCATGAGGAATTTTCCCGTGAAAAACTGTTGTCCGGCATCCGCAAGGCCTGCCAGAAACGTCCGGTTTCGCCCCAGGCGATGGAAGACCTCGTGGACCACATTGTCGCCACCGTCACGGTAAAATACGAAAGCGAAGTCCCCGGCGAATTCATCGGCACGATGGTCATGGAAGGGCTGCGTGAACTCGACGCCGTCGCCTACGTGCGCTTTGCCAGTGTCTATCGGCGGTTTGAGGAGGCGAAGGATTTTGTGCATGAAGTAAAAAAACTGGAGGCGATGCAATGATTGCTCTCCGCACCGACTGCCTGCTTTTCCAACTGACCAATGGCGAAAGCGTACCCTGCTCATCGGAGATGATCACCGTCGAAATTGTGGGAGAGGCGGAAACCACGCCCGACCAGGAAATGCTCCGGCACGCCGCCGCCAGCGTGTTCCACTATTTCAAGGTCGAGCTGGAACGCGAATCAGTGACCGTCGCGGAATTTTCCCGGGCGCTCGAAAAAGTGCTCGCCCACCTCGGTTACACCATCCATACGCACGAAAGCAGCACCGCCGACCTGATCCAGCTTTTGCGCGAGGCCGGCGACAGCCGCGAACTGCTCTTCTTTCCGCGCCTCCGCGACGAACTCCGCGTCCAGCTTCGCGCTTCGCCGAGGGTCGTGCGGTTCCGCGGCCTGCGCGGCTGTGTAAAACAGCTCGCCGGCGTCCGCCGCTGGAGCAGCCGCTGCGAGGAATTACAGGATCAAATCGTCAATTACCTCCGCGAGTGTCTCTCCGCTGAGCCGGAGCCGGCCAAGTGCGCGCTGGTGGTGGACTAATTTTAAGACACGAATTTCACCAATTAAAATCAGGGTAATTCGGTTGAGTGGATATTAGCGCAGTCCGCAAATAGTTTGTGAAAATTAGTGTGATCCGTGTCTAAATTATTCCCATGAATAAAACCCTCTTTGAAAAAATCGCTGCGCGCGAAATCCCCGCGCAAATCGTGTTTGAAGACGACCTCGTGCTCGCCATCCGCGATATCCAGCCGCAGGCCCCCACGCATATCTTGATTTTCCCAAAGAAACCCTTGCCGCGCATCGCCGAGGCTGCACCGGACGATCACAAGCTGCTGGGCCACTTGTTGCTGAAAGCCGCCGAAGTTGCAAAAAAAGCCAAGCTGAACGAAACCGGCTATCGGCTAGTCATCAATAACGGAACAGACGGTGGCGAAAGCGTGCCGCACCTGCATTGCCATATTCTCGGCGGACGCCATCTCGCGTGGCCGCCGGGGTGAATCGCGGGTCGCGGGAACCTTGCACGCACCGGCAAGTTCGTTTAGCTTCGCGCCATGTCTTTTTTTGGCAAGCTGGGTCTGATCACACTGACGGCGACAGTCATGCTCGCCGGCAACGGCTGTCTGCCTTCCGATTCCAGTCCGCAGGACGAGGAAAAGGAGCCGCATTTCATTCTCGGCAAAAGCCGTGTCAACGCGATGGATTACGCCGGCGCGGTCGAGGCGTTCAACGAGGCGCTGGAGGCGAACCCGCATTCGGCCTCGGCGCATTTCCAGCTCGCGTGCCTGTTTGACCAAAAGGAGTCCGATCCCGCCGCCGCCGTGTATCATTACCAAGAATTTCTCCGGCTGAACTCGCACGCAGACAACGCCGAAGTCATCCGCCAGCGCATCTACAGTTGCAAGCAGCAGCTCGCCGCCGACGTACTGCCGCTGCCGAGCGCGCCGGCGGCGCAAAAACAACTGGAGGACCTCGCCGAAAAAAACCGCCAGTTGCAGGATGAAAATGAAAAATGGCGGGCATATTATGCCGCCCAGCAAGCCGCGCCAAAAAATTTGCCGGCGCCGGCCAACCTCGCACCCGCCGGCAGCGCGATACCGGATGATATTTCCACACCGGTGGCCAATCCAACCCCCACCCCCGCCACCACGGCGCATTCCGCGCCAAAACCGGCCAAGGCCCACACGCACACTGTTGCCGCCGGCGAGACGATGGCCGCCATTGCACGTAAAACCGGCACCAGTCTGGCCGCGCTTCAAGCCGCCAATCCGGGCGTGACCCCCAAAAAGCTCCACGTCGGCCAGATGTTGAATCTGCCGTAATAATTTCTCATGGTCGCCCGCCTTAGTTTTTTTGCCATCGCCGTTTTCTGGGTGACGATGAACGGGTTGCTCTGGCGGGCGGAGTTCGGCACGTATGGCAGCGATCTGCCGGTGCCATTAGAACTGGTGTGGCGCAAGATTCTCACCGCGCCGGACGCATCTTCGCTGACGGTTTATCAGAACCACGAACGGATGGGCTACTGCGAATTTTCCACGAGCGTCGGCCAGGAGATGTCCGCCGTGGATGCGGACCGGCCGCCGCCGGAGGGTTTGCTGAAGCATGCTGGCTACCAGATTCATCTGGCGGGCAACATCGCAATCGGTGATTTCACCAACCGGGTAAAGTTTGACGGGCACCTACAATTTTCCCCAGACCGAAAGTGGCGCGAAGTGAGCTTGAAAATCAGCTCCCGGCAGTTGGCCGTGGACATCCATTCGCTCGCCACCAATCAAACCATCCATTTAAAAATCAATGCCGACGGCAGCCTGCTGGAACATGACCTGACCTTTGCTGACTTGCAAAATCCGGGAGCGGTCGTCCGCGCCTTGATGGGGAGCAGCGCTGACAATTTTTTTGGGCTGTTGGAAATGCCCAACGTACTCGCCGTCGCCGCGCCGCAACCATTGGCATGGCACGCCTGCCGCACGCGTATCAAGATCGGCACCGAGGCCGTCCCGGTTTATCAGCTCGAGACCAGCCTGCTCGGCCGCGCCGTGGTGGTGGATGTGAGCACGCTGGGCGAAATCCTCTCCGTGGAGCTGCCCGGTGACATCAGCGCGCGGATTGATGAATGGGGCAAACCATGATCGAACTTGACCATCTGGTAAAAAATTTCGGCGACCTCGTCGCCGTCAACGACGTTTCCTTGAAGCTCGGCCGCGGCGAATTTTTCGCGCTGCTCGGGCCGAACGCCGCCGGCAAGACCACCGCCATCAAATTGCTGACCGGCTTGATCAAGCCCACTTCCGGCACCGCGCGCATCTGCGGCTTAGACATCCAGGCGCAACCGCTTGAAGCTCGGCAACGCATGGCGTATGTGCCGGATTTTCCTTTCCTTTACGACAAGCTGACGGCGTGGGAATTTTTCCGCTTCACCGGCCAGCTGTTCCAGCTCGACGCGGCGCGCATCGAAAAAAATTCGCGGGAACTGGTCGCGCGTTTTCACCTGGGCGAATTTGTGGACCGCCCGCTGGAAGGGCTTTCGCATGGCACGCGCCAGCGCGTCGCCATCGTATCCGCGCTGATGCATGACCCGGAAGTCTTCGTCATTGACGAGCCGATGGTGGGCCTCGACCCGCAGCACGCGCGCGTGGTGAAAGATGTCTTGAAGGAGCGCTCGCTGGCGGGGATGACGGTGCTCGTCTCCACGCACCAATTGAGCATCGCCGAAGAGATGTGCGACCGCATCGGCATCATCAACGGCGGCAAACTCATCGCGATCGGCACGCGCGAGGAGCTACGCCGGCAAAGCGGCAGTACCGGCGCACTCGAGGAGATATTCCTCACGCTCACCGCCGCCGCCGGCAACGGGCGGTGACTAATCCGGCGGGTTTTGCATTGCCTCGAACGCGGCGCCGTTTACCTTGTCTTTCATCGTATGAAAAGTTTTTTGGCGGTTCTGCTGGCGGCGTTTTGTGCCGGCCGCATTTCGGCGCAGGTTAACGTGGAGCTATCGCTGGATCAGGATCAATTCCTGCCGAGCGAGGCCGTGCCGCTGACAATTAAAATCACCAACCGCTCCGGCCAGCAGCTCCACCTCGGGGCGGATGCGGACTGGCTTACCTTCAACGTGGAGGCGGTGGACGGTCTGGTGGTGATCAAGAACGGCGACGCCCCGGTGCAGGGCCAGTTCGATCTGGAAACGTCGCAGCTCGCCATCAAACGCGTGGATTTACAGCCGTATTTTTCGCTGGGCAAACCCGGCCGCTACCGCGTCACCGCAACCCTGCACATCAAGGACTGGGCCGTGCAGATTGCCAGCGCGCCGAAATCCTTTGACGTGATTACCGGCGCGAAGCTGTGGGCGCAGGATTTCGGCGTGGTGTCCGGCACCAACGCGGTGCCCGAGGCGCGTAAATACACTTTGGAGCAGGCAAATTATCTCAAAGAGCAGCTCCGCCTGTATGTGCAGGTCAGCGACGTGGCGGAGGCGCAGGTGTTCAAGGTCACAGCCATCGGGCCGATGGTTTCGTTCAGCCACCCGGAGGCGCAGGTGGACCGCCAGAGCCGGCTGAATGTCCTCTGGCAGACCGGCGCGCAGGCCTTCAGCTTCGTGGTGGTGAACCCGGATGGCTCCGCGACGCCGATGGAATACTACGACAACTTTTTTTCGCGCCCACGCCTCGGCGTAAATGACAACGGCGACGTGGTGGTGGTGGGCGGCACGCATCGCGCCAAGCCGGCCGAACTGACGCCGGTCATGGCGCCGAATGAATTGCCAAACGCAGTCGAGCCGGCCGCACCAGCGGCGAAGAAATAAACCCCGTCAGGTTGCCGCCGGAAAAAGTTCCCCAACAAAACCCTGCTGCCGCAGCGCCTCAAACAACACCAGCGCCGCGCAGTTTGAGAGATTCAGCGAACGCGATTCCGCGTTGAACATCGGGATACGCAGCCAGCTTTCCCGATGCTGCTCCAATAATTGTTTCGGCACGCCCGCCGTCTCGCGGCCGAAAATGATGTAATCTTCCGGCGCAAATTTCGCGGCGCTGTAAAGCTTCGGCCCGCCGCATTCCACAAACCACAGCCTGGCCGTCACGGGAATTTGCTCCACGAACGCGCCCCAGTTCTGCCAGCGGCACCAAGTCACCTGCCGCCAGTAATCCATCCCTGCGCGCTTGAGCTGCGTATCGTCCAGCTTGAAGCCAAATGGCTCAATGAGGTGCAGCGTCGTGCGCGTGGCCGCGCAGAGCCGTGCCACGTTGCCGGTGTTCGGCGGGATTTCGGGTTCCAGCAAGACGATGTTCATAAAACGATGGGAGAATTGTTGAGACAGAATGCAGAATTAAAAAAACTGCCGGCGGCTCGAAGCTGTGAGGCAAATGTTTTATTCATTCCGACTTCTTCCTGCCGCCTTTTTGGTAGACAACTTTCCACAGCACCAGGCCGTGCGCCGGCGCGCTCATACCGGCGGAACGGCGATCCGTTTTGGCGAGCATCACCTTGATGTCGCCCGGCGAAAATTTGCCGAAGCCCACCTGCACCAGCGTGCCGACAATGCCGCGGCACATCTTGTATAGAAAACCGTCGCCGGCGATGACGAAGGTGTATTGCATCCCGCAGCGCATCACATCGCAGCGCGTCAACGTGCGGACGGTGCTTTCCATCTCATAGGGATGATTCGCGGCGAAGGATTTGAAATCGTGCTTGCCGACAAAATATTTCGCCGCCTGCTTCATCGCGGCGTAATCCAGCGGGCGCGGCACGTGCCACGCGCGGCCGTGCAGCAGCGGATTCATCGCGTGATGGTTCCAGACGAGGTAGCGATACTCCTTGCCGCCGGCATCGAAGCGCGCGTGAAAATTCCTTTTCGCCCGCGTCGCGTGCAGCACACGGATGTCGTCCGGCAGAAACGCGTTCAGTGCGATGGCGAGCCGCGCGAGGGGAATTTTGCATTCGGCTTTTGGAATTTCGAAATGCGCGGCCATGCCGAGCGCGTGGACACCGGTATCCGTGCGGCTGCTGCTGTGCAGGCGCGGCGCGCTGGGGAAATACCGAGCCAGGACGGCCTCGATTTTTTCCTGAACGCCGGTGCCGATCTTCTGCACCTGCCAGCCCTGATAAGCCGTGCCGTCGTAAGCGATGACGAGTTTGAATTTCAGCGAGTTCAAGGTTTTGGGCCATAGAGGCACGGAGGACACAGAGTCGGAATCAAATGTTTTCTGTGCGCTCTGTGTCCCTGTGGCAAATTTTTTTACTGCCCCATGTCGAGATAGCTTTGCAGCAGAATCGCCGCCGCCATGGCGTCCACTTTTTCCTTCCGCTGCTCACGGCGGACGTTGGCATGAATCATCACGCGGTTCGCCATCGTGGATGTCAGGCGCTCGTCCCAGGTTTTGATCGGCACGGTCACGGCGGATTTCAGCGCGGCGATGAACACCTCGACTTTTTGCGCGGCGGGACCGTAGCTGCCGTCCATGTTGCGGGGCATACCGATGAGGATGAAATCCACCTCCTTCTCCGCGAGAATTATTTTCAGGCGCACCAGAAATTCCGCGAACGGTTCGGCCGGGATGTATTCGAGCGGCTGCGCGAACGTCTTCGTCTCGTCGCTCACGGCGACGCCGATGCGCTTGGTTCCGTGATCGAGGGCGAGGATTCGCATGGCTGACAATGTGGCAAACTTTTCAGACGAATTACACTAATTTTCACGGATTGAATTCGTGACAATTCGTCAAATTCGTGTCTAATTTTTTCGCACATGATTGAGTATCAAAATTTGCTCCGGCACGTGCTGGAGAACGGCAAGTTCAAGGCCGACCGCACCGGCACGGGCACCTATTCCGTGTTCGGCGCGCAAGCGCGGTTTGATCTACGCCAGAATTTCCCCGTCCTCACCACGAAGAAGCTCCACCTCAAGTCCATCATCTACGAACTGCTCTGGTTCCTGCGCGGCGAGACGAATGTCCGCTGGCTCCAGGAACGCGGCGTCACCATCTGGGACGAATGGGCCAACAAGGAGACCGGCGACCTCGGCCGCGTCTATGGCGCGCAATGGTGCGATTGGCGCACCGCCGACGGCCGCAACCTCAACCAGATTGACGGCGTCATCGCGCAGATCAAAAAGAATCCCGCCAGCCGCCGACTCATCGTCAGCGCGTGGAATCCCGGGGAGATTGAGACGATGGCGCTGCCGCCGTGCCACGCGCTGTTTCAGTTTTTCGTGCAGGACGGAGAGTTGAGCTGCCAGCTTTACCAGCGCAGCGCGGATTTGTTTCTCGGCGTGCCGTTCAACATCGCCAGCTACGCGCTGCTCACGCGCATGGTGGCGCAGGTGTGCGACCTGAAGCCGGGCGATTTCGTCCACACCTTCGGCGATTTGCATCTCTACGCGAACCATCTCGATCAGGCGAAGCTCCAGCTCGCTCGCGAGCCGCGTCCGCTGCCGCAGATGAAAATTAATCCGGCGGTGAAGAACATCCACGATTTCAAGTTCGAGGATTTCACGCTGGAAGGCTACGACCCGCATCCGGCCATCAAAGCGCCGATTGCGGTGTGAATCATGAAACACTTCAAAGCCATCGCCGCGATGTCGCTGAACCGAGTGATTGGTGCGGGCAACAAAATCCCGTGGCATCTGCCAGAGGATTTCAAGTGGTTCAAACGGATGACCTCGGGCAACGTGGTCATCATGGGGCGCAAGACCTTCGCCAGCCTCGGCAACAAGCCGCTGCCGAACCGCATCAACATCGTGCTGAGCCGGCATCCCGGAAAATTACAGACGGCTTTGCCGGCGGTCTTCGGCGAGGCGTGGGTCGGGCGCGGCAAGACGCAATTCCCCAACCAGCCCACGCAGTTTGAACTGCCCAAAATCGGCGGCGCGGCGACGGTGGACCTGCGCATCATCAAGAACGTGCTGAAACTCGACCCAGCAAGTTCGCCGCTGGAGTTTTTCATCTGCGGCGGCGCACAGATTTACGAACAGACGCTGCCGTTTTGTTCCGACCTTTACCTGACGCAGGTGAAACGCGAGGTGGAAGGTGACGCGTTTTTCCCACCATTCGAGGACAAGTTTGATTTGGTGGAAACGCTACGCGACGAGCCGGAGTTCAAGATTCTACATTACCGGCACCGGGCGTTGTTTACGTTGAAATGATTTGTCGGAAACGAGGTGAAGAGTCTCAACTTTCTGTCTGGAAAGCTAGAGACTCCTTACGTCGTCTCCTACCTGAAAACAAAAACCGGCGAACGGTTGCCCGTCTGCCGGTTTTAAGTTTGGTCCGAGAATTATTCGGAGACCTTGACGTCGTCGAGCGCGTCGAAGGCGTGTTGCAAAGCAACGAGATCTTCGCCGGGCTTGAGCGCGTCGAGAATCTTCTGCTCTTCCTTGATCTGCTCGTCGGTGTAAGCGGCGGCCTTGATGGACAGACCGATGCGGCGTTCGTTGCGATCGATTTTCACGACGCGAGCGCTGACATCCTGGCCGACCTTGAGGACGTTCTTGATCTTCTCCACGCGTTCCTCGCTGATCTGCGAGATGTGGACGAGGCCGTCGATTTCGTGCTGCAGGCCGACAAACGCGCCGAAGCTGGCGAGCTTGGTGACCTTGCCCTGCACTAGGTCACCGACTTTGTAGAGCGTCTCGATTTTGGCCCACGGGTCGATTTCGAGCTGCTTCATGCCGAGCGCGATGCGCTGGTTGGCCTTGTCCACTTCAAGAATGGTGGCTTCCACTTCGTCGCCCTTCTTGAGCATTTCGGAAGGATGATTGATCTTGCGGGTCCAGGACATGTCGGAGACGTGCACCATGCCGTCAATGCCTTCTTCGAGTTCGACGAACGCGCCGTAGCTGGTGAGGTTGCGAACCTTGCCCTTGACCTTGGCACCAACGGCGTATTTCTGATCGGCGATGTCCCACGGATTGGATTCCAACTGGCGGACGCCAAGGGAAATCTTCTGCTCATCGCGGTTGATACCGAGGACGACGGCTTCGACTTCCTGATCCTGCTTGAGGACGTCGCTGGGCTTGGCCACGCGCTTGGTCCAGGAGAGTTCGGTGACGTGGATGAGGCCTTCGACACCGGGTTCGAGCTGCACAAACGCGCCGTAGGGCACGAGGCTGACGACCTTGCCCTTGACCTTGGTGCCGACCGGGAACTTGGTTTCGATGAGGTCCCAAGGATTGGCCATCTTCTGTTTGAGGCCGAGGCTGACGCGTTCCTTTTCCTTGTTCACGTCGAGAACGACCACGTCGATTTCCTGGCCGACCTTGAGCACTTCGGAAGGATGGGTCAAACGGCCCCAGCTCATGTCGGTGATGTGGAGCAAACCGTCGAGGCCGTTCAAATCAATGAACGCGCCGAAGTCGGTGAGATTCTTGACCGTGCCCTTGCGGATGTCGCCGGGGGTCATCTCGGCCAGAAGCTTGCCGCGCTTCTCGTTGCGCTCGGCCTCGATGAGTTCGCGGCGGGAGAGCACGATGTTCTGGCGTTCCTGATTGATCTTTACGACTTTGAATTCGTAGGTGTTGCCCACGAAGGTCTGCAAATTTTTCGGCGTGACCACGTCGAGCTGCGACGACGGCAAAAACGCCTCGACGCCGACGTTGACGATGAGCCCGCCCTTGACCACGGCCTTGACCTTGCCGGTGATGCGGCCGCCTTCGTTGCAAATGGTGAGGATCTTGTCCCAGTTCTTTTTGAACTCGGCCTTTTCGTGCGAGAGGACGACGGTGCCCTCCTTGTTTTCGAGCTTCTCGATGAGCACGTCGATTTCCTGGCCGACGGCGGCGGCTTGGGGCTCCAGAAATTCATTGAGCGGGACGATGCCTTCGCTCTTGTAGCCGATGTCCACGAGGACTTCCTTGTTGCGGACTTCGATGATGGTGCCCTTGACGATTTCGCCCTGGGTGACGAGCTTGCTGCCCTGTTTCAGGGCTTGTTCCATGGTTAACATAACTGCGATCTGCTGCGGGAGGCTTCTTTCCGGAAGGAATTGGAAGACTCCATTGCCTAACTGACTAACGAGCGCTGCCGGGGCAACGGAGGTTAAAGGTTAGGTTGTTGGTTTAACGATTTTTCTCAGCCTTAATTGAACAATCCGCACACGCGGCGTTCAGGCAGAATGGAGCATAGGCGAAACGCCGCGAATGGCAAGCCTGAATTCCGCTCCCGGCGGTTCGGCCGGAGCTTTAAGCCACGCCAAAAATTCTCAGCAGCAAATTCAGCGTGCCATAGGTGACAAACGCCAGCGCGGCCCGTAGCGGAGGAATTTGCAGCAGCACAATGATGATGATGAACCCGAACCGTGCGAAGTTGGCGTAGGTTTCATGGCTCATCCCGGTGAGGACGCGCATGACGTGCGAACCGTCGAGCGGCGGAACGGGAATCAGGTTGAAGAAACAAAGCACCAAGCTTAGCCCCGCCGCCTGCACACAAACTTCAATGATCGGGCCGGAGTTGACCAGAATACCAACCCGCGCCAGCGCCACCAGACCGACGGCGAGGATCAGATTCATCGCCGGGCCGGCCATCGTCACGAGGATGTCATCGCGCTTGGGCTTGTTAAGATTGTAAGGATTCACCGGGACCGGCTTGGCCCAGCCGATGAGAAACCTGCCCGCACCCGGCATAAAAATCATCAGGAGCGGCAACAGCACCGTCCCGATCGGGTCAATATGCACGACGGGATTTAATGAAACTCGACCTTGCAGGCGCGCGGTGTCGTCCCCACATTTCATCGCGGTCCAAGCGTGGCCAAACTCGTGGAACGTTAGCAGCGCCACCAGCATCAGATATTGGATCAGCCCGTCGGCTATCGTTGAATCCATCCAACGAGCTTAATTCTTCCGCCGCCGCGAGTCGAGGCTGTGAATTTTCTTTGCGCGGATGGGTATAAAGGATTTAACATCCGTTGGAATCAACGATTCAACTATTCAACGAAAAACGCACCTATGTCATCACTCGCAGGAAAAACCGGTATCGTCTTCGGCGTCGCCAACAAACGCTCCATTGCCTGGGCCATCGCACAAGCGTGGGCCAAGGAAGGCGCGAAACTTGCCTTCACGTACCAAGGCGAACGCGTGAAAGAAAATGTCGAGGAACTTGCTGGTGCGTTTGGCGCCGACACTCTAATCCTGCCATGCGACGTGATGAAGGACGAGGATATCGCAAACGTCTTCAAGGCCGTCGGCGAAAAATTCGGTAAACTGGATTTGCTCCTTCACTCCGTAGCCTTCGCGCCGAAAGCCGCGCTGGAAGGACGCTTCGTGGACACAACCCGCGACGCGTATTTGATCGCTCACAACGTCAGCGCCTATTCGCTGGTCGCCCTAGCCCGGGCCGCGGAACTACTCATGACGAATGGTGGCAGCGTCATTGGCATGAGTTATTTCGGCGCGGAAAAAGTCGTGCCACATTACAACGTCATGGGCGTGGCCAAGGCCTCGCTCGAAGCCAGCACGCGCTATCTCGCCTACGATTTGGGGCCGAAGAAAATCCGCGTCAACTGCATCAGCGCCGGCCCAGTCAATACGCTCGCCGCGCGCGGCATCAGCGGCTTCAGCGCGATGCTCAAGACCTACGAAGAGCGGTCGCCTTTGAAGCGCAACCTGATTCCCGAAGAACTGGGCGCCACGGGTGTGTTCCTTGCCAGCGATGGCGCGGCGTGCATCACCGGCCAGGTGATTTACGTGGACGGCGGTTACAGCATCATGGGCATGTGAGTTCCGGGTCGGACTGGCCAACATGAAAACGCCGGCTTCGCCTAATTTTGGTCATCCGACGGAAACAATTGAATTCTGGAAGCGCCTCGTTCACGAGGCGCTTTCGCTTTCTCCGTCCACACCGTTTTACGTATTATCCGCGGTACCCATTGCGGAAAGAATTACTGAACTTGAAAACGCGCTCACTGCAGCTGGTTTTGGAACTAAAAATTCGAATTTAAAAACCAAAAACTGGTTATCTTGCAAAACCCAGCCCGTTGCACCGCTGCTGCGTTGGTGGCGCGAGCAAGGTCGGAACATTGAAGTCGTCAGCGAATTTGAACTAAGCGCGGCGCTGGCAGAAGGTTTCGCGCCCGAAAACATTTTGGTCAACGGCCCGGCCAAACATCACTGGCTTGCCGGAGTTCAAGCTTCAACTTGTTCAGCAGTCACGCAAAAGCGTGAACTCCCACAACTGGCCGTCAATTTTGACTCACCGGCCGAACTGGCCGCACTGTTGCCGCTGGCAAAAAAACTGAACTGGCGCTGCGGCGTACGCATTTTGACTAACGAGGAATTCGATTCAGAAAACCCGCCGTTCCCGACGCAATTCGGTTTTACACCGGAGGAAGCAGTGACCGCCATCATAAAGCTATTACGCGCCAACGTGCGCTTGGAAACAGTTCATTTCCATCTGCGCACGAACATTTCCAGCGTCGCGATTTACGAGCGCACCATCACCGAGGTAGCTGGGGTTTGCCGGGCAGCGAAATTCAGTCCGCTGCATCTCGACATCGGTGGCGGCATTCCGGTGCGGCACGTCCTTTCGCGCGGGAGCAAGGTTTATGACGGCGAATTTGGTCTGCGCTCCTTTGCACAGGGGTTACGGCAGTCGGCAAAATTGTTTCCCGGCCTGCGCGAAGTCTGGCTGGAAAACGGCCGCTGGATCTGCGCCGGCAGCGGCGCGCTCGTGGTCAAAATCCTCGATGTGAAGGCACGGCGCGGCGTGCGCCAACTCATTTGCGACGGCGGCCGGACAATGAATGCGCTGACTTCGCTTTGGGAACAGCACAAAATAATGGCCGCGCCGGAACGCACCGGTGCAAAAGTCTTGACTGTCGTTCACGGCCCGACATGCATGGCATTCGACCAACTTGCAAGGATTCCGCTGCCGCGTTCGCTCAAAGCCGGCGACCATTTGATTTGGCTTGATGCCGGAGCGTATCACATTCCCTGGGAAACGCGTTTTTCGCACGGACACGCCGCAGTTTTGTGGCATGACAAAAACGGATTAAAACTCGTCCGCGAGCGGCAGGGTTTTGAAAACTTCTGGGGAATTTGGAAATAATCAGTCGGGCCGGACCAGTTCGAACCGGTCACCCGTCTTGCAATACCAGTGCGGCGACGCCATCCGGCCGATAGTCAAAAGCTTTTCCGTCCGCACCCGCTTTTTTTCCGCGTCAAACAGTTCATCCCGCAGATGCACGCGCTGGATAAGGCCGATGACGATGCGGTTGCCGCCGATTTGCAGCGTGCCCCATTCGATACATTCCAAACTCGCGGGCGCTTCCGCGATGCGCGGCGGCTTGACCACCGTTGACGGCGCGGCGGTGAGACCGGCGTGCGCCAATTCGTTTTCGCCGTAAGGCAGCGATGCGGCGCACAGGTTCATTTTCTCGGCGATAGCTTCGTCCACGAGGTTCACGACAAATTCGTGCGTGGCGCGGACGTTCAGCGCGGTATCTTTCGGCACGCCATGCTCGCGGTCGCCGGGCGCAAAGGCGATAATGGGCGGATTCGCGCCGAGCAAATTGAAAAAGCTGAACGGAGCAGCGTTCACCTTGCCGTCGCTGCCGACGGTCGTGATGAGCGCAATCGGACGCGGCGTGACGAGGCTGGCAAGGATAGCATACGCGCGGCCGGCAAGTGCTTCCGATTCAAAATCTAGTTCCATAAATCAATTGATGCATTTGAGCTTGGCGACGTAAGCGCCATCCACGCCGTCACCGAACGGCAGCAACTGGCGTTCGGTTTCAAGCTGAAAATTCGGCTGCGCCGCGAGAAATTGTTTCACCGTTTCGGAATTTTCCTCCGGTTCCAAACTACAGGTGCTGTATACGATGACGCCACCGGGTTTCAGTTTGGGCACAGCCTGGTTGAGCAATTCTAGCTGTGTTTTTTGCAGCCGCGTCATTTCCTCTGGCGAAATCCGCCAGCGCAAGTCCACGCGGCGGCGCATGACGCCGGTGTTGGAACACGGCGCGTCAATTAATATGCGGTCGTAAAGCGGAGCCGATTGCGGATTGATGATGGTGGGCAGCGGCATCTGCACGTTGGTCACGCCGAGGCGGGCGCAATTTTCGCGGACGAGCTTCAGGCGATTCGGCTCAATGTCGCTGGCGGTGATTTTGCCCTCATTGCTCATCAACTGCGCGATGAAGGTGGTTTTGCCGCCGGGCGCAGCGCAGGCGTCGAGAATGTTCTCGCCGGCTTGCGGCGCCAGCAAAGCCGGTGCCAGCAACGTGCTGGGGTCTTGCAAATAAAACCAGCCATCGCGAAGACTGGACAGCGTGTTGAGCGGCGGATGCGCTGTCAATTCGAAGGCCAGATTTTCGCCGGTCCAATCGCGGGTGCAAAAATTGTATTCCACGTTTTCCCCACGCCAGCGTTCGATGAGCTTGCCGGCGTCGGTCTTGAGCGTGTTGACGCGGGCGAAAGTTCTCGGCGGTGTGTTGTTCCATTCCAAAAGCTGAAGCGTTTGCGGCTCGCCAAAATGTCTGCGCCATTTTTCCACCAGCCAAGCGGGATGCGACCAGCCGAGCGCGGGCTGGGAAATTTTCATGTCGGCAAGAATTTTTTTAATTTCGTCGGCTTCGCGCAAATATCCGCGCAAAACGGCGTTGATGAAACCAGCCTGATGACCATAGCCGGATTGCTTGGCCAGTTCGACCGTTTCGTGGACGGCGGCATG
>Ga0007882_10000770_pt1 | contig 18777 bp, 19 predicted proteins | sample CryBogCBH12Aug01_FD_71195 | JGI IMG/M metagenome (GOLD analysis project Ga0007882, IMG submission 71195) | Freshwater microbial communities from Crystal Bog, Wisconsin, USA - CBH12Aug09.1 | ecosystem: Environmental > Aquatic > Freshwater > Lake | place: Crystal Bog, Wisconsin, USA | collected... | reverse complement strand
TTGATGAGCTTAAGCCGCGCATCTGATGAGGCGTGAGCGCGACCGCTTTCAATCCACCATTTGCCGACGGCCTGCATAAGGAAGAAAGGCGAGCTCAGATTGGTCGTGATGACGGCGTTCCAATCAGCTTCGGAAAAATCCTTGGCGGGGGCACGGCGGATGATGCCGGCGTTGTTCACAAGAACGTCAATTTTTCCGGCCTTCGCCAGAATTTGCGCGATGACATCGGCAGATTCTTTTTGGGAACCCGTGCCGAGGTCGGCATTATTGGCGATGAAATGTCCACCAGCGGCGTTCACGGCGGCTCCCGTTTCCGCCAAATCACCCCGGGCGACGCCGACGACCGTAGCCGCTGCTTTGGCAAATGCGACGCAGACGGCCTGACCAATGCCGCGGCTCGCGCCGGTAACCACCACCACCTTGTTCTTGAATTTCATATTTTCTCAGCGTAAATCCAACGGTTTCACCGCATCCATGTCGTCGAAGACCTGGTTTTCGCCGGCCATACCCCAGATGAATTTGTAGTTGCCCGCACCGACGCCAAAGTGCATCGACCAGTTCGGCGACAATGCCACATCTTCATTATGCAAAAACAAATGGCGCGACTGCTGTGGTTCGCCAAGAAAATGCGCGAGAATTTTTTCGCCCAGGTCGAAGTAGAAATAGATCTCCGTGCGCCGCCAGTGTGTGTGCGACGGGAAAGAGTTCCAGACATTGCCGGGCTCCAGTGCCGTCAAGCCCATCACGAGTTGGCAGCTTTGAATGCCGCCCTGATGGATGAACTTGTAGATGGTGCGCTTGTTGGCGGTTTCCTGGGCGCCGAGATTCACCGGTGCCGCTTCGGCGGCCCTCATCATCCGCATCGGATACGCAGCATGCGCGGGGCAGGAGAGAAAATAAAACTTCGCCGGATTATTTGCTTCATGGCTGACAAAGGAAACAGTTTTGGTTCCCATCGGCAGATAAACGCAGTCCAATCGATCGAGCGCAAAGGTCTGGCCGTCAGCAATGACCCCGCCGGCACCACCAACATTGATGGCGCCCAGTTCGCGGCGTTCGAGAAAAAAGGCGCGGCCGGTTTCCTTGTGATTCGCCAGCTCGATGGCTTTAACCTGTGGCATCACCCCGCCAACAACCAAACGGTCAAGGTCGGTGAAGTGAGCGACCAATTCGCCGGGCGAGAAGAGATCAGAAATTTGAAACGTGTCGCGCAGCTCCTGCGTGGACATCCCGATGACGTCCTGTGGGCGCGGCGTGCGGCGGATAACATTGGCAATCATGCCGCAAGGTTTACAAATTATCAGCCGGACGACAAGCCGGAGGCATAGGGATTTTTAGATTACCTGCAAAGCCATTTATGGATACCGGCGGCGACGCTTTGCGGATGGCAGGGCGAAGGCTGATGGTCTATGCTCCCCGCAATGAAAATACCGATGACGCTTTGCGCAGTTCTGCTCTGCCTGTGGCCCAACCTGCTGCCGGCAGAAACTATTGTCCACGTCGCTGCCGACGGCAGCGCAAAATTTAAGAGCGTGCAGGAAGCCATCATGTCCGTGCCGATGGGCACGCGCGAAAATCCCGTCATCATCCGCATCGCGCCAGGTAATTACCGTGAACTGATTTACCTTCAACGCGAAAAACGATTCTTCAAGCTCATCGGCGAAAACGCGACCAACACGCTGCTGGTCTTCAACCTCTACGCCGGCATTACAAATGCCGAAGGCAAGCCCATCGGCACCTTCAAAACCCCTTCGACAACGATTGATGCGGATGATTTCAGCGCGGAAAACATCACGTTTGCCAACGACGCCGGTCCGGTCGGCCAGGCCCTAGCCATCCGCGTGGATGGGGACCGCGCGTTTTTTCGCCACTGCCGTTTTCTCGGCTGGCAAGATACCATTTTATTGAATCGCGGCCGCCAGTATTTTGAAAATTGCTACATCGAGGGCCATGTTGACTTCATTTTCGGCGCGGCGACGGCGTGGTTTGAAAAATGCGAAATCCACGCACTCCGCGACGGTTACCTGACCGCCGCCTCAACGCCGGTGGATGTGCCGTACGGCTACGTTTTCAACCACTCCAAAATCACCGGCGAAACGGGCGTGCAAACTTACCTTGGGCGCCCATGGCGGCAATTTGCGAGCACCATTTACCTGAACTGTGAATTATCCGACGTAGTGCGGGCCGAAGGCTGGAACGACTGGAAGAAGCCGCACGCGACAATTCGTTATGCCGAATTCAATTCCACCGGAGCGGGCGCAAGTCCGACGAACCGCGCAGAATGGTCAAAACAACTTTCCGCCGACGAAGCCAAAAATATCACAGCGGAAAGAGTGCTCGGCGGCAACGACAATTGGAATCCGATCCTTCTACCAATCGACGGCAACGTGAACGCAACGAAGCATGATATTTGCTACGGGATGGCAAATGGCCAGAAACTGCTGCTGGACGCTCATGTTCCGACGGGCGAAGGATTGTTTCCGGTCGTGCTCATCGTCCACGGCGGTGGCTGGATGAATGGCGACAAGGAGACGGACATCGTGCCGGTCTTTGCGCCGGTGGCGACAAACTTTACCTGGTTTACCATCAATTACCGGCTAGCGCCAACGAACCGCTGGCCGGCATGTTTTGATGATGTGCAGACTGCCATCCGCTGGGTAAAAAAACACTCGGCAGAATTCAAAGGCGATCCGAACCGAATCGCGTTGCTGGGCTATTCCGCCGGAGGCCAACTGGTAACGCTTGCCGGAACACGCCCCAATCGGCCAAAATTATTTTTCCGGCTACTTGGCCGTGGCAATAAATCTGACACAACAGTTCAAGCGGTCATCGCGTTTGCGCCGCCGACGGATTTGGTGGCCGATAATGAACGGCGCGGCGGTTTGAGCATTTCCATGAAGAATCTTTTCAACTGCAATTCGACCAACCTGACCGACGAAGTGCGCGCCGTGCTGAAGAAGAATTCACCGCTGACTTACGTCCAGCCCGGCCTGCCGCCTTTCCTGCTTATTAACGGCAGCGCGGACAAAACCGTTCCGATTGGCCAGACCGAGAATTTTTTGAAGTCGCTGCAGGCGGCGAATGTGGACGCCACACTCATCACCATTCCCGAAGGCCAGCACCGCATCGCCGACTGGAAAAAGTTCACACCTGACTGGCAACAGCAGCTGTTAACATGGCTCAACGAAAAACTTGCGGCAAAATAAATCCGGTCACCTGGACCGCTCAATTTTGCAATCGACAAGTTTTACGTCCGCGTCCAGGACCACATCCGGCTTTTTGACCTCTTTAAACGTTGAGTTATAAATCCGCACGCCACTGATGCTCGCCGCCGGAAAACCTTTCACGTTTAGCACGCGCGGCGTCTGCGAAACCCTGATGTTTTCCATAACCACATTTCTAGCAACGGGCTTCTGGTCGCCTTTCGCGCCTTCATCGTAAAGAAAATCAACCTGCAATACGGAATCTTTCACCAGGCCGACATTAATGTTGCGCATAAAAATATTTTCCAGCACGCCGCCGCGCATGGCATTGGATTTCAACCGGAGCACGCAGGCAAGCTCCGGGCTGCTCATCTCGCAGTTCTCCACAAACACATTCCGGCAGCCGCCAGAAATCTCGCTGCCGATGGTCGTGCCGCCGTGACCGGCGCGCATCGTGCAATCGCGGATGAAAATGTTTTCGGACGGCACCCAGAGGCGCCGGCCATCGGCGTTCCGACCGGATTTGATGGCTATGCAATCGTCCCCAGTATCAAACACACATTTTTCCATCAGCACATTGCGGCAGCTTTCGGGATCACAGCCGTCGTTGTTCGCTCCGCGGGAAAATATATCCACGCCGCGCAAGGTGACGTTGGTGCAAAGCAGTGGATGAATTTCCCACATGGGCGAGCGGCGAATTTTCACACCTGCGATCAGGACATTCTGACAGCGCTGAAACTGGATGAAATTGGGCCGCAAATAATCACCCGCGCCAAAGCGGCGCTGATCCACCGGCAACTGCTGGTTGTTCATTTCATCCAGCCGCTTGCGAGCGGCGGTCTGCGTGCCGGCTCCGCCGCCTTTGCGGCTTTTCCACGCGAGCCAGTTGGAATCATCCGCTTGGCCGTCGAGCGTGCCCAGGCCGGTAATGGCGACATTCTGTTGGCCGAACGTATAAATCAGCGGCGAATAATTCCAGCATTCAATGCCTTCGAACCGCGTGAACACTGCCGGCAGATATTTCTCCGGATCGGTGCTGAATTTCAAAACCGAATTGGTCGCCGCCAGGTAGAGATCCACATTGCTCTTCAAACGGATTGCGCCGGTCCCGTAGTCTCCCGCCGGCACCACCACGCGCCCACCGCCCGCCGCGGCGCAGGCATCTATGGCTTCTGCAATCGCCACCGTGCAATCAGTTTGGCCGTCGCCGACCGCTCCATATTTTGTAATTTCAAAATCGCGCGCCGGAAATTGCGGGGGCACGATGCGCGCGAGGATTGCCGGCACCTGCCTCCATTCCGGTGCCGAGGCGCGCAGGGTATTGATGAACGCGATACTAATCGCCAGCACGAGGGGGAATTTTTTCATGGCAAATGACAATTATTGGGCGGCCGTTCCGAAAACCTCGGCGTTATCCAATTTGAATGGTTCACTTCCGGGCACCTTCACCGATACATGGATGAGTTGGATGGCTCTCGCGTTGGCAATAGCGAACGGTTTGGCCGCGGAAATCGTCACGTTTTCCAGCACGACATTGGATATGCAGCTTTCCGGCAATCCCCAAATGATGCCCGCCGCCTTCGGACAGGTCGCGGTTAAATTTTGAATGCGAATATTCCGATAGGCCGGTATGTGCCTGCCAATGCCGGAAGCCGGTTTTGCGTCAGCCGCCATTTTATCGCCCGCCGAAACACCCTGATAAACCGTGGTCAAAGTGATGGCCGGATTCACGTTGGACATCATAATGCCGTCACAGAAAACATTCTCTACAATACCGCCGCGCCGCGTGTCGGACTTGATGCGAATGCCATTTTCGGTGTTTTGAAAAGTGCAATGGCGGACGGTGACCTTGCGCACGCCACCCACTGTCTCGCTGCCGATGCTCAGGCCATGCCCGTGCAGAAACGTGCAGTCGGTGATGGTGAAATCTTCGCTTTGAAATATTCCGTCCGCCCCTTTCTTTCCGGCCTTGATGGCGATGTCGTCATCCCCCACATCCACGGTGCATTTCGTGATCAGATAGCGGTGCCCGCTTGGATCCATCGCATCGGTGTTTGCGGCGCGCTCAGGGGCCAGAAAGGTGACGTTGGAAATCACCACATCATCACAGTCAGCCGGCACCAAATGGAACTTCGGTGAATTTTGCAGCGTGATATTTTCCACGCGGACATTCCGGCAACGTTCCAGCGAAAGCAGGTTGGGCCGCGGCAGCGTGTAGCCGGACTGCTTCTGCCGCGCTTTTTCAGCTTCCGGCCACCAGACAAATCCGTTGCCGTCAATTTTTCCCCCGCCGGTAAACGTCACCTCTGTCAAATCCTTGCCGGTGATAAAGGGAATAAAATCGCTGCCGCGGGCACTCAGCCAGTCGCCGGGAGCTTTCATGAAATCGGTCTGGTTAGTGCTGGCGAACAGCGTGGCGCCAGCATCCAATTGGAAAACCGTATGGGAATAAATCTTGAGCGGCTGGCTTAAATAATTGCCTGCCGGAAATTCCACGATGCCGCCGGCTGGTTTGCAGGCGTCGAGCGCTTTTTGAATGGCGACGGTATCGAAATTCCGTCCGTCACCGCCGGCGCCAAAATCGCGGACGCTCCAAACTTTGGCCGGCTGGGCAAACAGCCCGGCGGCCGACAAATTAAATGCGCAGAAGAGAGCAATGGCTTTCATGGTCGGGATTGGAGCGCGCCGCCCGCGCCGGGAGTTGCCCCTCATTTAACGCCGGGAAATGCCAGGTAATTACGGGCATTGGCATAGCAGATGTTTTGAATCATCGGCCCGACCAAGGCTTCGTCATCCGGAATCAGTCCCTGCTTGATCTCCCGGCCGATGAGGTTGCACAACGTCCGCCGGAAATATTCGTGGCGCGGATAGCTCATAAACGAACGCGAGTCGGTAATCATGCCGATAAAGCGCGAAAGTAACCCAAGCTGTGACAGCGCATTAATCTGCCATTCCATGCCTTCCTTCTGGTCGAGGAACCACCAACCGGAGCCATATTGAATCTTGCCGGGAATCGTGCCGTCCTGAAAATTCCCAATCATCGTGGCAAAGACGTAATTGTCTGCCGGGTTCAGATTGTAGATGACGGTCTTGGGCAGTTTGTTTTCGGAATCCAGCTTGTTAAGATAGGCCGAGAGCGCTACCGCCTGCGGAAAATCGCCGATGGAATCGAAGCCCGTGTCCGGGCCAAGCTGTGAGAGCAGCCGGTCATTGTTGTTGCGCAACGCACCGAGGTGAAGCTGCTTCGTCCAGCCGCGCTTCGCGTCGAGATGACCAAAGAACAGCATCATGAACGACGCGAACTGCGAGTGTTCCAGGCTTGATACCGCCCCGCCCTTGCGGGCTTTTTCGAAAATGTCAGCGGCGACTTTCTCGGAACAAAAGTCCGCAAAACAGTGGTTCATGCCGTGGTCGGACAACCGGCAATTCTGCGCATGAAAATACTCGTGACGCTTATCCAGCGCGTTGATGAAGGCGCTGAAGCCGTTGATATCCACGTTCGCGGAGGCGGCGAGCTGTTCTACCCATTGATTGAACGCGGCAGGCTGGTTCACCGCCAGCGCCTTGTCGGGGCGAAACGCCGGCAGCATCTTCGTCGGATGCTCCGCCTTCGCAAACGCACGATGGTGTTCCAGATTGTCCACCGGATCGTCGGTAGTACAAACAACCTTCACCTTCATCTTTTTCAACAAGCCCTGCGTCGTATAGGTCGGCGTGGCCAGCTTGGCATTCGCCGTATTCCAGATTTTTCCGGCGGTCTTCTCGCTCAACAAATCCGTGATGCCAAAATAGCGCTTCAATTCGAGATGCGTCCAGTGAAACAGTGGATTTCGCAGCGTATGCGGCACGGTCTTCGCCCAGGCGTTGAATTTTTCCTCAGGCGTGGCCTTGCCGGTGCAGAATTTTTCCGCGACGCCATTGCTGCGCATCGCGCGCCATTTGTAATGATCGCCCTCCAGCCAGATTTCAAACAAATTTTTGAATTGCCGGTTATCCGCGATGTCCTTCGGCGGAATATGGCAGTGGTAGTCAAAAATCGGCTCTGCCTCGGCAAACTTGTGATACAACCGCCGCGCGGATTTGTTGCCCAGCAGAAAATCGTCGTGGATGAATGCTTTCATGGCTTATTGGCCCAATAGTAGCGGCTTCATGTGGCGCTCGAAAAGATTTTCCGTCACATTCTTGGCGATGATGGCCTCATGCTTTTTGAGCGCAGCGGAATAGCGCTCACCCTTCTTCGCCGCGACCTTGAAACTGACATGCAGCAGCTGGCGGAAGCTTGGATTAAACGCCGAATTCTTCTGGTCATGCCGCAGCGCATCGGTGAACTGCCGGGAACTCCAGCCGTTCACGACGGCGGCCGGCGGCAATTTGTGCTTATCAATATCAATCACGCTTGCATATGGCGCGCAGAATTCGTCCACGTGCTCCATCGCGTACGCGTAAATTTCCTTCGCGATTTCCAGCCCGTCACCACCTGCTTCGGCCAGGCCGATGAGCTCCTCGAGCCAAGTGGTGCCGGCGGTTTTGATATGCACGCCCGCGCCAAATTTCTTCAGCGCCTTGCGCATCGGCTCGTAGATGGAAAACTTGTCGCTGCCGGAATGCACGCTCAGTTTGAGCGACGGCGGCAGGCCGTATTTCTGGATGGCAAAAGCAATCACCGCGAGATCATCGTTGAATTCCTGCTCGAATTGCTTCACATTGCCGACATAGTCTACGCCTTTGTTGAACCGGCCGGTGAACTTCGGCGCGATCGTTTGAAGGGGAATCCGCTCATCCGCCAGTGCGGCTAATATAATCAAAAGCTCCGGCGGCGACTGCGGGCTGTCGGTTTCATCCATCGAGACTTCCGTGATGAAGCTCGCCTCACCCTTGGATTTCGCGATGTGCCGGTAGATTTTTCCCGCGTCCTGCACCGCGAGCAAAAACTTGTTTGCCACGCGTTCCACCTCGGCGCGCGTGATTTCGAGCGGATGCGCGATGTGCGGCACCGAAACCTTGCCGGCCAGTTCTGGATGACGGTTCATGAACGCTTTTACATCCGCCGCCGCGGCGGGTTTACCGATGCTGTCCGCGACGTCAATTGTGAAAAAATCGGACGGCGCAAGAAACCGATCAACGGTTTCGAGCCGGATATGGTCGGCGTCGACATGATATGGCTTCTTCCAGCCCAGCGCCTTCACGGCGGCATCGGCCTCGGCGCGCAGCGAAGATGGCTCGGTGCCAATGAACGAGTGTTCACGGTTGGACTTGTTCCAAACCGGAATAAATTCCGCACCCAGTTCCGTGGCCTTGACGCAGGCCTGCAGTTGCGCCTGCCCCTGATGCCCGAAACGGTCGCCCATGCCAAAGGAGAATTTTCCCAATGTGAGATAGTGGTTCATAGAATAGTGTCTTGATTATAGAAAAAAGCCGGTGCCTGTCGCCATATGAGTTTTACAATTATATTTGAGAATTCTGCGCGGTGTCCATCGCCTAAACTGTTGACGCACTAACCACAATGCCGCCTTTTTATCACAGCAACGCAACGGCTTGCCAATGCAAAAACGATTTGACTTTTTTAATATAAAACATCATTGTATCCGCATCCGTTGATTTGACGGACTCATAAAGAGTGGTTGAGGGACTGGCCCGCTGACGCCACGGCAACCGATTGGATTTAGTTCCGATGACAGGTGCCAATTCCAGCTCAAGCATCATTGGCTTGGGAAAAATGAGACGAGCACAACTGTTTTGTCGCCCTGTCTCCTTGTGAGCCGGGGCTTTTTTATTGCCCCATCAAACGCTGATAATTTTATGAGTGAAAAGCACCAAGGTTACATGAAGGCGCTCAAGTGCCGCGAGTGCGGCCGCGAATACCCGCTCGAAGCCACCCATGTCTGCGAATTCGACTTCGGCCCGCTGGAAGTCGCCTACGATTACGACCGTATCAAAAAGGCGGTCTCCCGCGAAATCATCGCCACGCGTCCGAAGACCATGTGGCGCTACCGCGAGCTGTTGCCCATCGCGGGCGAACCCACCGTCGGCCCGCTCGTCGGCTTCACGCCGCTCGTCAAAGCGCCGCGGCTTGCCAAGGCACTCGGTATCCGCGAACTTTACATCAAGAACGACGCCGTCAATTACCCCACGCTCTCGTTCAAGGACCGCGTTGTCAGCGTAGCCCTGAGCCGCGCGAAAGAACTTGGCTTCACCACCGTCGCCTGCGCCTCCACCGGCAATCTCGCCAACTCCGTGGCCGCCAATGCCGCCAGCGCCGGGTTGAAGAGCTACGTCTTCATTCCGTCTGATTTGGAACAGGGCAAGATTCTCAACTCGCTCATCTACGGTTCCAACGTCATCGGCATCAAAGGCCATTATGACGAAGTGAACCGCCTGTGCGCGGAAATCGCCGGCAAATTTGGCTGGGCGTTTGTGAACGTCAATATGCGCCCCTACTATGCCGAAGGCTCCAAGAGCATGGCATATGAAATCGCCGAACAACTCGGCTGGCGGGCGCCCCAGCACACCATCATCCCGATGGCATCCGGTTCGTTGCTCACCAAGATTCACAAGGGTTATCAGGAACTCGTGAAGGTCGGCCTCATCAGCGAAACGCAGCCAAAAGTTTACGGCGCGCAAGCCACCGGCTGCTCCCCGATTTCCACGGCCCAAAAGGCCGGACTCGACTTTTTCAAGCCGGTCAAGCCCGACACCATAGCGAAATCCCTCGCCATTGGCACGCCAGCCGACGGTTTTTACGCGCTCAAAGTGATGCGCGAAACCAATGCCGCCGCCGAAGACGTGACGGATGATGAAATCCGCGACGCAATCAAGCTGCTGGCTGAGACGGAAGGCATTTTTGCCGAGACCGCCGGCGGCGTGACCGTGGGTGTGGCGAAGAAACTGATTGCTTCCGGCAAGATTCCAAAGAATGATTCCGCCGTCATCTGTGTCACCGGCAACGGCCTCAAGACGCTGGATGCCGTCAACGGCTACTGCGGCAAAGCGAAAGAGATCAAGCCGAGTTTGCGCGAGTTCGAGGCATTGCTGGCGCAGGAAGATAAAGTAAACGCTTAACCAACTAATTTATGTCCAAAAAAGTCCGCATCCCCACCCCGCTCCGCAAGTTGACCAACAACGAGGAACTGGTGGAAGTCAACGCCGCCAACATCGGCGACGCCATCAACGAACTCCAGGCCCGCTTTCCCGGCATCGCTGAACGCCTGATTGACGAGAAAGGCGAAGTGCGCCGGTTCGTGAATGTCTATGTGAACGAGGAAGATATCCGCTTCCTCCAGAATCGCGCCACCCCGCTCAAAGACGGCGACGAAATCAGCATCATTCCGGCGATTGCGGGAGGCTAGAGAACCAATGAAGAAGGAAGAAGCCAGCCGTCTTCCGACTTCCAGTTTCTTCATTCTAAATTCTTAATTCCAACTTTGCGATATGCCAAAAAATTCGAAAAAACCGGCGGCAAAAACCAAGCCCACAACGCCCACCCAGCAAAGATTGTGGCTAATGTATCCGCCCAAGCTTATCAAAAAGCCGTTCATCTGGGAAGTGGCCCAGAAGTTCAAGGTCGTGACCAATATCCGGCAAGCCACGGTGACCGATGAGATCGGCATTGTTTGCCTAGAACTGAATGGCGGCCATAGCGAAGTAGCCAAGGCCATCACCTGGCTGGAAAAACAGGGTGTGAACGTTGAACCAGTCGAGATTGGTATTGTCGCCGGCTGATACTTTAGTGGGGAACAAACGAACGGCGCGGAATTTTTTCCGCGCCGTTTCGCTAATGTGATCTGGCGGGAGCCACCTTGGCAATCATCAGGATGTGGTTTTTTAACCATGCAACAGATACAAACCGAATTTAAACGCCCAGCCGCAAAAAGCCGGCAAGCGAATCGGAAAAACCTGTCGGCGTGAGTTGAACATAAGTTTCCCGGTGCCGGTTTTAATCACCTACCCAACATAAGGCGCACTGCAAATGCAGTTTTCAGCAGATTGCATTTATATTGCATTTTAAATTCACCATAAAAACCCAAGGTTTCGCCGGGTTAAACCTTTGGCATGGTTGGTGCATAGGGGGCATAGAATATGAAATTCTACACTGAAAATAAAATCATGGGTCAAACCCAATCCGGTAAACCGGTGACCCGCCCGGTTATCATCCTGCAACCGGGCGACGTAAGGGAAAATGATACACTGTTCGCGAGCTTGTCCAGCAAAGATGCGCCGAGATTTGTGTGCCTGCGCTTTGGCCAGCGCGTGAGGTTCCATCCTGTGATCAAGGTCATACAGATGGATTATGAAATTTAGGAGGTGCCCAGTTTGGTATTGCCGGCTGGAGCCGGCGTGGCCTATGACACGAAGTGCAGTGAGCCGGGAATCAGCAACCGGCCAATGGGATGTTGCCAATTTGCCCGGCACGTGCCCGCCGGCGCGGTGAATTTTTCGGCAACAGAAATCACGCGGTCAGCTTCACTAGTGAAGCGTCGCACATCGGCGTAATAGTACTGGTCGCCAACCTTGGGTTGGTCTGTGGGTAGCTTGCGAGTATCTGCGTTTCCACCCAACGCCCCCAAAAACTCATTTGGCTGGAAAATTGTATTTGCTAAATCGAGAATTAGGCGCAAGCTTGCATTAGTTCTCAAAAGTTTTCCGGCTTATGGACACAACCGCCTTTATTGCGGGCAACTTGCTTGAAGCCAAGTTCGCCGAACCACAATTGTTGAACTCGCTCGCCGACGGCGTTTACATTACCGACACAAACCGAAAGATTCTGTTTTGGAACCGCGCCGCCGAGCGCATTACCGGCTGGAGGGCCGAAGAAGTCGTCGGGCGATCCTGCCACGACAATTTGCTTTGCCATGTGGATAAGGACGACAACTGCCTGTGCGGCCACGACACATGCCCCTTGCACCGGAGTATCGTCACGAACCAGCCCAGCGCCGAGCCACTCCTGCTATTTGCAAAATGCAAATCCCAGCGCCGCATGCCAGTCGAGGTTTCCGTCGCGCCGCTCGCCAATGCCGCCGGCGAAAACATCGGCGGCATAGAAGTCTTTCGCGACCTGCGCCACGACCTGCACGATTTACTTCGCGCCAAATCCATTCAGGAACAATCCCTGGCCAGCCATTTGCCCAGCGACCGCCGGGTGGACGTCCAGATTTTATATCAGCCGCGCAGCATCGTCGGTGGCGATTTTTATCGCGTGGAACAGCTCAACACCCATCGCTATGTTTTCCTGATTGCCGACGCCATCGGCCACGGCATTGCGGCCGCGCTTTACACGATGCAGTTGCGCATGCTGTGGGATGATCACCGCGACAAGTTGAGCACCCCGGCTTATTTCATGCGCACGCTAAACCGCCGGCTCCATGCATTGGTGCATGACGCCGGATTTTTCTGCACCGCGACGTTTGTGACTTATGACGCCACGTGCGGTCATTTACGTTGCATCCGCGCTGGACACGCCTCGCCCATCATCCTGCGAGGGGACCTCAAGCCAGAAATCATCGGACAGTCGCAAAGCGCGCTGGGCATGTGGCCGGACGTGCCCTACACCGAGTTCCAAGCACAGCTTGCGCCCGGCGACACGCTGCTGATGTTTACTGACGGGGCGACGGAAATTTTCGATATGGAGGACAACCAACTGGATCAGGATGGCCTGATCCGGCTGGCGCACGAACAAATGTTGCTAACGGAAACGCACGATTTGGACCTGCCAACCCTCGCCGAAAAACTGCTCGATTACAGCAACCAGATCCATCTTGCGGACGACCTTACCCTGCTGAAACTCCGGCGGCTTCAATAGCCCTAAACCACCGCGTCAATCATTTCGGATGCCACGCGGCAGCCGAATTTCACCCGGCCAATCTTCTCTGCCAGCACAAACTTGATTTCGCCGCCGATCACTTTTTTGTCGAGTTGCATCGCGGTAAAAAGCTTTTTACGCTGCGCCACAGAAAGCTTTATTTTTACGGGCAGCCCGGCTTGAGTAAATAATTTTTCAATCCGCACCGCCTCACCAGCGGTCAAACCGAGGACTTTTCCGGACAATCTTGCCGCCGCAACCTGGCCGATGGCAATCGCTTCTCCGTGCAAATATTTTCCGTAACCGGAGCTGTTTTCTATGGCGTGACCGATGGTGTGCCCGAAATTCAGGATTGCGCGCAATCCGCTTTCCGTTTCGTCCTGACCGACAACCTCCGCCTTGATTTCACAACAGCGTGCAACGACATCGCACAATGCTTTATCATCACGCGCCAGCAGCCTAGGCAGGTTGCGTTCGAGTTGGGAAAACAACGCCGCGTCATAGATGATGCCGTATTTGATGACTTCCGCGAGGCCGGAAACATATTCGCGCCCGGGCAAAGTCTTCAGCGTGTCCAGATCACACAGCACGAGGCGCGGCTGGTAAAACGCGCCCACGAGATTTTTACCGGCCTTGAGATTCACACCGGTCTTGCCGCCAACGGAACTATCCACCTGCGCGAGCAGCGTCGTCGGCACCTGCACGAAAGGGATGCCGCGCAGATACGTTGCCGACACGAACCCCGCAAGGTCGCCCACCACACCGCCGCCAAGCGCAACCAAGAAAGATTTGCGCTCGATCCGCTGTTGCGCCAGTTCGTCGTAGCAAGATTCAACCGTGGTGATGCGTTTGGATTTTTCTCCGGCGGGCACCGTGATGAGCACCGGCTCAAAGCCCGACTTGGAAAGCGATTTCAAGGCGGCTTGGGCAAACTTTTTTCCTACATTGGCATCCGTGATGACGGCACAGCGTTGCCCCAGTTTGAGCGCGGCGCACTCCGCGCCAAGGCGCGGCAGCAGGCCGCCGCCAATTTTAATCTGGTAGCTGCGGCGGCCGAGCGAAACTTGGACAATACGCATGGCGCAAGAATAAACAGTGGCGGGCGCGTGTCAAAAATTGAAATCATCGGCGGTTTGCAACTTGCCTTACAAATCAGAATCCGCCATGTTCGCCGGGCCAACTAATACTAAACCAAACCAAAAGGAACCCTTATGCGCATGATGATGATTGTCTCGCTGCCCCACGCCAAATTCAACGCCGCCGTGAAAGACGGCACCGCCGGCCCCAAACTCGGTAAGATTCTCGACGCCCTCAAACCAGAATCGGTTTATTTCTCCGATGCCCACGGCCACCGCACCGCCTACCTAGTCGTCAACTGTCCCGACGCTTCGAAGATTCCATCACTGGCCGAGCCGTGGTTTTTGACTTTTGAAGCGGACATTCACATGCACGCCTGCATGACGCCCGAGGATTTGCAGCACGCCGGTCTGGACAATATTGGAAAACAATGGGTCTGAAGCCCGCCGTCATTTGCCGATACAGAAGCTGCTGAAGATTTTATCGAGCAAATCTTCCGTGGTCGTCTTGCCTACGATTTCGCCGACCGCATTGGCGGCGATGTGCAAATCCATTGCCACCAGTTCCAGCGAGGCGTCGGCCACGAGCGCATCGGTGGCGGCGCGCGCAGAAAACCGCGCGCGGTTCAAGGCATCCTGATGCCGCGAATTGATGGCCACCTGCAGCATCTCGGCCTTGATCTCCCCCGCCCAAACCAGATTTTTTATCGCGTCCTTGAGCGCTTCAATCCCCTGCCCGCCGGTGCAACAGACATCCACGACCGGCACGCCGTCAGCTGCGGTCGGCTCCAGCCTCACTTGTAAATCTGTCTTGTTGCGGACGAGAATCCGTTTTTTGCCGGCGAACTCGGCCAGATAATTTTTATCCGCATCGCTCATCGGCTCACTCACGTCCACGACATGCAGAATCAATTCCGCCTGCGCCAGTGATTCGCGGCTGCGGCGGATGCCTTCGCGCTCAATCTCGTCGTGAGCCTCGCGCAGACCGGCAGTATCGATGAATACCACCGGCAGTCCGCGAATGTTCGCCGTTTCCTCAATCGTGTCGCGGGTGGTCCCGGCAAAAGGCGAGACAATGGCACGGTCGCGCCCAAGCAGTTGGTTGAGCAGGCTGGACTTGCCGGCATTCGGCCGGCCGACAATCGCCGCGCGGATGCCGCGCCGCAAAATCTGACCCTCGTTCGCCGTACGCAGCAGCTCCTCCATAAAGGTGATGCCGGCTACGAGCCGCTGCAATAAATTCTCCTTCGTGTCCGGCGCAATATCTTCTTCGGGAAAATCAATGTGCGCCTCGACATGCGCGAGCGTGTGCATGAGGTCGTCGCGCACCTGATTGATGCGCTGCGACAATTTTCCCGCCAACTGCTCGTTGGCAGCGGCAAGCGCCAGTTCCGTGCGCGAGTGGATCAAATCCGCGACGGCCTCCGCCTGCGCGAGATCAATGCGCCCATTGAGAAAGGCGCGCTTGGTGAATTCGCCCGGCCCCGCAGGACGGGCGCCGGCGGCAAGCAGGGCATCAAGTACCAGCTTCGCGGGCAGGATGCCGCCGTGGCAGGAAATCTCCACCGTGTCTTCGCGGGTAAACGTGCGCGGCGCGCGCAGGACGGCGAGGAGCACCTCGTCAATCACGTCGCCGTCACGTATGATTTTGCCGAATTGAATCGTATGCGTCGGCGCGGCGGAAGGCTTGAGCGAACTCTTTCCCGTCGGCGAAAAACATCTGTCAGCGATGGCAAATGTCTGCGCCCCGGAAAGGCGGATGACCGCCAGCCCGGCTTCTCCAATCGGCGTGGCTATCGCGGCAATAGTGTCGTCGAGCATGAATTAATCACTTCAGATGTGACGGCAATTACCGACCTGATTTTCCGCATCGCGGCCCTGCAGGTAAAGCCGCGCCTTCTCGTAGCTTTTTTTGTGCAGATAATGCCGCAGCGTCGGGTCGGTGCCGGGCGGAAGGTGCGCGGCCAATTCGTCAATGCTCGCAAACAGCGGCAATAAACTTGGCTTGGGATTAGCCGTGGCCAGGGACTTCACAGTTTCATCCAGTTGCTTGAGCGCGCAGAGGATTTGCGTTTCGACGGCAGAATTCATTGGAACAAATCCGGAAACCGGCGCGTCAGCCATGAATGATGGAAGTCCACTTCGCCCAGCAGATACAGCGCCGTCAGCAGTCGCGCCATGCCGGAGGTCAGCAACGCAACAATGGACGCGGACAGGTAAAGCCCGAAAGCATGCGTCGGGTCAGGCTGCATCACGCTCGGAATGCCCTGATAAAGCACCCAGATGGTGAGCACAATGCCGATGGTCCATGACGCCCAAGGACTGACCGTTGCGCTGGCATCCATCAAATGCGCCAGCAGCAGCGGGCTGTAGCCGTAAGCCATTGCGGTGAAGGCATCAACATATTTGCAGCGGTTATGAAATGTCTGGCTGGCTTTCAGCAAAATCAGCGAGCTCAACAGCACCATCAGCAGCAACAAAATTGTCTGGATGGCCTCGAAGCTGATGATCGTGTTCAGGGAAAGCACCTTGAGTTTCTCATAACGCGGCTGCCATTTACCCCAGTGCGCCAGCCCCCAGCCTTCGGCCGCGGAGGTGAACAGCAAGATCGGCAGAAGATACACGCACATGACAAAGGCGAAGCCCCGCCGTGCCAGCGCAATTCGCTCCCAAGTCGCGCGCGGCTCGAAAATCAGGAAGAAAACCTTGATCATGTGCCGTGAATTTAAACGCGCTGCCGTGCCTTGTCAGCAAAATCCGTTTCCCTTCCCCGCCGTGCGCCGTTAGACTGCCGCCGTGAAAGTGGACCTCGGCATCTGGAGCAAGCTTACCCAGGCGGTTATCGCGCTGGTGGTGATCGCCGTTGTCATCTTGATCGGCATGACCTATGTACCGCTCATCCACCAGAACGAGCGGATGCGCCGCGAAATTCTCCGGCTCGACACCGAGATGCAAAAGCAGGAGGAGATCGCCAAAAATCTGCGCGCCGACATTGATGCACTGCGCAACGATCCCGACACCGTCAGCCGCCTCGCCCGCGAAAAACTCGGCTACGCCAAGCCCGACGAAACCATCATCCACTTCGAGACCAACTCGCTCGCCACCGCGCCCAAATAAAAAAAAGCCACCCCGGTTTCAGGGCGGCCTATTATTGCAACCAATTTTTCCCCATCCGAAACCGCGTCACACCGTCATGATTTCTTTTTCCTTGCTGACAATGTGGGCGTCAATCTTGCCGATGTAGTCGTCCGTCAATTTCTGCAAATCTTTTTCTGCCTGCTTCTTGGCATCCTCGGTGATCCCGCTATCGTGCGCATGCTTCTTAAACAAATCCATCGCTTCGCGGCGGTGGTGGCGGATGGCCACGCGCCCGTCTTCGGCCATCTTCTTGATCAGCTTCACGAATTCCTGGCGGCGCTCCGTGCTCAATTCCGGGAAGGACAGCCGCAGCAGCTTGCCCTGCACCACCGGCGAAATGCCAATGTTCGCCTTCTGGATGGCCTTCTCAATCGGCTGCAGCGCGGCCACGTCCCACGGCGTGATGACCAGCATGCGCGGCTCCGGCGTGGAGATGTTTGCCAGCTCGCGGATGCGCATCATCGAGCCATAAACTTCGGCCTGGATATTTTCCACGAGACCGGGCGAAGCCTTCCCGGTGCGGACGCCGGCAAACTCATTCGCGACCGCCTGCTCGGTCTTGAGCATTTTTTCCTCCGCTTCCAAAAGGATGTCGTCGAGTGTCATAGGCGTGCAGCTTAAAAAAGAAAACCGTTCCGGTCGAATCAAAATGCCAACTCAATTCTACTTTTCCCATTCACTAAATGTCATAACATGAACCGGCTGCAAGCCAACTTTTTCACGGTCAAGATTCAATTTGTTGGTCTGCTCAACGTATTCGGAATAACGGTCTCGATCTTCAGATTTGAAATACCTGTAAGCTACACAGCCTTGCAGCAACGGCGTGGCTATCAAGATGACGAGTAAAAGTTTTTTCATGGCGCCTAGGATGTCTTCAAAAATTGAAACAATGTGGCCAAAAGGTTATTTTACCGAAGTGCTGTCGGTAAATTCAATCACATCAGCGGTAATAGTTACTTTTGGAATGGAAAATAGAATCAGCATCAGAGATGATCTGTCTTCGGTCTGATTTGCCAGTGCTATTGCCTTGCCTGTTAAAGTTTCACCAGGTTTCAGTTCGGATTCAACTGATCTATACAACGATGCTTTTGCATCCGCATAACTCGGATCGGCGATTGGGATAAACAAAAGCCAGAAACCCCGAGATTTTCCCATCGCGCCGCCTTTAATTAGCTTAAAGTTTTTTTCTGATAACTTCACAGAAGTATCTGTATAGCCACCCTTCATTCCTCCCGCCGATGGATTTCCAACGCAGCCTGTTAAAACCACTAAAAACATCGAACAACATTTTAAAACTAGAAATTTATTTTTCATTGTTTTTTAGCTGATTTCAAATTATTGCAAGCTTGTCTTTCGCTTACTCATTTGTCAAATGTGTTAATGCATTTGTCAACCGCCCCGGTCGCCGTTAGTTTGTCGCCGTGCTTTCCACGCAACAGATGTCGGCGCTCAACGCGGCCAATTGCGAAGTCGCCTTCGACAACCGCACCCGCCAACTCTACGCGACGGACGCCTCGCCCTACCAGATTGTTCCCGCCGCCGTCGCGTTTCCCAAAAGTACCGC
>Ga0007882_10000769_pt1 | contig 18783 bp, 11 predicted proteins | sample CryBogCBH12Aug01_FD_71195 | JGI IMG/M metagenome (GOLD analysis project Ga0007882, IMG submission 71195) | Freshwater microbial communities from Crystal Bog, Wisconsin, USA - CBH12Aug09.1 | ecosystem: Environmental > Aquatic > Freshwater > Lake | place: Crystal Bog, Wisconsin, USA | collected... | reverse complement strand
AGTACAGGTTGCCCGGGTGTTGCTACCTATGTCATCAACTTTGGCAGTTCAATTGGTAGCAGTTTTATTACCCCTGCAAGTTCAACTATTTGTCATGGCAATCCTGCTTACTTACATGTTATCACTTCAGGTAGCGGTTTAAGCTATCAATGGATGCGCAATGGAAATGTAATCCCAGGCGCAACAGGGTATAATTATTATGCAGATTCTCCGGGTAGCTATTCCGTAGTTATCAGCAATGGCTCTTGCGAAGAAATATTAACAGGTGCTGTAGTATCATTACCTCCTGTTCCTGTTATAGGATTCACTGCACCTAACATACTTTATACAGGTTCTTTCACTTCATATCAATGGTATCGCAATGGTATTGCAATAACTGGTGCAACAAGTAGTGTGTATGTTGAAAGTGCACCTGGTAATTATGTGGTAGTAGTAACCGACGTTAATGGATGTTCTGACACTTCAGCAGTTTATGTGATTTCAGGTTCAGGTGGTGGAACAGGTACAGGATTTGCCAACATCAACAACAATAAAGACATCAGGCTTTATCCAAACCCTGTTACATCAACAATTCATATTGATGCGGCAGAAGCGGTTAATGTAAGAATATTCAGTCCGGATGGTAAAATGGTAATTGAACAGAAAAATGCTACTGAAGTTAATGTAAGTTCATTGTCAGACGGCATGTATATCATAATGGTATATTCACAAGACGATGTTTTATTGAAAACTGATAAGTTCATGAAAATGAATTAATAAAATTATCTTAATAATGAGAGCGGTCACTTCAAATGAAGTGACCGCTCTCATTATAGTAGTGACTATATCCAGCCCAATTTGCATCCTATGGTTTATGGGCGTTAAAATATTTTGATTTCTATGTGTCGTCAATAGTTTCCTTGAGAAAATTATCTTTATCTTTCAAGTTCAATGAATATTTTTGTACAATAAATATCTGAGACAGGGAAATTAATGGCAGAAGAAAAAGAATTTGAAGGTACTGGGTCTGTAATGATTAATGATATGTACCAAAGCTGGTTTCTTGATTATGCCAGTTATGTAATATTGGAGCGTGCAGTTCCGGCAATTGAAGATGGTTTGAAGCCGGTACAACGTAGAATACTTCATGCCATGAAGGAAATGGATGATGGCAGGTTCAATAAGGTTGCCAATATTATTGGTCAGTCTATGCAGTACCATCCCCATGGCGATGCCTCAATCGGGGATGCAATAGTCGGGATGGGTCAGAAGGACCTGATGATTGAAACACAAGGTAACTGGGGCGATGTACGTACCGGAGATTCTGCTGCTGCACCAAGGTATATCGAAGCGCGCCTGTCTAAATTTGCACTTGAAGTAGCTTTTAATGCAAAGACCACCGAATGGCAATTGAGCTATGATGGTAGGAAAAACGAACCGGTTACTTTGCCTATGAAGTTCCCGTTGTTGCTTGCACAGGGTACAGAAGGTATTGCGGTTGGTTTATCAACCAAGATATTGCCACATAATTTCTGCGAGTTGATTGATGCATCCATAAAACATTTGAAAGGAAGGAAGTTTGAACTTTATCCTGATTTCCTCACTGGAGGGATGATAGATGTAAATAACTATAACGATGGAGCAAGAGGAGGAAAGGTACGTGTCAGAGCAAGAATAGAGGAACTGGATAAAAAAACTGTGCTTATCAAGGATGTACCTTATGGGGTGACAACTTCCCAATTGGTTGACAGCATTCTGAAAGCGAATGACGCAGGGAAGATTAAGATTAAAAATGTTGTTGACAACACCGCAAAGGATGTAGAACTGGCTGTTGCAATTGCACCCGGTGTATCCACTGACCAGACAATAGATGCCTTATACGCTTTCACGGATTGCGAAATATCCATTTCTCCAAATGCTTGCATTATTATTGATGATAAGCCATGTTTTGTCAGTGTAAGCGATATGTTGCGGCATTCTGTTGCCTCAACTAAAGCTTTATTGTTGAAAGAGCTCCAAATAAAATTATCTGAACTTGAAGAGGATTGGCATTATTCCTCCTTAGAAAAAATATTCATTGAAAAGCGCATTTACCGTGATATTGAAGAGGAGACAACTTGGGAAGGGGTTATAAAGGCAATAGACAAGGGCTTAAAACCTTATAAGGCATTGTTCCGTAGAGTAATAACAGAAGAAGATATTGTCAGCCTTACGGAAATAAAGATCAAAAGAATATCTAAGTTCGATTCCTTTAAAGCAGACGAACATATTAAGGGTGTTGAAGCTGCTATTGCAGAGACTAAGAACAGTATTGACAACTTAAATGATTTTGCAATAAAATATTATGAAAACTTGCTGAAGAAATACGGCAAGGGTAGAGAGAGGAAAACTGAGATACGTCCGTTTGAAACTATTCATGCTACAACTGTTGCCATCGCCAATGCAAAGCTTTATGTAAACTGGAAAGAAGGCTTTATAGGAACAGGTCTGAAGAAAGATGAATTTGTTTTTGACTGCTCGGATTTGGATAATATTATCGTTTTCAGACGGGATGGTAAGATGGTAGTTACCAAAGTAGCCGATAAATTCTTTGCCGGTAAAGATATCATACATGTAGCCGTGTTCCAGAAAAATGATGAGCGTACCACCTATAATATGGTATATATGGATGGGAAAACAGGTATTGCTTATGGAAAGCGGTTCAATGTTACCGGTATTACAAGAGATAAGGAATATGATCTTACCAAGGGCAATGCCAACAGCAAGGTGCTGTATTTTAGCGTCAATCCCAATGGGGAAGCAGAGTTACTAAGTATCACGCTTTCTCCGGGTTGTAAGGCTCGTACCAAAATATTTGATTACTCATTCGAGGAACTCGAAATAAAGAGCCGTACCGCAAGTGGTAATCAAGTTACCAAGTACCCCGTGAAGTCTGTTAAATTCAAGCAGAAGGGGCGTTCTACACTTTCTGCACTGAAAATATGGTATGATGACACTATCGGCAGACTCAATAAAGATGGCAATGGTATGTTGCTCGGAAGATTTGAAGAGAATGACCGGATTATTGCTTTCTACAAGGATGGCACTTATGAGGTATCTGATTTTGAACTGACTAACCGTTTTGATGCAGACAGTGTTGTATTAATCGAGAAATTCAACCCTGAAAAAATTGTCAGTGCAATATACTTTGATGCCAAGACAAAGCAGTTTAATGTCAAAAGGTTTAAGATTGAGAGCCAGACATTAAAGAGTAAGTATTTATTTATCAGAGAAGGGGAAGGAAATTATCTTGAATTGGTAACTACTGCCCAGGAGCCTGTTGTAATAGTGAAAACAGGAAAGAAAAAATCTGACTTGAACGAAGAAAAAATCGCTTTGCATGAAACTGTTGACATTACTGGATGGAAAACTATCGGTTCATTTTTTGCAGGGGAAGATTTAAAAGAAGTCTCTCTATTTCAGGAACCGGAAGAAGGTGGTAATGAAGCAACACCACTAACATTATTTTAATACAATTATAATTTTAATAAAAAATATTACCTTCACATAACAAATTACTTACGTTGAAGAAGATCTAAATAATGGAAAGGATAGAACTAGAAATTGTGGCACTTTCGCATAGTATTACCCAAACTCATTCTTATGCAGTAGTATTAGGTGAAGTAAGCGGATTAAGACGACTCCCTATTGTAATTGGTGGATTTGAGGCGCAGGCAATAGCAGTGGCTTTGGAAAGAATGAGCCCAAGTAGGCCACTCACCCATGACCTTTTTGCTAATTTCCTGATAACGTTTGCAATAGATTTGAAAGAGGTTGTAATTTATAAACTTGAAGAAGGTATTTTTTTCTCAAAACTAATTTGTCATCATAATGACGAAGTAGTGGAAATAGATTCCCGTACATCCGATGCACTGGCACTTGCCGTTAGAACCAACTGTAAAATTTACACTTTCGAAAATATCCTTGAAACAGCAGGACTACTGCTGGAACAACCTGAATCAACTCCCGGTGCCATAGCGCAACCCCAATCTACTTCAATACCCGTAGCAGATAAGCACGACACCAATGAACCTGATATGAAGAAGATGACCCTTGCTGAGCTGAATGAATTACTACAACAAGTATTGGAAAACGAAGACTACGCTCGTGCAATAAGTATCAGAGATGAGATCAACAACAGGAAGGGTGGTAAGTAATAGTGTAACAATTAATGCCGCTGCTTTATTTATTTTCAAAGAATTGTAGAATCAAAGACAATTGATTTTCAATTGTCTTATAAATTGTGTATTATTGTATAAATAATATACTTATTTCATCAAATTCACCTAACCTATAAACTTTCTATGAAAAGAAAACTTCTTTTTGTCGGCTCATTATTGTTGCTATTATCAGGCTATTCAATAGCCCAGACTAATTTCCCTTTATACTCTGATACTACCGAAGGGCTTGTTGCCCATAAGATTTTAATGAACAATGATGGCAGTTTTGTTGTTTTAGCTACTAAGAATGAATACACGCCTTTTTATCTGTTAAGTGGTCAAGGTTTCTCTGTTTCTAAATATGATAATAATGGAGTCCAAATTTGGAACAATACTATTCATACAACTGCCCTCGGACAATATATATATGCCACAGATATTGTTAAGTCGGTTGATTCAAACGGATATGTGATTGTTGCAGATAGTGCCTTGTCTTCAGGAATGACAATTGATCCCAATTATATATTGACCTTAAAACTTGATGAAAACGGTAATAGAACATGGACTACTTTCTTCGATGATAGTTCATCATCATGGGGATTTGGACATTACCATATGATTAAGAGTGTTCCGTCAACAAGGGAGTATTATGTATCGAATTATTTTAAGGCATATAAATTGAACTCGGTTGGAAATAGAATTTTTACAAATACAAATCCCGGAATGCTCTATAACTTTATAGTTGACACAAATCAAAGTGTTATTACTGTTAATGCTGCGGGTACTCCAAACATTATTTTTGCTGACAGCAATTATAATGTTGTAAATACGAAACCGCTAACGGCGAACGTGAGCTATTTCGATATCGCAAATACTACGGATGGACATTTTCTGACAATAGGTTCTTATTCATTATCAAACAGTGATTATGTAATTATCCTCAATAAATTAAATCCTGATGGAACACAGCAATGGGAGAAATCATTTACGGTAAATGATATACCGCTTGGCACTACAATTTTCCAAAAAGATAGTAATTATTTTATCACAGCTTCTCTTAAAACGTGCCTGAATGCAGATACCCCCGCAAATTGTCACGGGGTATCAGATGCAATAATCATAAAGGCAGATACAGCCGGTAATGAAATATCAAGAATTTCTTTTAACGGAACATACAATTCAACAGGGAAGGTTAAGAGCTTTTTTGGATTACAATCTGTTTATTATGCTGACACTATATTTACTTTAGGAACAGCCACAAGATTGAATGAGTCAGGTTTCGCGTCTGAAAGCGCAACAAGTTCTTCCTATGTTGTATGGAAAACAGCTATTGCATCTTTTATCTCTTTAAGTACAATTAATAAAACAGTAAGTACAGCAGGGATAATTATGTACCCTGTACCTGCAGATAAATTCTTAACTATTGATTGTACTGCCTATCAGGGAAATGAAGTTACTGTGTCCATTTATAATATGGTAGGACAACAGCTCAAGACCTATAAATTTTTTGGCATAAATAACTTAAACATACACACCTCCGACATAGTTTCAGGGAATTATTTATTGAAAATCACCTCGGGAGAAAGTACTATTATTAAGCATTTCGTGGTGGCACATTAATTTAGTTTATAGAATAAGCCTATCCCTATAGCTATTAACTGCTTCATTTATGTGGAATGTAGATTATTTGTAACAAAAAAATAAATGCGTCACTTGGTTTCTATTTCTTAACTATATTTAACCAATGAATCCCGGAATAATAATTGGAATTATTGGTTCAGGCGCAATGGGAAGTGGTATTGCGCAGGTGGCTGCCGTTGCAGGGCATCAGGTCATTATTTATGACAATAATTTGGCGGCATTGGAAAAGGCAAAGAAAGGTCTTGCCGCTAATTTGCAAAAGCTGGCAGAGAAAGGTAAGCTAACTAATGCAACCGATGTAATGCAAAGATTTTCCTTCGCCGTGCAACTAAATGAATTGGCTGGCTGTGGGTTGGTCATTGAAGCAATAGTAGAAAACCTTGACGTAAAAAAAGCAGTATTTTCAGAACTTGAAAAGTACGTTGCCACAACCGCTGTTTTGGCAACCAATACATCCTCCTTATCGGTTACTTCTATCGCAGCAGCATGTAATAAGCCGGAACGGGTTATGGGACTACACTTCTTCAATCCCGCCCCATTAATGGCGTTGGTTGAGGTGATTCCTGCAATCCAAACTGAAGCTGAATTAATACCTTCTGCAAAGGCTTTGATGACTACTTGGGGTAAAATACCGGTTGAGGCAAAAGACACACCGGGTTTCATAGTAAATCGGCTTGCTCGTCCTTTCTATGGCGAAGCAATCAGAATGTTGGAAGAAGGAATTGCCGACATGGCTACTATTGATTGGGCGATGACGGAAATTGGTGGGTTTAAAATGGGTCCGTTTACTTTGATGGATTTCATAGGGCATGATGTGAATTATGTGGTTACAGAGACCGTTTATAAATCTTTCTTTTTTGATAAAAAATATACACCGTCTTTTGCTCAGAAACGGTTGCTTGAGGCTGGTTGGCTGGGCAAAAAAACAGCTAAAGGTTTCTATAATTATGCAGACGGTGCAGTAATGCCTGTTCCTGATAAAAACACAACACTTGGTGCTGAAATTGTAGAGAGAATAGTATGTATGCTGATCAACGAAGCAGTTGATGCACTATATATGAAAGTAGCTACAGCAAACGACCTTGAGGTAGCAATGACAAAGGGTGTCAATTATCCTAAAGGTCTGTTGCATTGGTGCGACGAATGGGGTGTTACAAACTGCCTTGCTAAAATGGATAATTTGTACACTACCTATCACGAGGAAAGATACAGGGCAAGCAGATTGATGAGGGTTTACGCAGTTGATAACAAAAAATTCTTTGATTAACTTTCCGGTATGAAAAGATTTTTGCTCCCGGTTTTATTTTTACTCTGCTCAACAAATGTGTATTCACAAGGTATATATGGTTTTGAGGCAGGGGCTGGGACTGTGTCTTCTTATGGCAACTACTACACACCAACAATAGAGGCCGGATACCTGAAAATGTTGTTTCCTCATGTTTTAGTAGGAGGTGCAATTGATTGGCGTTATTTTTCGTTTTATTATTATGACCCATTGCAACAATATGCCGACCCGAATTTTGGTAATATACTAACTGTAAATCACCATAGCGCATACTTATTCCTGTCGCCAATGCTGGATATTAGCATCGGAGAAAACCAGTATATCCATCTCAATTGCAGTATCGGCCCGGGCTTTTATTTATATGGTGGTGAGGCTACTGATTATGTGTCCTACAGCTATGCAGGTATTCCGCAGTATAACACAATAAACACTTCAAAAAACATTAATCGGGTAATATATCAATACAGTGTCGGCTTGTCGGAATACATTCCTACTCGAGGGTATTGGAGTATAAAATTATCACAGCAATATAGTATGCTCGGCAGAAACTTGAATACGGATTGGGGAATTGCCCCACCACTTCGTACTGACTATATGTCATTTACAATTGGTATTTCCCATTATTACCAAAGGATATTTTATAAAGGATAGTCAGAATGCGGAATTGAGCATAATGCCCAATTCACTTTCAATGTAACTTTTAGCTTGTGCTACGGTAAGTGCTGAAAAGTTTTTATACCTGTCATGGATTACAAGTATTTCTTCCCATGCTTCTGTTACTAAGGATTGGTTTTCCCATTGTCGTATGTCCGCAACAACTTTAGCAAGACAGCCTCTCTTATAGGCTATCTGCCCAATTACATGAACTAAAGTTTTTCTTACCCTTGCTGTTTTATCAAATTGTAATTCACGCAACAAAGGAAGTATATCCTGTGGATGGGTTCTACCCCTCAATTCTATACCATGACAAATTTCTCTGCGTATTTCTTTGTCAGGATGGTGCAGGTATTTTTTTGCCCATTCCAAAATGGGTATTGGATTCTTTTCTCCCATTTTTTTGATGGAACCTATAACAGCATTACGGGGAGAATGGTGTTTGTCAAATAATCCTTTGTCAAAGAAATGCGCAACACAGGGGAAGTCAACCTTGCCGATTTCTCCGGCGGCATTAATTACAGTCTGCCTTATTTTAAAATCTTGGTCTTGTTGCAATTCATCAAGAATGTTGATTAGTCTTTTGCGGATTGCCTTGTTGCTGTTGAATATTTTTCCGGTTTCTGTATAAGCAGCCTTCCGGATATAGGTGTCTTCATCAGCATAATAAAGCACCATCAAGGACAAAGTTCCTGAGGTTATTTCTGATTCAATAGTATAGTGGATTTCAGCAACCAGATTAGCCCTTTCAGTTTTTGATAAATCATAAAACGACATAATCCGGTTGCTTTTTTTTGAGAATAATTTATTGCAACAGACTTCTTACCTTATTGATTACCGCATCAAGGTTGCTTGCATCTTGCCCGCCTGCTGTAGCAAGTGTTTTTTGTCCGCCACCACCACCTTTTATTAAGGGTGCAACATGTTCTTTAATGATTTTTCCAGCATCAAGTCCCTTTGCGGCTACTACCGTTTCATCAACCCCAACAGCAACAAAAGGCTTCCCGTCAATGTTTGCACAAAGCACAATTACATGGTCGTTAAGATGAGATTTCAGGTCAAAGCAAAGTTTTTTCAGAGTGTCTGCAGAGCTAACAGTAACTACCTGTCCCACAAAAGTTACTTGGTTGATAATCTCGTCCTTAGTAAGTAATTCATTCCGCACACCTACCATAATACGGGCTTCAAGATGTTCTACATGTTTTTCAAGTGTAGCCCTTTCCTCTTGTAGTTTCTCAATAGCCTTTAGTGGGTCTTTTGCGTTCTTTAAAGTAGTTTGTATATTGTCAACAAGTAAGAGTCTAACATTAATGAAGTCTTCACAAGCTTTACCACTAACTGCCTCTATCCTCCTTATCCCTGCTGCAACTGCAGCTTCACTCGTTATCTTAAAAAATCCAAGTTGTCCTGTTGCGCCAACATGCGTACCTCCGCATAATTCCAATGAATAGTTTTTATCCATGATAACTACACGTACCGTATTCCCGTATTTCTCGCCAAATAAAGCCATCGCTCCCAATGCTATAGCATCATCCTTTGCCATTTCCTTAATGATGACCGGAATGTTCTCCCGAATTTTTTCATTGACTATTGCCTCAATACGTCCAATTTCTTCGTCAGTAACCTTGGCAAAATGAGAGAAGTCAAAACGTAGATTATCCTCGTTCACCAAAGACCCTCTTTGTGCTACGTGTGTGCCTAATACATTGCGTAATGCAGCATGTAGCAAATGGGTAGCACTATGGTGGATTGCAGTTGATAATCTTTTTTGTCCATCTACTTTTGCAAGTAATGGTGCATTGATATTTTCAGGTAATGCTTCTGTGAAATGTATTATCAGTCCGTCTTCCTTTTTAGTATCAATGATATTAATCCGCTCGTTCGGGAAAATAAATTCACCCGTATCACCAACTTGCCCGCCACTTTCTGCATAGAATGGCGTTGTATTCAATACTATCTGGAATGACTGCTTACCCTTTGATGATACCTTCCTGAATTTTGTAATCGTTGCCTCCGCTTCCAATTGGTCATAGCCTACAAAACCATTTCCTTCATGCTCATTCAGTATTACCCAGTCTTCAGTATCCAGAGCAGTAGCTGCCCTGCTACGGCTTTTCTGTTGTTGCATTTCAGATACAAACTCCTGTTCATCCACACTAAAGTCATGCTCTCTTGCAATCAGGGATATAAGGTCCAGAGGGAAACCGTAAGTGTCATATAACTCAAATGCAAGATTACCATTTACTATGCTGTCATCCCATTTAGAGAAATCTCCAAATTTCATGATGTAGCTGTTGGGTAGTTTCTTGTCCTTTAGGTAGGCTTCCAAAATCTTTATACCGCCACCCAATGTGCGCAAGAAACTTTCTTCCTCTTCTTTTACAACCCTTGAAACAAAATCAATTTGTCTGCCCAATTCAGGGAACACATCATGGAATTGTGTCGCCAATACAGGCATCAGTTGATGCAATAACGGTTGTTTATAATCAAGATAAGAATAATAGTAGCGCACCGCCCTTCTCAATATCCTGCGGATTACATAACCAGCCCCTGTATTGGAGGGTAGCTGCCCATCTGCAATAGTGAAACCTATTGCCCTGATATGGTCAGACAAAACCCTGAATGCAATATCTTGCTTACTATCTGTATATCCGTAGGTTTTATGCGTAAGTTTTTCAATTACAGCAATCGTACCCGTAAAGATGTCTGTATCATAATTACTTTGTTTTCCTTGCAACACACGTACCAGCCTTTCAAGCCCCATACCTGTATCCACATGCTTGGCAGGTAGTTGTTGCAGACTGCCGTCTTTAAGACGGTTAAACTCCATAAATACATTATTCCATATCTCAATCACTTGGGGATGGTCTGCATTTACCAATGTTTTGCCGTCAATTACTTGCCTTTCATCTTCAGTCCTGCAATCCACATGTATTTCCGAGCAGGGTCCACATGGACCTGTATCGCCCATTTCCCAGAAATTATCTTTTTTATTGCCAAGTAAGATTCTGTCCTCGGCAACAAACTGTTTCCAGTATCCAAAAGCTTCTTCATCTTTTGGCAAGTTTTCTGCAGGGTCTCCGGCAAACACCGTCACATACAATTTATCCTTTGGTATGCCATACACCTCAGTCAGTAACTCCCAACTCCATTCTATCGCCTCCTTCTTAAAGTAGTCACCAAAACTCCAGTTACCCAACATCTCAAACATGGTATGATGGTAAGTATCCACACCCACCTCTTCCAGATCATTATGCTTTCCGCTTACCCTAAGGCACTTCTGTGTATCGGCAATACGGTTACAATCAGGCTGGCGGTTTCCCAAAAAATAATCCTTAAACTGGTTCATACCCGCATTGGTAAAAAGTAGGGTAGGATCATTCTTCACCACTATAGGAGCAGAGGGTACAATCTCATGTCCCTTATTACGAAAAAAATCTAAAAATTGCCGGCGTATCTCGTTTGCAGTAAGCATCTTAGTAGTATAAAACGTATTTTGACTTGCAAAAGTAATGCAAATATGGCTTTGGATAAGGGGGTGTGATATATGAATAGTAGTTTGCTCCGCTGATGATTGAGTTCTCCTCTAATTATATATGTTCACTTATCTTATTTATTTTCGTAGTATTAAATAAATACAACGAAAATAATGTAGTTAAGATTTAATGACAGTACAATCTAGGCGCAACATTAAATTATAATATACATTGTTCGTGTTTATTATATTAAATATTTAGTTTTCAATTCTCTTTTTTTTGTTTAAGATAGAGGGAATGAAAAACAGGATTATCTTTGAATTAAACAACCTAATTTATGAATCATAATACTATTGGACTAATTCACATAAGCGATATTCACATAGTAGAAACTATTGTAGATAATGTTCTCTTAAAAAGAGTTGAAAAGATAATAGATTCTTTGAAAAACAAATTATTGGGATTAGATGAGATTTTTTTGGTGGTGTCTGGAGATGTTGCTTTTTCTGGAAAAATAAACGAGTATGAATTGGCTCAAAAATTTATCGAGGAACTTACTTCAAAGTTGAATAGTTATTCAGGAAAAACAATACATATTGTTGGTGTGCCAGGGAATCATGATTGCAATTTTGATAACAATTTGAAAACTCGTGAATTAATTTTAGATGGACTTGAATCAACTGGATTTAGGGAGCTTGATGATGACATCATAGGTCAGTGTTGTTTGCCACAGGAGAATTATTTTATTTTTGAGAATGATATTTTTTTTACCAATTCAACAAAAATTTATGAGAGTAATTTATTGAAAATTGTTGAGTATAAATGCTGTGATACATCAGTAATATTCAATTGCTTCAATACTGCATGGACATCTCGAAAGAAAGAGCATGAGGGGAAATTATCATTTCCAACAAATTACTACGAATCTGGTCTATTTAATAATGATGGTGCTGTGAGAATAAATATAATTCATCATCCTTTGAATTGGCAAAGCAGTGGATCTCATCGGGAACTTAGAAAATTTCTGAACCTTCATGGCGATATAACACTATCAGGGCACGAACATACAACAGATGCCAACTCATCAGTAAATTCCGAGGGGGAGGCAAATATTTTTATTGAGTCTGCAGCATTACAGGATTCTAATGATAAACATAAAAGTTCATTTAATTTGAATATTATAAATTTTAATGAAGGCACATTAACCACAAAATCATTTCGTTTATCTGATGGGAAATATATTTCAAGGGATTTAATAACAGACAGAAAATTTACTGATAAGTCAATTGGAAGACGTATATCATTCAATCTTAGCACAGCTTGGTCTGAACATATTGAATCTATAGGTGCACAGTTTCTTCACCGAAGATCAGAAAAGTTGTTTCTTGATGATTTATACGTAAGTCCATATTTAAGGAAAATGGCAACTGAAGGAGAGAAGTCAATAATTATAAATTTTAGTGATGTCATTTCTGAAAAAAAAGAAATTAAAAAAATAATAATTGTAGGCGAATCAAATTCGGGTAAGACTACACTTTGTAAACGACTTTATCGAGAGTATCATTCAAACGGACAAATTCCAATATTGATTCGCGGGGAAGAAATATTAAAAACAGAAATTTCATATATTTTTAATGAACTTTTAAAAAGTGCATTTGCAAGACAATATAATAAACCTGCAAATGATAAATATGAAAATATTGATAAAGCAAAAATTGCAATTATTATTGATGATTTTCACACATGTGAATTGAAAGATAATTTTAGGAAGTTGTTTATACAAGAGCTCAATGACAACTTTAAAAATATTGTTATAACAAGTAACTCATTGCTTTATTTTAATCCATTGACGGATGGGGATTCAAATTTTAGTGACTATATCTCTTACACAATTTTAGAATCTTCTTATGAAGTAAGATACCAACTAATTAAAAAATGGAATTCTTTGTATGAATCAGAAATCGTTGGAAATGATCTTGTATTAAAAAATGAACATTATGATAACCAAATCAAAGAATTTCTCGGTAAAAGCTATCTTCCACATTTTCCATTTACAATTTTAGCAGCACTTCAATCTATTGATAATAGTGAGAGTTCAGAACATGGCTTTTCATATTATTTTAAATATTTAATTGAGGCGGCATTAAAAAGACACATTAAAAATAACGACGATCTCCAATTTTATCATTATTTCCTTTGTGAATTCTGTTATTTTTTGTTTGACGAGAAGGTTTCCACTATTCAGCAAGATGACTTTGAGAAATATTTCAAGAGTTATGTGCGTGGAATGAAAGTTTCTATTGAATTTAGAGATGCATATAATCAATTATTACTTTCCAAAACTCTGAAAATTGAAAATAATTTTATACAAGTAACATACAAATATATATATTATTATTTTGTTGCAAGCTATATAGCAAATCATATTGACCAAGATGATATTAAAAATTTAGTACGAAAATTAATTGAAAGACTTTTCGTTGATGAGTATGCAAGTATTATTATTTTCTTATCACAAATAACATCTAATCCGTTCGTAATTAATTCGCTACGGGAGTATGTATTAAAATATTATAGTGATCAAAAACCAGCAGAGTTGGGTGCGGATATTAAAGAGATGGATGAACTTATTTCAAAACTCCCAGAGCTTATTTTGGAAAATAAAAACTTAGATGAATCAACAAAAAAGGTCATTAAAAATAGAGAGGATGCTGAAAACTCAGAAAAAGCATTAGAGGATGGACTTATTTACAACCAATTTGATATTGACGAGGATATAAGTAATTTATCACTTTTACAAACACTTATACGATCTATAAAGACATTTGAAATTTTTGGACAGGTTGTAAAAAGAAATTGGGGTGCATATAATGGTGAGTTGAAAAAAGTTTATGTTAATGATGTTTACAACTTGGCCTTGCGGATATTAAGTTCCTACTTTAGTTTAATAAAGGACAATAACAAAGGATTAATTGACTATGTATATTATGTTGCTGATAAAAGAGAAATAAGTTCAAAAACTGAAATTGAGCGATTAGCAAAAGCACTTGTATTTAATTTCTGTTATGTTACAGCGTTTGGAATTATTAAAAGAGTTTCAAATTCAATTAGCCATTATCAGTTAAAAGAAACGTTTACTGAAATAGCTAAAGATAGACCTACAAATGCCATAAAATTAATAACATTATCAATTATGCTGGATCATTTAGGTCAGCTACCAATAAATGATATCAGAGAATTATATTTGAAAGATAAGAATTTTAATAAATATTATTTAACAAAACTAATTTTAAGAAATTTTGTTTATCAATATTTGCATATGTATGAAGTTCCACATGAAGAGCGTAATCAAATTTGTGCTGTTGTTGGAATTACAGTTGATAAACAACTTCAAATTCATGGTGGTAGCAAAGAGAGAAAATAATTTCTATTCCACAGGATGTATCAAAGTGAATTTTATGCAATAGATAAAAATGTCGTTTTGCAAACATAGCCTCTTTTCATCCTCAATTCCTTACACTTTACCGCAACATAATTTCGATAAAAATCCCTTCCTATCCTACCTTTGAGTCATATAAAACCGCATCAAAATGATCAAAAGCATTACTTCCAAAATCACATATACATTACAAGCAACCAAAACCACATCATTTAGCATGGGGTCATTTTACACCCCAAAGTAGGGCAATGGGGCGTAAAATTTTCAATTTTTATATTGTAAACACCCCACATCACCCCGCCTCATTTGTAAATTTTTATGGGGTGGTGAAAAAATATAAAATAAATTGTATAATATATAAAAGCCCCCACAAGAAATCCTATAGTCTTAAAATTCTAATTATGATATTTTAAAATTGAATTTGTACGATGAAGCATGAAGAATTGACACATAATATTATCGGTTGTTCTATGAAAGTGCATAGGATTTTGGGTAATGGATTCCAGGAGGTGATTTATCAGAGAGCATTAGCAATTGAACTTGGAATGCAGGGAATTGAGTACAAGCGAGAAATGGAAATGACTATCCTGTACAAAGGCGAAAACATAGGAACACGCAGAGTTGATTTTTTAGTTGATGATATGATAATGGTTGAACTAAAAGCACTTATAAAGATAGAAGACGTGCATTTAGCACAAGCAATGAACTATTGTCATGCATATAATCTGCCAATCGGATTATTAATTAATTTTGGTGCAACCAGCTTGGAATTCAAGAGAGTATATAATCTAAACCACCAAGAAAACAAAGGATATAAAAAATGAAAATCAATTTTTCAGAACGATACAATCAAATGTAAAGCGTATTCAGGAATAATCTAAATTTGTAAACCAGTAGCAGGACTACCACTATATCTTTCAGCCTTTTTCAGGACGATACACAACCAAGAATCCTTTAATCTTAAAATCCTTAAATCCTAATTCAAGACAATATTTTGCACATTTACCATTTAATGCGTAAGTTGGTCTGTTTTACAAATGTCGTCAAGCATGAATCCCAAAAGGGTTAGGAATATTCTGTTGGTAGTGTTGTTGTTATCAGTAACAATGCCGGCATTTTATTGCAATACCGCAGATAAGGAAGGAGTATCACAATGGAAAAATGTGTACGATACAAGCGCACATTATGTAGGTATGCAAACATGCAGAACCTGCCACGAACCTATTTACCAGACATTCATTAAAACCGGCATGGGGCAATCATTTGACCATGCAACAAAGCAAAAATCATCAGCCGATTTCAGTCCCCAACAAGCATTGGTTTATGACTCGGCATTGGATTTCTATTACAAACCCTACTGGCAAAATGACTCCTTGTATATAATGGAATTCAGACTGGAAGGGAAAGATACCGTCCATAAGAAAGTACAAAGAATAGATTACATCGTTGGTTCCGGACAGCACACCAACTCACACATTTTCAGCATAAATGGCTACTTATACCAGGCACCGATTACATTCTATACCCAGAAACATAAATGGGATCTTGCCCCGGGTTTCGAAAAGGGTGCCAACAGCCGTTTCTCAAGAATGATACAAGCCGAGTGCATGACCTGCCACAACGGCTATCCCGAATTTGACCCCAATAGTGAAAATAAGTTTATTTCTGTTAAAACAGGAATTGATTGTGAGCGTTGTCATGGACCCGGCAGTTTGCATGTAAAAGATAAAATGGCAGGAATTGTTGTTGATACCTCCAAAACACCCGATTATACTATCGTCAATCCGAGAAGATTATCAACAGAGTTGCAAAACAATATCTGCCAGCGTTGTCATCTGCAAGGCATAGCTACACTAAGAGACGGCAAAACCTTTTTCGACTTCCGCCCGGGCATGAAACTATCAGAAGTGGTGAATGTCTTTATGCCTGAATATAATGGAGCCAAGGATAAAATGATAATGGCATCCCACGTAGAGCGGATGAAGAAAAGCCGGTGCTATGTTGAATCGGGTAAAATGAGCTGCATCACTTGTCACAACCCCCACATTAGCGTAAAATACACCGCCCGTAGTACTTATAATAATGCTTGTATGAACTGTCATACCGGTGCAGGTAAAATGTGCACTGCCAATGAACAAGCCCGTGCAGCAAAAAATAATGATTGTGTTGATTGTCACATGCCCCACAACAGCAGTATAGATATCCCCCACGTAGCCGTAACAGACCATTATATCCGCAAGTATTTGGCTCAGGATACCTCAGACAAAAAGATAACAGCCTTTCTCGGTATGCACTGCATTAACAACGATCATCCGGATGCAATTACAATTGCCAGAGGATTTATGGAGTTCTACGAGCGGTATAATCCGTCAAAAGGTTTACTGGACTCAGCCATATATTATTTGGATAAACAGCCTGATATTGAGAAGACGCAAAAGCAAAACAGGGATTACATCAGAGCCTATTTTTTATTGGGAGATTTTAAGAAAGTCACAGAGCTTTCCGCAACATTAATAATTGACTCCGTAAAAGATGCTTGGACAGCCTACAGAATAGGAGAGTCCTATTACAAACAACTCCATCCCGAAAATGCAGTAGCATGGTATGAGCGCGCCACCAAAATTTGGAAGTACGCATTGGATTTTCAAAACAAATACGGGATATGCCTTATTTCCGTTGGCAATATGGCTGGCGCAAAGGAGGTATTTAAATTTGTTGTAAGCCAAAACCCAGGGCATATCAGTGCCAATACCAATCTTGGATATATTTACATGCACGATGGGGATAATGAATTAGCCCTAAAACACATGCTACACACCTACCAGCTTGACCCTGATTATGAACAGAACCTCCTCAATATGGCGGTAATGTTTCATAATACAAACCGTCCGAACGATACAAAGAAAATCTTGGAGCATCTTATCAAAAAACATCCTGAAAATGAAAGGGCAAAAGAAATGCTGTCCGACTTATTGCATAAATAACTCTCTGATTTTCTTTTAAAGTTCTTTTATACTTGAAATTGGACAAATGTCCTTACCTTTACATTATAAATTCGTCATTATAAGGTGTTTATGTTCAAATATTTCATCATTTTATTATTTTCTATAATTTGCATCAGTTCCTATGGACAACAAGCTTGGGTTGACTCTAATAATGCTGTAACAAATAGACCTAATAATATCAAAAGAAAGCCTGCGCATAGCTACATAGGGTTTAGTGCCGGAGTAAATAATCCTGCCGGATTAATTGGATTTGATTTCAATATACCTGTAAAGAAGTATGTAATGTTATGTGGTGGCTTAGGATTCAGTACATGGGGCAATAAGTTGCATTTTGAGGGGAAATACTTTGTAAAGCCACATCATTTAGGTTTTGCAGTATCAGCGGGCATAGCATTTAACTCCGGTGTCGAGAACTTTAATGCTAATCTGGAAACAGTCAATCAAACTAAGGAAAGGGTTACTATAAATATGCATCCGCTAAGTACAATCTTTATGGGCGCATATCATTATTGGAAACTGGGCAAAGGTCCGAACCGCTTTTTTATGTTAGCCGGATGGGATTCCCCACTAACGCAACCCCAATATGAAATCATATATAACGGTCCCCAACTTACTGACAGATCAAAGAACTATATGAGACATCGTGAACCGGGTGGCGTAATGATGGGTATTGGTTTTTCTTTCGGTCTGCACCATTAATCAGTGTTCATAAATAAACAGAACAACTGTATATAATTGCTTTTCCTTGCTATACGTGACTTCAATTGCCAAATGAGGTTTTGATTTCGCACCTTTTTCAGGGTCTATTTCAGGTAAAAAGGCTACTTTCTTATACTCCGCCATCCCCGGGAAAAAGTTATCACTTAACGACATGGTGTAGCCCATCGGCTTCAGGCAACTATCCAAAAGGGAAACATAGCGGTCATAGACACTCTTTACGTCAGCAATATTATTCGTTTGCAGAAATGCACATTCATAAGACATCCCTTTAGAGAAAACAAATCTTGCTGCAAGAGCACCGGGTAGCTTAATACCGCTTTCCCAAACTATAGCAAAAACGTTGTCACTGATGGTTTTGCCTCTTATATTCCTGAAATGGTTAGGT
>Ga0007882_10000768_pt1 | contig 18795 bp, 17 predicted proteins | sample CryBogCBH12Aug01_FD_71195 | JGI IMG/M metagenome (GOLD analysis project Ga0007882, IMG submission 71195) | Freshwater microbial communities from Crystal Bog, Wisconsin, USA - CBH12Aug09.1 | ecosystem: Environmental > Aquatic > Freshwater > Lake | place: Crystal Bog, Wisconsin, USA | collected... | reverse complement strand
CTCCAGATGGCGAACTTCCCTCCGTTCAACTTCTCACTTATGACCCTGAAGAAACACAATCCCACAGAGCCTAGTATCCTCGATTCTGCTTGGGCCGCTATCCGGCAGGAAATCAACCCTCCTTCCATTGCCGAGGTGCGAGAGCAAGGATGGAAAACAATCAAGGAACTGGCAGCAGAATTCGATATTCCGGTGAGGACTGCCCGAGAGCGCCTAATGCGAATGGTCGAACAAGGAAAGCTGGAGACCCAGGTACTCATGGTCAACCTTGAGGGCACCAGTCATGTGCGATCCATAAATCTTTTCCGTCCTTTTATCTCGCCCTTGAAAAACAAGTAATAACCGCGTAACCTGCCTCATTCATGCTTGTTGTATTACCAGTCACCAGAGCTGACTCTGAATTAGCCGTTAAGCTCGCACGTTGGATCTCGACCCTAGGGGGAGGTGCCAATCATTCGCTATTGGTGGCGGCAACTCATCAGAGCAAAGAAGCTGGCGAGGAAGTCATCAATATCCTTCAGGGTAGTTTCGCCACCGCGCACACTTTTATTCCTGAATCGGAGCATGAACTAGGGTGGCCCTCCTCCTCGAACTTCATGTTCCAGAAGACCGCAGGGCATTTGTTCGCCCGTGGTAACCGACTTCCCTTTTATTGGTTTGAGGCTGACAACGTCCCAGTTAAGGCGACTTGGCTGGATGAGCTTCAGACCGAATACAACTTAGCTCAAAAACCCTTTATGGGTGTCATTGAAGACTCCTGCGTTTTTGACAAAGAAACCCGCAAGCTTCTCAAAAAGGACGGCCAGCACATGAACGGCAGCGGGATCTACCCAGCAAATCTTGCGGGAGTGTCTCAGCTTTTCAATTCCATCCATCTCCATAAGGAGGCCCAACCCTGGGACATCTACCTTCGATGGGAGATGAAAGGTCATATCCACAACAGCAAATTGATGCTGAACAACTGGAAGTCCGAGAAGTATGTGCGGACTGCTGACGGGCAGATCGCCTGCTCCGCAATAGACCCTTGCTACCCCGGGAAATATGTCGGGGCCAACGTCGTCGTTGTTCATGGGTGCAAGGACGGATCTTTGATCGACCTTCTCGAACGCGAACGCGAACGCGCTCCAAAACCAACCGCCCCTAAGAAATCTAAATAATGGATATTTCAATCGCCCCTCTCGATGTCGCCGGACTGGACTCCGTAACCGGAGAAGTCCCACAGGAGCGCGTCTCCACTGTCGATGCAGCCCGCAGCATCTACGAGACCATGTGGCAGAGTGACCTTGGAAGTTCCCGTAACCGAGCCTTAGTGGACGGTATGTTCCAGGGCGAACCCCCGTTCAACGCGGATGACCTTGTTGAGGTCGGCCAGTCCGAGCGAACCAATATCGATTTTGGTATCGCTGCTGCGATCAAAGAACAGGCCCTAGCTCAGTATTACGATCTCACGGCGAGCGTTCCTATGGTTGCCCGAGTTCAGACCAGTTACGGAACCGATGAGCAGCAGGTCGATTGGAATGCAATCATGTCCGAAGAGTTCCATCGGACATTGACCGAGTGGACGGAGTTTGAGTTCAACCATCAGCTTCTCTCCGACCAGTTTGTATCTCACGGTGTCGGCGTCACCTACTTCGAGGACGAGACCGACTGGCGTTACCGTGTATGCGGCTTGAACGATTTCAAACTCCCCCGTGGCACCAAAGCCAGCGAGGCCGAGATCGAAGTTGCCACCGTGGAGCGCGAGTATCTTGCCCACCAGCTTTATGCGTTCATCAGGAACCCTGAAGTTGCCGAAGAACTCGGTTGGAACGTCGAGATGGTCAAGCAGGCTCTCATGCACGCTTGCGTGGCCACCCCCACCCCGTACCTTGCCGACTGGGAGAAGCTCGAAGTCGAATTAAAGAACAATGACTTGCTTTACGGCAACTCTCGGGCAAAGCGCGTCAAGGTTGTCCACATGTGGGTTCAGGAGTTCTCCGGAAAAGTCTCTCACATGATCTTCTTGAAAGATCCGCTCCCTAGCGACAATAAGCTCGGCTCCGGAGAGGAAGATTTCCTCTACAAGAAGTTCGAGCGTTTCGATGCACCTACTCGCTGCTTCGTAACTTTCTGTTATGGCATCGGGAATGGCTGCTATCACGGTATCCGTGGCTTGGGGTATAAAATCTATCCCCACGTTCAGCTTCTCAACCGCATGCGTTGCGGCCTGAGTGATGGCGCCCTCCTTTCGTCCGCTTTGATCGTCCAGCCAACGGACGCGAGCACTCGATCGCTTGAGGATCTCACGCTTTCCTATTTCGGCCCTTACGCTCTCTTCCCAAGCGGATTGAAGATCGTCGAGAAAGCTGTTCCTGATTTTCGCGCCAACATGATGCCGGTGCTGGCCGACATGACTCAGACGCTTCAGAACAATACCGTCGGGTTCCAGAGCCGAGCCATTACCCCAGAGGGGCAGGCCCGCACGGCATACGAAGTCAAAGCCCAGCTTCAGCAGGAGGCCACCCTCTCTAGCGCTTCGATCAACTTGTTCTACCACCCTTGGAAACGACTTCTATGGGAGGTCTTCCGCCGTCTTAGCCGCAGAGATTCTTCGCAGCTTGAGCCAGGGGGCAAAGAAGCCGTCGATTTCAAGAAACGCTGCATGGAACGTGGCGTCCCCGCAGAAGCCATCTACCATGTCACCCAGGTTGATCCCGTTCGTTCCGTCGGTAACGGAAGCCCTGCTATGCGGAGCATGGTGCTCAATCAGATGATGAGCATGTACGGCGCGTTGGATCAGGAGGGTCAGGCTCACCTACTCCGCGACAATATCGCTGCGCTGGTCGGGCAAGAAGCCACCAATCGGTACGCCAAGCCCATCGGCTCGGTTCTTCGCCCTCCCATCGATGACAAGATTGCAATTCTTGAAAACGCCACGATGAGTCATGGAACCACAGTTCCTGTCTCTCCTGGTGAAGATGATTTCATCCATGCCGGTCGGCATCTCCAGGCTCTTGACGAACTTGATCAGGCCCTAGGGCAGGGTCAGGCCGATCCGCAGGCTTCGCTCATGGCGATGGAAGCATTCCTTCCTCACCTTTCGCAGCACATTCAGCGCCTTGGTCAAGACAAGCTCCGAGCCCAACAGGTTGCCCTCATGCGCCAGCGACTCCAGCAACTTGGTGCTTCCGCACAGCGTGTTCAGGATCAACTCAAGGCGCAGCAGATCAACGCTCAGAAGGCACAGCAAGCCCAAGCCCAGCGAAATGCCGAGCAGCAGCAGGCCGCGATCAAAGCACTCCAAGCCAAGGCTGCACAGGCGGATGCCCTTGACCCCAAGACTCGTCAGCAACTGATGGCCGCGCAGGCCAAGATGCAGATGGAGATCGAGCGCCATAAACAAGAGATGGCCATGAACCAGGCGGAACTCTCGCAGAAGCTCGCACTCCGCGATGCAGAGACCGCCGCCAAAGTTCGAGGCGCCTCCAAGCCCGCAGTCCCGCAGGTGGTTCCTATGGCCCAGCCCGAAACCGACGATTCCGAAACTCTATGACAACGATCAAGAAACGATTCACCAAAGTCGTAACCAACCACACCACAGGCCGAACCAAGACTGTTCATTACGGGCAGGCAGGCAAGGCGAAGGACGGCGGAGATCGCATCCGACCAGGAACCAAGAAGGGCGATGCTTACTGCGCTCGCTCCGCAAAGATCAAGGGAGATTGGAAGAGCGATCCTAATTCCCCGAACAATCTTTCCCGTAAAAAGTGGAAGTGCGTCGGAAGCAAATCCATGCGCTAAAATTTATGCCCGCCTCTGGAGCACAGTTTTATCTGAAACATCGCAAACCTAAACTTTGCGTAGTTTGCTCTAGTGAATTCATACCTTTTTCAGGGGTACATAAGTTTTGCTCTGAAAAATGCAAAGGAAAATGGAAATACGTCACCGGACAAATAGATACTGACCGACAGTATCGTGAGATTTCCGGAAACTGGACTAGGTATGCTTCTAGGCTTTTAGCCTGTGGCGGCCATCGGAGATCACAGATTACTCGTGATATAATTCTAAAAAAGTTAGAGGAGCAAAAGTATAAGTGCGCCCTATCCGGGCTCCCTCTTACTTGCAACTTAAAGAAAGGCGTGAGGTTCCTCCATAACGCCAGCGTAGACCGTATCAACGCGGGCGGCACATACACCGAAGACAACATTCAACTTGTCTGCCAAGCCCTTAACAAATTTCGCCTAGATACCTCCGTCGAAGAGTTCGTCGGGTGGTGCAAAGCGGTAGTCGAACACCAAGCCAAACAAAAATATGCCAAGAGTCCGTAATTGGGCAAAAGAATATCGGGATTACCACGGTAAGCCTGAGCAAATCAAACGTCGCGCCGAGCGTAATTCCGCCCGTGCGAAGATGGAAAAAGCAGGCCGCGTCCGCAAGGGCGACGGGAAAGATGTGGATCATAAAGACCACAACACAGCGAACAATAGCCGTTCCAACCTTCGGGTGATGTCGGCTTCAAAGAATCGCTCACGCCAATAATGACCATCCAAGAGTTCCGAGCGAATGAGGATCTAGTCACGGTCTTCGCTCAGAAGATCCGAGAGCCCGAAGTCCAATGCGCTCTTGAGACCATCAAGAACGACTACCTTCCCGTCTCATCCGAACCCCCCAAGGGAGTTTCATTCGAGGCATGGAACAGTCACCAAAACACTCGTCGTGAAGGATTCTACGAGGCAATTCGCCTCTTGGAGCTGATGACGAAACCCATTTCTAAGAAAACCCCGATGGCAAACCGAAATCTAATGCCATCGCTTGTGGATGAAGACAATTATGAACCCAACAACTGAAAACCCAGCCACTGACTCCGTCATCCCTCCTCCGCCAGACTTGGCGGACTTCGCCAACAAAGGCGATTCCGGAGGAACCAACTCGTTTGAAGCCGCTACTGCATTCAGTGCCGCTTTCGATAAGCTCAAAGACGAGGGGAAGCTGACATTCGACGAGGAGCCCCCTGCGGCTCCGGCACGCGAAGCCAAAGCTCCCGACATTGACGAACCGCTGGTATCTAAGCCTGCGGTCGAAAAAGCCGAGGGGAAAGTTAGCACGAAGTCTAAGAAAGAAGAGCCAGTCTCCAAGGCTCCCTCGGACAGTGTTTTCCCCAGTGCCGAAGACCTCGCAGGTATCGTCTCCTCCAAGAAAGAGGAAGACGCACCTTCTTCGGAATCCGACGAGTTGCCTGACACGCTGAAGAACTCCACCAAGAAGGCCCAGCAGGCATGGGCCGAACAGCGTGAAGCACTTCGGGCTGAAAAACGACGCGCTGAAGAACTTGCGGCAAAAGTTGCCGAACTGGAGAAGGCAAAGGTAGACCCGGCTGAGATTGAAAAGATCAAACAGATCAACAGCGAGTATGAGCGTGAGCTTCAGGTCGCACGCGTCGAGGCCACCCAGGAATATAAAGAGGCCGTCCTAGCTCCCCTAGGGCAGGTTCAGGAGTCTGTTTCAAACTTGGCCACCAAATACGACATCAGCCCCAAGGATCTTTTTGAGTCCCTGGCAGACCCAGATGGCGACAAGATCACCGATCTGGCTGCTGGAATGAATGATCGTGATAGGTTCCGCCTCTATGAGATGGCCGAGAAGTTCGGAAAGATTCGCACAATCCGTGACAGGGTTGTATCGAATGCCAAAGTCGCCCTCGAAAAGATTCAGGCTGCGCGTGAAGAGCAGCAGAAGGCTCAATTCGAGAGCTTTAGCAAAGACTATGAACGTGCTGTCGAAACCGTTGGAAAGACGATTACCGAGGCAAGTCCCATCTTCCGTCGGGTGGAGGGCAACGATGAGTGGAACCGGCAGATCGACGAGGCTGAACGCTTCGCCAAATCGGCCCAGCTCAATAGCGCCGACCCCAATATCCGAGCCGGTATCGCTTGGCGGGCAGCGTTCTCTCCTCTCCTCTATAACCAGGTCACCAAACTTTATGGTGAACTCAAGGAGGCTCAGAGCCAGTTGGCCAAATACACCAACGCGAAACCCAAGGCCGGCGGTGGGGCTTCCCCTGCTGACATCGGTTCCGGAAACCAGCCTAAGTACGACGATTTCTTGGATGCCCTCAAAGGAGAGCTGAAGTTCTAATATCTCCAAGACCCCTAATTAAACGCCCTAGGGTTGTAACTTTTATGTTGCACCCTAGGGCGTTCCGGTGTAATAACCTCACTATGCCGGTTACAGAGCAGTTAATCTGTGGCAAACAAAAACAACTTTTTGCGCGTAGCTCCGAAAGGAGCAACTCTCGCCCGCACGGGGGACAAAGAAACTACTATGTGGCTCCTAGCCTCCTACGAGGAACAGGATCAAGCTGCATAATAACCCAACAACCTTTTCTATATGGCTAACCAGACCAATATCGAACAGCTCTTTGTCGAGTGGAGCGGCCTTATCCGCAACAACGTCGCAAAGAACATCGTCACCTCCGACTTCTACCTGAAGTATCTTCCCAAGGAGCCTTGGGTCGATGGACAGGGTACTGCGATCACCTATCCGGTGTACGAGCGTACTCTCCCCACCTCCCCCGTCACTTTCTCCTCCTGGCAGTCGTCCGGTGGTGATGGCACGATGAACCCCGGCCAGAATGCCGATGGTTCACCTTTCGCCAGCACCAACCAGAATGCCGATGGCAGCACTTCCCTGAACAACCAGGGTGATCTCGCCGGCGGAGCTACTGGCACCCTCGGTGGTGGTTCTTACGCTGCTGGATCGAACATCGATTCCTTCGGCGTGACCCTCCGCACCGCGAGCCTCAAGAAGGCAGCTCTGAACTCCCCCAACATCGACCTGAATGATCTTCAGTTCGCATGGCAGGTCGAGGATCAGGTCAAGAACGTCATTCGTGTCCTCTCCGAGAACACCAAGTACGTCTGGACGAACGCCTACCAGGACGAGTATATCGCCGCCACCGGCGCTAAGATCGTCGCAGCCCCCGGGCTCCCCGAAGGTACGACCAGCTTCCCCCTCACGGCTCCTACCAGCCGCCTGACCTGGGGTATCCTGGAGTACATCTACGAGCGCCTCGGCTACAATGGCGGATCCATCAACCCGTTCATGCGCGTTGACGAGACCACCCCCATCTACGCCGTGGTTGGAGAACGCTGGACTTTCCGCGATCTGCTCATGGATGACAGCAATGTCCGCCAGGACTTCCGCTATGCCTATCAGGGCGACAGCAACGAGAAGAGCAACCCGCTCCTCGCCGCTCCCGGCCTGAACGGTGTCTATCGTGGATTCAAGTTCTTCAACGTGGAGCTTCCTCCTCGTTATGACCTCGTCTCCGGTGCATGGGTTCGCCGCTATCCCTACTCCCCGCTCGCTACCACCCGTGGTAACGCTTGGGAAGTTCAGGCCGCGTACAAAAACGCCGCCTACACGGATACCGTCGTCTACCATCAGGACGTTCTCAAGATCCTCATTCCCAAGCCCAAGGTTGCGGGCGGCGGCATGACCTATAACCCCCAGTACTCTTGGACTGGTGAGTTTATCTGGAGGAACATTCCTGACCGCACGAGCAACATTGACGGCTCGATCGGCTTCTTCCGCGCCCTTTACGGGTACGGCCCGAAGGTCGAGCGTCCTGACCTCGGTTTCGCAGTGCGCCACCAGCGCGCTCCTCGCGGAATCGGCGATCTGGTGCCCGTCGGAACTCCTGACGCCAGCTACTAATTAGACTAGCCCCGTCACCTACCCTGCCCCTGGGATAAAACCCTAGGGCAGAAAGGTGATGGGGCTTTCTACTTATGAAACCTCACAAATCACTTCTAATCATCGGCCTCGCGGCCAAAAAACCTATGGACGACGACAAAAACGGAGTCATTGAATTCCCCGCCCCACAGGGCTTCACTCCTCCGGACAACGCCAAGGAAGGTGATACTTTCGAGGTTCTCGCCAGCGTTCGCATGCAGGCGGACGGGGTTCTTCAGCTCGAAGCAATCGACGGAATGCCTGTAAAGCATGACGCGGATGCCGAAGCCAAAGAAGAACAGGATGAGTCTCCTGAAGAGTCTGACCGCGAGGATCAAATTGCCCAGGGCGGAAGCCCCGACGACGAAGATCAGGAAAGCGCCACCAGCACGGAACCCAGCGATGATCAGGCCAGCGAGCCCGATCAGGGAGACGATGGCGACTTCTTGAAAGCCGTTATGGGCGGACTCAAAAAGAAGGGGATGAAGAAATAGTCCCCTAGGGGGATCTCCATGATTACAGACCCGAAGCGTCTCACCGACGGATTCCGAGGGCTACCCGACGGTATGGATGGCAGCCGCCTTCCTCCTCTGGTTCCTGCGACTTCCGTTTGGTATTCCGAAAACGTCTCATTCCGAGATGGTCTCGGCGCAAAAACGCGGCCTGTCTTCAACGAGATCCCCCCTTCTTTTTGGAGGCCAACGCTCCGAGGCGATACCGGAGCATACGAGGACACGCTCGTAGAAGATCAAATCACCGTCCAAGGTTGGGGGGTGACGACATCGGCTTCTCGTTACGATATTTTTGTTCGTCAGGCTCAGAATTTCCAAGGCACTTTTTTCTACTCTGATCCCCGATATGGTAACCCCGCGCAGGTCGTCGTTGTCGCCAATGGCGTTATTGTGGCTCTGAATTTTGCCCAGCGCAGTTGTTACCTGCTCAACATCAGTTCTTCCGGAGTCATCAATTACCTCAACCCTTCCCTTCCGGTATTTATGTGCCAAGCGGAACGGTTTTTGATCATCCAAAATGGCTATGACACCCCGCAGATCTATGACGGGTATGTCCTGGCGCCTTCGACTGCATTCGGTGATGGCGTCAACGTCGTCCCTGTAGGTAAGCAGATGGCCTATGGTCAGGGTCGTCTTTTTGTTGCCAATCCCGACGGCACTCAAATTACCGCTGGCGACATGATCTACAGCGGAAGTTCATCCGCTATCGGGATCAGTACGATCACACCGCCTACCTTCCCAGTAACCTCATCCATCTCCCAGCCAGCTACCTATGCGGTTACGGCTTCGATCTCCGGAACCACTTGCACCCTCACAGGAACCGGACTCCCATTCTCCGCAGGAAACATTTTCTATATTGCGAGCAATGACTCCGATGACAAAACAAACGCCGCCCTAGGGGCGAATTTCTTTGTCGCTGTCACGGCCAATTCTACCACGATAACTTATTCAGTTCCCTCCGGAACCGTAGCCCCCGTGGGTAAGCTGGTAGTCAGCCAGCCAGTTGCGACCGCTACTTTGACGGGTGTCGGTATCCCTCTGGTTCCAGGCAACTCTTTTCTCGTTACGAGCGATAGTTCGGCGGATCAATCGAATGCTTCCGTGGGGGTATTTGTAGCCGGAACTCCCACCACAGGAACGACGATCACTTATTCAGTCCCTACCGGAACGACCGTGCCCGTGGGTAACCTCACGATGAATTATGGGTTCCCGGGGTATGTCACGGTTACCACGAGCACGGCGCACGGATACGCGGCTGACAATGTTGTCACCATTCAGGGGACTACCTCCTCCGCAGCTCTCAACGGGACTTTTGTGATCCAATCGGTTCCTTCCACAACTTCGTTCACGATAGCGGTGGATGGATACGCCTACGGCTTTGGGACGGGCGGTACGGTTACTTTGGCAAACGCAGGGAAAGATTCCGATGTGCTAAATTTCACTGAAACTACATTCCTTGACGAGGGCGGAAACCTCTCTATCCCAGCGGATCTTGGGACGGTAGTCACCATGAACTTCGTCCCATTACAGGATACGGCCACGGGTCAAGGTGACTTGGTAGTTCTCTGTACCCGTGGGGCCGCATCAATGGCAGTTGCCGTCGAACGTAGTCTCTGGAGTCAAACACCTGGGTTCCAGCGAGTGTTGTACCGCAGTATCGGTGCCGTCTGCGATAGCACGGCTCTGGTGAATGGCGATTTGTTTTTCAGGTCGCTTGACGGTAACGGCATCCGGTCTTATCGAAGCGCACGAGCGGAGTTCACAGGTTACGGCCAAGTACCGATGTCCGCTGAAATCGACCCCATCCTAGGGCAAGATACGACATGGCTTCTGGGGAATGTTTCTTTTCTCCACCACAACGACAGGCTTCTGATGACTTGCTGGCCGGAGCAAATGCCGGCTCAAGACGGAGATCCCAATACCATCTCAACGCTTCCGATCTACTACACCGGACTGGCGGTTCTTGATTTTCGATCCGTTGCCAATGGACATTTAAGCGGGACAGCCAAGCCTGCTTTCGACGGCGTATGGACTGGACAGAACGTGCTGAAACTCTTCGGGGGTAACGATTCGGGCGTCAAACGAGCTTTCTTTTTTGCATTCAACAACTCTTCAACAGGTACACAGGGGATCAGTCTCTGGGAGATCATGGAGTCCGGAGAATGCGACTTGGGGACTCAGGGGCCTATCCCCATCACCAGTACCGTAATTACCCGAGCTTACAATTTTAACGAGCAGATGGCGTTGAAAAAACTCATCCGCCTCGACCTCTGGTTGGATTCCATTGAAGGAGGCCCTACACGCTCGGTCACAGGAACGGTCTATTATCGCCCCGACGACTGGCCGACTTGGATCAACTGGGCAACAATCAGTAAAACGGCAAATACCGAAACGGTTGCAGGGTCGTATTCTTCCTACCCAAACCTGACAGACGGTTATGCCCCTCAACTTCGATTCCCAGCTCCGACCTATCCGGCTACTGGAACCGATGCTACCGCCAATACCATGAGTGCGAAACCGAGCACCCTAGGGTATGACTTCAATTTCAAACTCCAATGGACAGGACATGCCCGTGTGGGCCGTCTCATGTTGCATGCCTTGGAGATCATCGAACCTATCGGAGGTGCGTCTTTATGACCTTGCATTTCACTTCTGATGGTGTAATAACCTTGTAACCTATGGCCCTTATCCCTGGAACTCTACCTACTGGAACAAACTTCCCAGGAACTCCGCAGGCGCTTCTGAATCTGTTTTCCTCCTACCTGTCGGCACCGCCTTCTAAAAAGGCACTCTTTGTTCAAGCATCTTCCACGGGAGTACCCACAGATGGATCGGCCATCTGGTTCAACAATACCAATAACGTCGTTTATGTTTACGTCTCCGGTACAGGATGGGTGAGCAGTTCGGTCGTTGCCGGTAGCGTTACCGGAAGTTCGATTGCTGCGGGTGCAGTTGGAACGAGTCAGTTGGCTACAGGTGCAATTACGACGGCCAAGATAGCCAACAACGCCATCACTCCTGGACTGCTCTCCACAGGGGGGCCTAGCTGGGATACCAGCGGAAATCTGACAGTCACGGGGAAGTACTATGGCGACGGAACAGGATTGACGCTTCCCGCTACCGTACAGCCCGTGGTTCCTGGGTCTGTTGTATCGTTTGCTATGAACACAGCCCCTTCGGGTTGGCTTGCAGCTAACGGTTCCGCAATCTCTAGGACTACTTATTCCGCGTTGTTTACCAATATCGGAACAACTTTTGGGACTGGCGATGGTTCAACGACATTCAATATCCCCGATCTTCGTGGTGTCGTGCTTCGCGGCTGGGACAACGGGCGGGGGTATGACCCTTCACGGGCCTTTGGTAGCTACCAAGCTGATCAAGTCGCGGCACACTCTCACTCGATTACCGACCCAGGCCATACCCACGGTTATACATCACCTTTCGGTTCGCAATCATACTACAGTGGCGGATATACAGGACTATCTATCGGTGGCGGGGCTAGGGGTGACTCTACCACTGGTGCCAGCACTGGAATAACGATCAACAACAACGGCACTGCGGCGGAAACAACGATGAAGAATGTGGCCGTCCTTACCTGCATCAAATACTGATGAACATCTATAATTACAATCCATCCAACGGTTCATTCATCAATGAATCGGCAGCAGATGAATCGCCTCTTGAACCTGGTGTGTTTCTCGTTCCTGCTAACGCCACCACGATAGCCCCTCCTATAGCGCCCGAAGGTCAGATTGCCGTCTATTCCGCTAATCAGTGGAGGCTCTTTCCCGACCTTCGAGGAACGACCTACTGGCTACCCCCAAGCCCGATCCCGCATGTGATGGAAGGCATTGGAGAGCTTCCGGTAGGTGCAGTTACAGTAGCTCCCCCTGCGTCAGCACCGAATCAACAAATCGGGTATGCCAACGGTGCATGGACAACTACGCCCGATTTTATCGGAGCTGTTTATTGGACTGCTGATGGAACCCAGCATACGGTGACCTCCCTAGGGTCGATGCCTTCCGAAGCTATTGTAGTTCCTCCGCCGAGTGTTCCTGCTGGGTTCTCCCTAGGGTATATCGACAGTAAATGGGTACTGACGCCCGATGCGTACAACACGCAGCGTGCAGCAGCTTATCCGCAAATTGCTGATCAACTCGATATGCTTTGGCACGCGATCAACCAGGGGGTTCCTTTCGACAAAACATGCGCTTTTTACACTGCGATTGCCGCTGTCAAAGCGCAGTTTCCAAAGCCTGACGGCTCTACGATCTAACGATGGCAACGCTCTACTCGACAGCACTGGCCGCGCTGGCTCCCGTTGTGGACAACGGCGTGCTGCCTGGTGACCCTAGGGTGGCTTACCGACTGGATGAAGCGCAGCGCCGGCTGATCAATCAATACAATTTCATCTCCCGCCGGGAAGAATCGTTGGAGGATCCCTTGGTCTGGAATGCTGGAGGAACTATCCCTGGAAGCTCTTCTTCTGCGCTGATCCTCGATGATATCGATAGTACCAAGTTGATGATCCTTGCGGCTTACCGCGAAGAAAACAACCAGTTGGAGATGGCCGAAGGTCTGGAAAAACGTGCTTTTGGATACATCGAGCGTGATGTCATCGACCAAGTGGAGCGTGCCAGGTACACAACTTTCGAGGCCCTCACTTCGGGCGACCAGAACACTTTCGGAGGTATCACAGGCCGACTCGGCTTGGAGATCTTTTCTAGCTACAAAATGCCTCAAGGCCGCGTTCAGAGCTTCATCAATCAGGCATACCAGCAGGCAATCGACCATTTCAATTTTGTGGTTCGTACTGAACAATACGAGCTAACTCCCCTCTCCTACACGGCATTGGTAAACCCTACGGATACCTTTGCCTCCTCCGCCATCACCTCCGAGATCGTACGCGGATTGGCTCTGGCACTGATTGTACAGAACTCGGACACGGAGACTCAGTACACGAGCGGAAAAGAACTTCAGCAGTTCAAACAAGATTCGCTTCAGTTGATCGAGCGAAATGTTGCGGCCATCATTGAAAAAACCCGCAGGGATTTTGGTGGTAACGAAGGTCGCCTCGCAAACGAACTTCCCGAGGGGACAAAGATCGCTTCTGCTCGCCTGACACAGTATCTTTCACAGGCCGAGACTGAGATTATGACCCACAGGGCGTTTCTTCAGCGCCGCGAGGATTATTTCGGTTTGGTTCCAAAGATTACTTACGAAGAGAAGAAGTGCTTTGTGGCTTCCTATGTGGCCTCCTCCAGGGGGCAAGACCAGCCCGCAGCCGAGCTAAAAAAGCAAGGTATGGATCTGGTGGAGCGTAATGTGCAGATCGCCATCGAGAGTGGAAGAACCGCCAACCGAAAGGCTCTTGCTGCCAGCGATCCGACCACCTTTGGGTTCCACTACGGACGGCTGGGACTAGAGATCCCCGAAGGAAGCACTCTTTCGGATGAGCAGCTCAAGCGAGCCGTCAACACCGCTGAAGAGCAGCTTCTTCAGTCCGGCAAGTGGGTGGGGACGGTGGGAACATATACGCTCGATATCACCAGCTCCGGTGAGGTCTTTCTCCCTAGGGCGATAGAGACTGTTCTTTTTGCATGTTTCGATTCCAACCCGCAGCCTGTTTATGACAGGTACAACGAATGGCTCTCTACAGGAAGCGGGCTTCGTACCGAAGAAAATCCCTGGCGTTACGCATTCATCGACCGTGGTGAAGCCGTTGACCCCGCAGACGAATTCTTGAAGCGGAAGTATTTTATCAGTTTCCCTGGGAGTCAGGCGGTTCCACCTGTGGTTACCGTGTTGGCCAAGAATCGATTCCTCCCCCACTCCAACGATACCGACACGATGTTCCTTCGGAATTATCAGGCGGTAGCGCAAGCGGCCAAAGCCCTACTCTCTGACGGTAAGCTCGGATCGTTTGACGAGGCCAAGAAATATCTGGCCCAACAGATCGACCAACAATTCTTTAGACAGAAGCCTTCGACGCCACATACCTACCGCATGGGTAATTTCAGGTAGTTTTCTCTGAAAAACATTCGACAAACACCCCGCCCTAGAGTAATAACCTCGTAACCTTTTCATGGAGTCCACCCTTACAGAACCCCTTGTCGCTAAAGATGACGCACAGCGAATCAACGAGTTCGAGGCGGCTCTGGCGGAACTTCCTGAAGAGATGCTTATCAAGTGCCCTCTGAAGCACACCTTCACCCCAGGGCTCTACCTTCGGCAAATCTTCATGCCGAAAGATTCAATCATCGTTTCACGACGCCATTTGACCGAACATCCTTTCATCGTCTTGACGGGCGTGGCCGATGTGTTTGACGAGCTAGGCGGGTATGTGGATCGCATCGAAGCTCCTTACGTCGGAATCACGAAGCCTGGAACACGACGCATGCTTCATATTCGTGAAGATTCTATCTGGCTCACGGCTCATGCTACAGATCTCACGGATCCGGATGAAATCGTCGCCACGGTGTCGGAGCATGAAAACCCGATGCTCCCCCCTGGATTTCTTGATCATGCTTTCGAGAATAAAAAGGAGCTGCCGCTATGACAATGGCAGCTATCGGAGCTTCTGTGGCGGTCGGCGTTGCGGGATCCGCAGCCTCCTACGGCCTTTCCCAGATGAACAAGCCCAAGGGCTACAACCCTGCGGCAAACAACGCTCTGGCGGCCCAGCAGCAGCAACAGCTCGCCGCTCTGGCACAGCAATATCAAAGCCAGGTCTCCGGTTACGGAACCACTTTCCTCAACGCCGAGCAGGGACTTGCCAATACTTACTCCACGCAGGGAACGGGTGCTTCCACGAACTATCTCGGAGCGACAGGAACCGATCTCAATAATTACAGCACCAACATCGCCAACCTTGCGGCGGGTGCCCCGCAGAATGAGCTAAACGCAGCCAATGCCGGCCTAGGGTTTAATATCAACAATCTGGGAACTTACGGAGGGATTGCCAACAGCCTCTCTACCCAAGCCCAGAATTCACAGCTCGGTCTGATCAACAACTCGATGCCCTCGTGGCAACAGCAATACTCGCAAGGCATGGAGAATGCCGGACAGATGCAGCAAGGTCTCATTGCCTCGGATGTTCAGGGCAACGTGGGTCGCACTGCGGGATTCAATGCACTTTCATCGGGTGTCGGTGGTGGGAGCGGACTGGGACGGAACCTTACCGCTCGCGATCTTGGCCTGACCTCGATGCAGCTTCAGCAACAGGGAACCGCGCAAGCGCAGTCCCTAGGGCAGCAGCAATACGGAATGACGGTGGCCAATATGCTCACCAACCCGAACGCCATCTACAACGCCTCCGGAGTCAACTCAGGCCAAGCAATGAATGCCGGCGCCCTAGGGACGAACATCGCGGCAACCGGCCTTCAGACTGGATTGCAGGGCGGGCTCTCCACGCAGGGAACCAACTTCGGCGGACTGATGGGGCTCTACGGAAACGTGTTCAACACCGGAGTCACCGCAAACCAGAACGTGATGAGCGCGGCAGATCAAGCTGCGGCTCAAGCTGCGGCGATTCAGGCTTCAGGGATCACGGGTAACTACCAGACCCAGATGAACGGAAACCTGATGCAGTATCAGAGCAACAACCAGCTCGCTGCATACAATAACTCCGCGAACCAAGCCTTGCTCTCGGGTATCACTTCCGCAATCGGAGGCGGGATCGGACAATACAATTTCAACAACGCACTCTCGAACCTCGGAACAGGCAATGCCTACTCGAATAATTTCGGTTTGGATCAAATGAACTCCGCCGGTGGTTACGAGACCGCAGCGGCTGCCAACTCCGCAGGGATATATAACCCAACCTTCTACCAGCTTGGGGCAAACTCAGGCTACTACCCTGGAGCATAATATGGCCGACGCCGCTATCGCACCAATCGTACCTACCGATATCCAGCAAATCCCCTGGGGCTGGAACCCTAACTCCGCGTTCATGGCTGCACAGCAGCAGGGTGAAAACCAAGCCGCAGCAACGGCTAAAGCTGCACGCGAGACCGAGATGCTTCCAATCCAGAAGAATTACGAGATGGCTCGTATGAAATACTATGAGGATCGTGGTGCCCTCGATGCAGCCAAGGCTAGTCAGTATGGTGCTGGCGCGGGTGGGAGTGACCTCTCGCCCATTACGATGCCGAGCCCGGGTGATTCTTATGGAACCGATGAAGATGCAAGTTTCCTCGGACTGACCCCTGCTGGCCCAAAGACAAGCTCCACGGATGGAGAGAGCACCGGAGATAGCTCTGTAAAAGGAGACACTGCCGGCTCCCCAGGGCAAAACCCTCCGACTACAGGGAGCGCCAATATAAATCCCGACGACATGCCGGATGGCCCTCTTAAAGAACTTCTTTTCCCCGCAGACCGATCCGTAAATGCAGGAACTACCCTAGGGGCTATCGCCGATCAGCTTCCTGAAAATACCGGCCCCGTGGCCAATGGAAACTCCACGGACGCCTCCCCAGCACCAGGGGCTGACCCTAGGATGCTCGCAGACAACTCTGCGTTTGCTGGAACAGCACCGACTGCTGACAGCACGCCCGTAGGGGCTGTCAATGAAACAGGAACTCCGCAAGCTCTGGTGGCCAACTCATCCGCTGCAAAAACGACTCCCCCTTCTAGCATTTTTGAGCAACTTAAAGATCAGAACTCGGGATTAGATAATGCTAAACTAGGGGCTATCGTGGATAGCACGCCCGCATCGGCGACCACAAAACCTACAGACGATAAGGCTCCCGATCTTGGAACTGTGATGGGGGCGTATAGCCGAAAACGGGATCAGCTCACCCAGTTGGCCACGCAACATCTCGATTCGTACAAAGCTAATTTGGCACAGGCGCACCTGACGCCCTCCAGAACCCCTGCTGAATACAATCAGAAACTGAAATTTATGGCAGCGGCTAACAGGGATCAGACCAACTACCTTGCCGTTCAGCGCGATCTCACCGGACTCACGCCTGCCGTAGCCAGCAAGTTTGGTCTTTCTGCGTCGGAACTCAATGCGTTTTACGGGCAGCCCGCAGCACGAATCAACGCAGCGGATGCCATGTATCAGAGTAAGAAAGCACCGGATCGTTTGACTGCCATGAACTCGATCCTTAATCAGATCAAGGCTGCCGATAAAGTGACTCCCGATGAGGAGTTGAAACGTAACGCCTACTTACTTTCACAGCCTGGTGCGTTGACTGACCAGCAGACTGCGGCACTTCGTTCTAGGAACAGCTCACTGATCCAACAGCTCACCGGAACCAAGATCAACGATAACACGCCTTCGTTTAACGACCCTACCGGCATTTCCGATCTCCAAGATCAAGCCACCAAGCTGAATACCGCGCTTCAAGCCGGAGTTAAGGCCCCGATCAATGTGGGCGGAAAGCCAGTCCAACCCTCTTCGGCAGCAGTCAAAGCGCTCAGTGACCAGATCACTGCAAAAGCGATCGAGTCGGGTGCTTACTTTGATCCTTCCGATAGTAAATCATTGCAGGCATTTAACGCAAAAGCGCCGGCGGGAACTTCCTTCATGCTCAAGGGGGACAATAAGGTCTACAAGACCAACCCCCAGTTTGACCCTGCTACGTTCCTAGCCCAGCGGAAAAAGGAAACTCAGATTGCTCCTGCGTCTGGTGGTCTATTTGGAAGTGCTCCTAGTTTTTCCGAAGATAACCCACATGCTAAAGCGGCGATGGCTTCTATGGCTACTGGTGGCGTGGCACCTAGTCCGCAGGATATGTCGGGGACTCCCTACACCGCTGCGAATCTCAAAGCCGTAAATGATGCCCTCGCCAATGCACAAGCTGAACTGGAGGCCAGTAAAGGAAACGACTGGTCAAAGCTACCTGGAACAGCGTCAAACCTGTGGTACTCCACCCTAGGAAATCCTGATGTGGGACTCGCCAAAGAATACGAATCCGCAAAACAAAAAGTTGCGGCTCTCACCGCTCAAAAACAAGACATCGAAGCCCGATTGGGAAATCAAAAATAAAATACTATGTCCGTATCGGATAGCCTCAACCTGTCGGATCCCGATTTTCTTAACAGCCTTCCGAACAACGCGGGGCCAGTCGATGACCATGCGCCACAAACTTTCGATGAAGCATTCAGCGCGAGCCACCTACCGATGCCTCCTGATGGTGTTATCGGGAATGTCGAAAAGGGTGTGGCTGCCGGTGCTCGCGGGCTTTACGGCACCCTAGGGGGGCTTGCCGGCCTTGTAGGTGATGAAATCGGAAGCGACTCCCTGAAGCAGGCAGGTCTTGGCGTGTACCAGGATCAGCAAAAAGCGATCGAAGAAAACGACGCACCGGATGTAAAAAACATCGGAGATGCCACCAAGAGCTTCGGCAACTTCGCCGACTATGCGGCCTACAACCTTTCCAAGGGCCTTACCGAAATGGTTCCGATGCTCGCCGCTGGCGGAGTCGGCGGTGAACTTGCTGGCAAACTGGCCGAAGGTGCCGTGCAGAAGGCCGTTCAATTCGGCGTTGAGAATGGGCTCTCCCAAGAAGCTGCCGAAGCCGCAGTCTCAAGCGCGGTTAAAGCGCAAAGCAAAGATCTCGCG
>Ga0007882_10000764_pt1 | contig 18835 bp, 18 predicted proteins | sample CryBogCBH12Aug01_FD_71195 | JGI IMG/M metagenome (GOLD analysis project Ga0007882, IMG submission 71195) | Freshwater microbial communities from Crystal Bog, Wisconsin, USA - CBH12Aug09.1 | ecosystem: Environmental > Aquatic > Freshwater > Lake | place: Crystal Bog, Wisconsin, USA | collected... | reverse complement strand
GTGAAAATCGGCAGCAGATAGCCGAACAGCCCGGATTGTTCCGTCGAGGTGGTCGAGGCCAGGGTCATGACCCTATCCTCGGCCAATGCCGGCCAGGCGGCGACGATGGCGGCCAGGACAGCCAGCCGGCGCAGAATTTGAGCCATCAACCGATACCTCCCCTTGTCAGATGAGTAATGAACAGCGACAGGGCATTGACCCCCGTCGCCAGCACGATCAGCACCATGCCGAAGGCCAGAGCCAGCGGCAGATCACCGCGGCTGGTTTCCAGCACAATGGCCGTGGTCATGGTGCGGGTGAAGCCGCCGATATTGCCGCCGACGATGATCACCGCGCCGACTTCGGCACTGGCCCGCCCGAAGCCGGCCAGGATCACCGTGGCCAGGCTGTAGCGGGCGTCCCACAGCAAGGTCGGTACCGCCCGGCGCCGGCTGCAGCCCAGCGAGCGCAGTTGCTCGGCGTATTCCTCCCACAGGGTCTCGACCACCTGGCGGGTCAGCGCGGCGATGATCGGCAACACCAGCACGGTCTGGGCGACGACCATCGCCGTCGGCGTGAACAGCAGCCCCAGCGACCCCAGCGGGCCGGAGCGCGACAGCACCAGATACAGCAGCAGGCCGACCACCACCGGCGGCAGCCCCATGGCGCTGTTGAGCAGCAGTACCACCGACTGCCGCCCGGGAAACGCGCCCAGCGCCACCGCCGCCCCCAAAGGCAGGCCGAGGACGGCGGCGGCGGCCACCGCCGTCAGGCTGATGGCCAGCGACAGTCCGATGATGTCCAGCAGCGACCGGTCCATATGCAGGATCAGCGAAACGGCAAGGTGAAAGGCGGCGACAATGTCGGTCATCAGAGGCCGGTTGTGGACGGGAAAATCGCCCACACTGTCAGAAATTTCACGCGGCGAGTCAACCGCGCCCCAGGCGACGGGGTCGCAGCCGGCGGTTTTTTTGCAGACATCGCCAACCGGCTGGATCAGCATCTGGAAATGTTCACCCCGAACATCATGTATCCAACTCTTGGGGAGAAAATATGTCCTGGAGATCCATTGACGGCATCCTGTCGTCGGCGGTCGAGGCCGCACCGTCATTGCCGGGGGTGGTGGCGATGCTCACCGACCGCGGCCGGACACTGTATTCCGGCGCCGTCGGCCGTCGCTCGGTGGAGAAGGCCGAGGCAATGACCGCCGATACGGTGTTGGCCCTGTTTTCCTGCAGCAAGGCGGTCACCGCCACCGCGGTCCTGCAACTGGTGGAGGACGGCCTGCTGGATCTCGACCGGCCGGTGCGGGCAATTCTGCCGGACATCGCCGCCATCCAGGTCCTCGACGGCTTCGACGACAGCGGCCAGCCGCAGCTGCGGGCCCCCAAGCGCGATATCACCACCCGCATGCTGCTGCTGCACAGCTCCGGCTTCGGCTACGAATTCTTCAACCATGGCCTGTTGAAAGTTCAGACGGCGACCGGCGCACCCAGCGTCATCAGCGGCCGACGGGCGGCCCTGCAGACGCCGCTGCTGTTCGATCCCGGCGAGGACTGGAACTACGGCATCGGCCTCGACTGGTGCGGACGCATCGTCGAGACCTTGCGCGGCACCTCGCTGGGCGAGGCGATGAAGAGCGGTATCTTCGACCGCCTGGGCATGAGCGATACCGGCTTCGGCCTGACCCCCGACATGCGGGGCCGCCTGGCCAGCCTGCACCAGCGTGCCGCCGACGGCGGATTGACGGCTTATCCCGATCCCGACCCCGCTGTACTGCCGGAAATGCATATGGGCGGCCACGGGCTGTACGGCACCGCCGGCGATTATCTCGCCTTCATCCGCATGTGGCTGAACGACGGCGACGGTCCCCATGGCCGCGTGCTGACCCCGGCAACCGTCGAGATGGCGGTCAAGGACGGCCTGCAGGGGCGGAAGATCCATCCTATCGCCAGCGCCGTCCCCGCTTATTCCCATGACGTGGAGATGTTCCCGGGGATCGCCAAGTCGTGGTCGCTGCCGTTCATGGTCAACGACGACCAGGCGCCCACCGGCCGGCCGGCCGGATCCGTCGGCTGGGCAGGATTGGCCAATCTTTTCTATTGGATCGATCGCCGCAACGGCATCGGCGGCTTCTGGGCAACCCAGTTGTTTCCCTTCGCCGACCCCGCCGCGATCACCGCCTATCTGGGCTTTGAAACCGCCGTCTACGACGAAATTAATAATCACTTGCAAAAAATTGTTTGAATATTCAACCTATTTTGCCTGACACTCCAATGACAGGGCTTGACCGACGGGAGGACGCGAATGGACGGGCACCCGCAAGGTGATCGCAAAAAGGTGGCAACGTATTGTTATCAATGCGTCAATGGCCCCGACCTGCTGACCGTCGAGGTGGTTGACGGGGTCGCCACCAAGGTCGAGCCGAATTTCGCCGTGCACGGGCTGCATCCGGCCGACGGCAAGGTCTGTGTCAAGCCCTATGGCCTGATCCAGAAGCAGTACAACCCCAACCGTATCCTGACGCCGATGAAGCGGACCAACCCGAAGAAGGGCCGCAACGAGGACCCCGGCTGGGTCAGGATCAGCTGGGAGGAGGCGCTGGACACGGTGGCCGCCAAACTGGCCGCCTGCCGGCCGGAACTGCTGGACGAGAACGGCAATCCCAAACTGGCCTTCACCACCGGCGGGGCCGGCACGCCGCTGTTCTACATGGGGGCCTTTCCGGCACTGTTCGCCGCCTGGGGCGGTCCGGTCGACCTCAGCCTGGGCGCGGGCGGCACCGTCAAATGCTATCACGCCGAGCATTCCTTCGGCGAATTGTGGCATCGCGCCTTCACCGTCTGTCCCGACACCCCCTATTGCAATTACGTGGTCTCCTTCGGCAACAACATCGACGCCTCGGGCGGCGTGCCCTCAGCCCGGCGCCAGGCCGATGCCCGGGTCCGCGGCCTGCGCAAGGTGCAGATCGAGCCGCATCTGTCGGTGACCGGGGCCGGCGCCGATGACTGGGTGCCGATCCGCCCGAAAACCGACCCCGCCTTCCTGATGGCCATGCTGCATGTCCTGCTGCATGAGCACCGGACCGACGAACTGGACGTGGTCTTTCTCAAGACCCGCACCGCCGCCCCCTATCTGATCGCCCCCGAAGGGTACTATCTGCGCGATGCCGACAGTGGCAAACCGCTGGTGTGGGATCTCAGGCAAGGTCGGGCGGTGCCCTTCGACAGCCCCGGCGCCGATCCGGCGCTGAACGGTCGGTTTACCGCCGGCGGCATCGAAAAGGGCGCCGACGGCCAGACCTGGACCCATGATGGAATCACGGTGGCGCCGGCCCACCAGATGCTCACCGACCATGTGGCAAGCTACACGCCGAAATGGGCGGCGGCGATCTGCGATGTGCAGGAAGCCGCCATCCGCCGCATCGCCGATACCTTTCTGGCCGAGGCCTGCATCGGTGAGACCATCGAGATCGGCGGCCGCGTCCTGCCGTTCCGCCCGGTGGCGATCATGCTCGGCAAATCGGTCAACAACGGCTGGGGCGCCTATGAATGCGTCTGGGCGCGCACCGTGTTGCAGACCCTGGTGGGGGCGCTGGAGGTTCCCGGCGGGCTGATCGGCACCACCACGCTGATCGTCGGCCCGGAATTCGATCGCATGGCCTCCTGCGTGCCCGGCGAGGACGGCTTCATGACGCATCCGTTCAGCCCCACCGACAAGGAGCACTGGCAGTCGCGGCCGGAGGTGCGCCACGGCCACACCACCCTGATCCCGCATACCGGCGCCGGCTACTACGCCCAGCCGCTGGGCAGCAGCACCTTCGCCTGGATGCGCATGCAGGGCCGGGCGGCGGAAAGCTGGGTCAAGCCGAAACCGCCGGAGGTGTGGATCGTCTATCGCTGCAATCCGCTGATCTCGCATTCCGAGACCAACCGGCTGATGGACTCCATCGCCGAGTTTCCGTTCCAGCTGTCCTTCGTCTACACCATGGACGAAACCGCCCATTTCGCCGACATCCTGCTGCCCGACTGCACCGATCTGGAAGGCACCCAGCTGATCCGCCTGGGCGGCACCCATTATTTCGAGCAGTTCTGGGAAACCGAAGGCTGGGTGTTGCGCCAGCCGGTGGTCGAGCCCCAGGGCGAGGCCAGGGATTTCACCTGGATCGCCGCCGAACTGGCCAAACGGATCGGCCTGCTGGACGCCTTCAACAGCATGGTCAATGTCGGCGTCTGCGGAATTCCGCTGAAAACCGACGGCTATGATTTCTCGCTGGATGTCGCCAAGCAGCACAGCCCGGACGAGATCTGGGACGCGGTCTGCCGCGCCGCCAGTTTCGAGGTCACCGGCGGCAAGGCCAGCGACGGACTCGACTGGTTCAAGCGCAACGGCTTCCGGGTCAAGCCGTTCCCCAAGCTGAGCTGGTATCTGCTGCCGCGCATGGAGGACCAGAACCTGCGTTTCGAGCTGCCCTACCAGGAACGCCTGCACCGCATCGGCGAGCAATTGGCCAACCGCCTGCATGAGAACAACATCTCCTGGTGGGACAAGCAGCTCACCGATTACGAACCGATGCCCCATTGGAAGGATCTCAACCTGCTGTGGGACACGGCGCTGGAGAAGAACTATCAGGTCAAGGCCGACGACTATCCGTTCTGGCTGCTGACTTCGCGCAGCATGCAATATGCCTGGGGCGGCAATGTCACCATCCAGCTGATGCGCGAGGTCGCCGACAACGTCATCGGCCATGGCGGCATCCAGATGAACGCCAACCGCGCCCGTGACCTGGGCATCGAGGACGGCGACCGCATCGAGGTCACCTCGGCGGTCGGCACCACCACCGGCAAGGTCATTCTGCGCCAGGGCGTCCGCCCCGACGTCATCGTCATGACCGGCCAGTTCGGCCATTGGAAGACGCCCTATGCCAAGGACCTGAAGACGCCCAGCCTGAACAGCCTGGTGCCGATGCATATGGACTTCATCGACGGCACCGGTTCGTCGGTGGATGCCGCCAAGGTCAAGATCCGCCGGCTGGGGAGATAGGATTATGACCCGTTATGTCATGGTCGCCGACCTGCGCCGCTGCATCGGCTGCCAGACCTGCACCGCCGCCTGCCGCCATACCAACGCCACCCTGCCGGGGGTGCAATGGCGCAAGGTGATCGACATCGAACTGGGCGACTACCCCAACGTCACCCGCACCTTCATGCCGGTCGGCTGCCAGCATTGCGCCGACCCGCCCTGCATGGACGTCTGTCCCAGCACCGCCACCGGCAAGCGCGAGGACGGCATCGTCACCATCGACTACGACATCTGCATCGGCTGCGCCTATTGCGCCGTCGCCTGCCCCTATCAGGCCCGTTACAAGATCAACCATGCCGAGTTCGCCTATGGCAAGGACCCCATCGCCACCGAGGAAAAAGCCTTCGACGGCAAACGCCTGGGGGTGGCGCAGAAATGCACCTTCTGCTCCGACCGCATCGACGACGGCAAGGCCCGCGGACTGGTTCCCGGGGTCGATCCCGACGCCACCCCGGCCTGTGTCAATTCCTGCATCACCAATGCCCTGCAGTTCGGCGATATCGAGGACCCGAAGAGCAATGTCGTCAAGCTGCTGAAGGACAACAACTGGTTCCGCATGCATGAGGAACTCGGCACCAAACCGGGATTCTTCTACCTATGGAGCGACGAATGAAACATATCGCCACCCGCCTGCAGAGCAATTGGGACTGGCGCGCCGCCGGCAATTTCGTCTTCGGCGCCGCCGGCGGCTGCCTGCTGGCCATCGCTGCCGCCGCCAGTTTTCCGGCGCCGCCACCGATCGCCGTCACCCTGGCGGCGCTGGCGCTGATCGGCGCCGGGCTGGGCCTGGTCTGGCTTGAGCTGGGCCGTCCCTGGCGGGCCCTCAACGTGTTCTTCCACGGCGAAACCTCCTGGATGACCCGCGAGGCTATCGTCGCCGGCGTGCTGTTTCCCCTGGCCCTGCTGGGTCTGCTGGCCGGCGTGCCCGGCCTGGTGCAGGCGGCCGCCGTCGCCGGCTTAAGCTACGCCTATTGCCAGGCAAGGATGCTGCAGGGCGCCAAAGGCATCGTCACCTGGCGCGAACCGGCGGTGATTCCCTTCATGGTGGTGACCGCACTGGCGGAAGGCTCGGGCCTGCTGTTGCTGGCCGGGGTCCTGCTGCCGCCGGCACCCGCCGGCTGGCTGCCCTATCTGGCCATGCTGCTGATCCTGCTGCGCAGCTTCGCCTGGATGCATTATCGCGGCCGCATCGATGCCCAGAAGGCGCCGCTGCAGGCGAGAACCGAGCTCAAGCGCATCAGTCCGCCGGTGCTGGTGGCCGGGCATCTGGCGCCGCTACTGCTGCTTATCGCCGCCCAGGCGCTGCCGCCGACCGCCGGCCTCCTGCTGCCCCTGGCCGGACTGCTGACCGTCGGCGCCGGCTGGGTGATCAAGGCCCGCATCGTCATCACCGCCTCCTACCAGCAGGGCTATGCCTTCGGCCGCCTGCGCAAGGGCCTGCCGGACGACTATTGAGGCCTGAGCCCTTCGGCGATGGCGGCCGGCGACACCGCCGAGGGCGGCTGGAACGGGTTGCCGTGGACCAGCACGATGACCGAGGTCGGCGCCGCCGCCAGGGCGAACAGCACGGTGCCGACCAGTGCCGCCCTGGGATGATCGGCATGGACCACGGCCACCGAAACCAGCGTCAGCAGGCCGAGAAACGCCATGCCCAGCCATTTCAGCGGATTGACATGGGTCTGGCTGAGGCCGATGCGCAGGTCGCGACTGGCTTTGAGCGCCGTCACCTGTTGCAGCATCACCTGCTGTGTCGCCCCGCCGGCCAACCCGGCCGCCAGGGACAGCAGGCGGTCGCCACTGCGGCCGACCGCCGGATCGGTAGACCGCCGGGCCAGCAGCGGCCATTCGGCGACCACGGCAGCGGCGTAATCGGCGATCGCCGCCTGCAGCCGCTCGCGGTCCGCCGGCGCCTGCATCTCCGACAGCACCTGCAGGCTGTGGATGGCGTCGGCTTCCTGCAGGACGGCGCCCATCGCCCGGTCATGGGCGGTCCAGGTGTCATTGGCCAGAAAGGCCAGCGTCAGGGCGAACAGCACGCCGATGACATTGATGAACGGCGCCACCACACCGCTCAGCGAGCGCGTCCAGGCGCTGAACGGCGAGCGCCCCATCAGCCAATGCACCGCCAGGACGGCGATCAGGGTTCCCAGCGCGGCAACGGCGGCATAGCCATATTGGTCGTAAGATAACATCAGACCCTTCCCCCCGTTGCCCTGCCGGCCTCGCCGATTAAAATAATAAACGGCGGTTTGCGATGTCCGGTGACCCCTTCAGATCACTGTCATTTATCGATGGAACGAAGCAGCGCTTCGCCGATATCGCGAATTTTCGCCAACACCTCGATAGGGCAGTCATCGAACTTTTCCGCCTGTCGCGCGGCAAAGTCGATTGTCCGTAATTCATTCGCGAGAGCCACACCCTTGAGACGCTTGGCACCGCGGATCGGCACTTCAAAGCTGCCTCCCTTGGCTTTCGTCGTCACCGGCACGACCAGGGCGAGACCGGTGGCGACCTGATAGGCGCGCGGAGTCAAAACAATCGCCGGGTGGCGACCCGCCGTTTCGTGGCCGGCATGCGGCGTGAAGTCCAGCCACACGGCATCGCCGGCCTCAGGATCGTAACTCACAGAGATTCCTTGCCCCGGGGCGCGTCATCCCACACCCGCTCTTCCGGCGTATGACGGTGCTTGGCGGGATCAAATCCGGCTAACAATTCGCCAAGGGAGGGCTTGCGCGTCGATCGCAGCGTTAAGACCCCGTCGCCAAGCGTAAACAGAACCGGACCTCCGTCCGCGATCCCGAGCGCCCGACGCATCTCAATCGGAATGGTCACTTGACCCTTGCTGGTTACAGTCGCTTCTTGCGTGGCATTTGACACGGCTTATTACCTCTTACTCTCTTACCTCCTTACATCTTACCGTCTCCGGGGACGGAACGCAAGAACGGGCACCTTGTAGCTGTGTCAGCGGCGGCAACGGCGTCGGCCAGGCTTCCATGGCGCTGTCATGGATGGTTTTCTCGGAGATTGAAAATAAATTGAGATCGGGCCCGACCCGGACTAAGCTGATGGAACTTGGAGAAGCCGGAGGCATATCATGGAAGTTGTATCGATGCATCAGGCGAAAGGGTCGCTGTCCCAGTTGGTCAAGCGGGCCGCCGCCGGCGAGACGATTATGATCGGCGCCTACGGCCAGGCAGAAGCGGCCCTGGTGCCGCCGTCCGCCGTCCGCCCGGCGAAAATCATCGGAATCCTGGCCGGGAAGTTGACCGTGCCCGAGGATTTCGACGCGCCATTGCCGGAAGATGTTCTCGCTGGGTTCGAGAAATGAGGCTGCTTCTTGATACCCATGTTCTCCTATGGACCCTGGCTGGCTCTGCCCGGATCGCCCCTGCCCGCGAAATGATCCTGTCAGTCGACACGCAGGTCTTCGCCAGTATCGCGTCATGGTGGGAAATCTCGATCAAGGCTGCAATTGGCAAACTGGATGCTGACGTTGCCGCGCTGCGGCTGTCGGCTCAGGACAGCGGGTTCCTGGAATTGCCCATCCTCGGGGCGCATGTCGAAGCCCTGGCTGGCTTGCCGCTCCTGCACCGGGATCCTTTCGACCGCATGCTGATTGCGCAGGCTGTCGCCGAACCCATGTGCCTACTGACCGCCGACGCACAGCTTGTGGCTTATTCACCTCTCGTAAAAATTATCGCTTGAGCATGAAGCCAGTGTGGCAGCGCTGGCGAGGGAATTCAAAACCAGCCGGCAGACGATCATGCGCGTCAGGAATGCTGGGTCACTCGCGTGATTTTTTATTCAGAAAGCTTCCGATCTCGTTGCGTGCGACCTTAGCGTACAAGGAATGCACTTTCTAGGTGACCCCGAGAGGATAACCACCAAGCGCCCGCCGCTGGCGGGCTTCACCAAGTCCACCAAGGCGCCGCAGGATGTGGGAGCGGCTCTTCCCATCGGCACCGTCGCCTTGGTGTTCTTGGTGGCCTTGGTGTTGAAAAATGTACTTTCCCGTCGGCCCGGGAGAGGAGGCATTCCGGGGCGAGCGAATTGATAAAACCTCTCAGCCGATCGATGAAAGCCAGCGCCGACGCTAAAATGAGAACGGCTGGCCGGCCTCGCCGACCAGTTGTCAATCGCTGACTAAAATCATACGCTTAAAATAAAACCCCGCCCCGCCATGAGGACGTCCATGCCCGCCTATGATTCCTTCGTCCGCGACCTGTTGCCGCCGCCCGAATTGTGGCCGGAATTCATCGGCCTCGCCGAATTGAATTATCCGGCCCGGCTCAACTGCACCAGCGAATTCCTCGATCGCTGGGCTGAGACGACGCCTTACGCCCCTGCCCTGCTGTTCGGCGAGGCGCGCTGGACCTATGGCGGGCTGAAGGACCGGGTCGACCGCATCGCCCGCACGCTGGCGACGGATCTCGGCATACGGCCGGGTAATCGCGTGCTGCTGCGCGGCACCAACACCCCGATGATGGCCGCCTGCTGGCTGGCGGTGGCGAAAATGGGCGCGGTGGTGGTGGCCACCATGCCGCTGCTGCGGGCCAAGGAAATCGCCACCATCACCGACCGCGCGCGGATTTCCCATTGCCTGTGCCAGCACGGCCTCGCCGACGAGGTCGAACGGGCGGGCGGGCTGAAACTGCTGACCTTCACGCCGCTGGGCGACGGCGACGCCTCCCTCGACCGCGCCATGGCCCGCCACGGCGGCGCCTTCGCCGCCTGGGACAGCGCCGCCGACGACCCGGTGCTGATCGCCTTCACCTCGGGGACCACCGGCCTGCCCAAGGCGACCGTGCATTTCCACCGCGACTGCCTGGCCATCTGCGACAGCTTCGCCCGCCATACGGTGGGCGTGCGCCCCGACGACCTGTTCGTCGGCACGCCGCCGCTGGCCTTCACCTTCGGCCTCGGCGCGCTGGCGCTGTTCCCCTGGCGGTTCGGCGCCGCCACGGTGATGGTCGAGACCTTCGGACCGACCACCCTTCTGGAAACCATCCAGCGCTACCGCGTCACCGGCCTGTGGACGGCCCCCACCGGCTACCGGGCGATGATCCCGCTGACCAAGGATTACGACCTGTCGTCCCTCCGCCTTTGCGTTTCGGCCGGCGAACATCTGCCTGCACCGACCTGGCAGGCCTGGCACGACGCCACCGGCATCCGCATCATCGACGGCATCGGTTCGACGGAAATGCTGCACGTCTTCATCTCCGCCGCCGGCGATGCCATCCGTCCGGGCTCCACCGGCCGGGCGGTCCCCGGCTACCTGGCCACCATCCTCGATGGCGACGGCCATCCGCTGCCGCCCGGCGCCGAGGGCTGGCTGGCGGTCAAAGGGCCGACAGGCTGCCGCTACATGGACGACCCCCAGCGCCAGCAGACCTATGTCAAAAACGGCTGGAACATCACCGGCGACATCTACCGCCAGGACGAGGACGGCTATTTCTGGTATGTGGCGCGCGGCGACGACATGATCATCTCGGCCGGCTACAACATTTCAGGACCCGAGGTGGAAAGCGCCCTGCTGGCCCACCCCATGGTCGCCGAATGCGCCGTGGTGGCCGCGCCCGACGACGAGCGCGGCCAGATCGTCAAGGCCTATGTGGTGACCAGGGAGGGCATCTCCCCCGGCGCCGAGCAGGTGGCGATGCTGCAGAACCATGTGAAAGCGACCATCGCCCCCTACAAATACCCGCGGGCCATCGAATTCGTCGACAGCCTGCCGAAAACCCCGACCGGCAAGCTGCAACGGTTTCTGCTGCGGGATAGGGCTAAGCAATGAGACACGAACGCTTTACGCCCCCATCTTGCAGCCGCGGGCGGGATCGGTCACCGCCTTGCCGGCGATGCCGACCACCACGTTCTCGCCCTTCCTGACCTCGCGCAGATAAATGTCCTGCACCGGGTTATGGGCCGCCGAGAAGGAAATCGCCCCGCGCGGGCTGTCCAGCACGGTGCGGCCCATGGCGCTGTACAGATCGGCCTTGGCGGCGGTATCGCCCTTCACCGCGCCGAAGCCGGTGACCAGCAGCATGCCGGCGTCATAGGCCTGGACGCCGTACAGATCGGCCTCCTTGCCATAGGCCTTCTTGTATTCGGCGCGGAATTTCCGGTTGGCCGGCAGATCCAGGCCGTCGGCATAATGCAGCGTGGTCAGCAGGCCCTCGGCCGCCTCGCCCTGGGCCGCCAGCGTGCCTTCGGTCAGGAAGCCGGCGCCGACCAGCGGAATGGTCTTGCGCAATCCGGCCGACGCATAGTCCTTGACGAATTTGACGGCGCCGCCGCCGGCGAAGAACACATAGACGACATCCGCCTTGGTGTTGGCGATGTCGGCAAGATTGGCCTGGAATTCGACATCCGGGAAGGGCACCAGGATTTCCTTCACCACCTTGCCGCCCGCCGCCTCGAAGGCTTCCTTGAAGGCATCGACGGATTCGGTGCCGGCACCGTATTTCCAGGTCATGGTGACGGCCGTGCGATAGCCCTTGTCATAGGCCACCTTGCCCATCGGGAAGGCCGGCTGCCAGTTGGAGAAGGAGGTGCGGAAGATGTTGGGCGCGCACATGGCGCCGGTGGCCGCCGCCGCCCCGGCATTGGGAATCACCAGCAAGGTCTCGGTTTCGCGGGCCACCTTGACCATGCCCATCACCACGCCGGAATGCACGGTGCCATAGAGCAGGTCGACATTGTCGCCCTTGATCAGCTTGGTGGCATTGGCCGGCGCCCGCGACGGATCGGATTCGTCGTCCAGGGTGACGATCTCCACCTCGCGTCCGCCCAGCTTGTTGCCCTGGCCGGCCAGCGCCAGCTTGAGGCCGTTGATGCCCTGCTCGCCCAGCGCCGCGTAAGTGCCGGTGAACGGCAGCATCACCCCGACCTTGATCTTGGCGGTGCCGCCGATGGCGAAGCGCGGCAATCCGGCGGTGGCGACGGCGGCGCCGCCCAGGGAGCTGTATTTGAGGATGGTGCGACGGCTGATGGACATTATCGAAGCCTCCCATAGAGATTATTCAAGTATTGTTGTCACACTAACATAGGCTAGCCCAGGAATTCGATTTTGCCCTCGGGCAGCAAATAAAGCACCAGGGCGCGCCCACCTTTGACGGTGGGCCGGTGCGACGAGCCGGAGGCGTAGATACACCAGCCGCGTCCCTTGCCGTCGAAACGGGCTTCGGCATCCACCGGCATGACCAGGCAGATTTCACCATTGGGATGCCGGTGCAGCGGCCCCACCACCTCGGTCAGGTCGACCACGTCGACGCTCAGCCGGGCGGTGTCCTCGGCCGGTTCGATGACCCGTCCGAAGCGCCGGCCGCCCTCGCCTTGCGCGCACATCCAGCCGGCGGCGATGGCCTGGTGGCAGGCCGATTCGACCGCGGCCACCACCTCGCCATCGCCGGGAAACGCCTGGTTCAGCGCCTCGCCCAATGGACGATCGACGGGTTTGGCGGCGATGAAATCGGTGAACGGCCGGACCAGCCGGCGGAATTCCTCGGGCGACATCCGGTTTCTCCCCAAAAAAGTCTGTCTTGGGGAAAACTGTGACACCACCGGCCGGCGAGGAAAAGCCTCTTCTCGCCCGAGCCGGTGCTGGGCTATCCTGCCGCCGGAGCCCCCAGGATGAAAACAAAATAATGCACGATACCGCCCATGAAACAGGTCATTTATTCTTTCATTATTATTGGAAAGATGAATACAGGACGATTCTTGAAATAGGCTCGATGAATGTCAACGGTTCGCTCAGGGACTTCTGCCCCGAAGGCGCGGTTTATGTCGGTGTTGATCTGGAAGCCGGAAACGGCGTCGATGTGGTGGTCGACGACCCGACGCAACTGCCCTTCGTCGCCGACAGTTTCGACGTCATTCTGTCCTCGTCCTGTTTCGAACATGACAAGCTTTTCTGGCTGACCTTCCTCGAATTGTGCCGCCTGCTGCGCCCCGGCGGGCTGCTGTATATCAGCGCACCGTCCAACGGCATTTATCACCGCTATCCGCTGGATTGCTGGCGCTTCTATCCCGATGCCGGCGACGCCCTGGTGCAATGGGCGGCGCGGAACGGTCTGTCCGTCCGCTTGCTGGAATCCTTCGTCGGCGGGCGCAAGGCCGACATCTGGAACGATTGCGTGATGATCTTCGCCAAGGGCGGCGACGCTGTCGCCCGGCTCTACGACAAACTGCCGTTCCCGGCCTGGAATGTGCGCGGCGCGGATCTGCCGGAGATTCTGTCCCCGGCCACCGAGACCGAAGACATGATGATGCTGCGCGATTTGCGCGGACAATTGGCGACGGCGGAGGAGCGCAATTGGCAACTGGCCCTGGCGCGGGCATCGTCAAACCGCAGCTCATGCTGCTGGCTGTGCGGCCATCAGGACCCGGCCGCCCAACCGGCCCCCGATTGCCCGCGCTGCGGCGCCAAGCCGCCGGCGATGGCCATGGCCCGCGCCGTCGCCTCGTTTTGCGGCCGCCTCGAGCCGCTGGCCGGCATCGTCCGCGACGCGCCGCCCAGGGCCCGCATCCTCGACCTCAGCCGGCACCCCATCCTGGCCGCCACCCTGGCCCGCCTGCCCGATTACCGCGCCGCCGCCACCGCCGAGCTGGCGGACCTGAAGGACGGCAGCTGCGACCTGATCCTCGGCGACGGCGCCGACGCTTTGTCCGCCGCCTGCCGCCTCTTGCGCCCGGGCGGAGCGCTGATCATCGCCGGCGAGGATGCGCCACCCTGGGCCGATCCGGCGGTGGCGGCTTTCGCCAGGATCTCGGTGGACCGCTGGGCCGGCGGGCCGGCCTGGGCGGCGACCGCCTGGAAAAGCGCCGACGACGAGATACCGCCGCCTCGTCCGGCCTGCCCAGATGCGTCGACAGCACCAGGGCCAGATCGAGACGCCCCTGCATGCGCCGGGAATCGCCAAGCCTGACCCAGTCGTCCGACAGCATCATCCTGCCGAGATCACGGCGGCCGATTCCATGTCCCGGTTCTTCCGACGGAAATCCGGCAGCGGCGGCTCGACCGTCACCTGGTTGGAGGGAACGCCCGGCTGCCCGGCCGGACCGCAGGCCCGCACATAATAGCGGTAACGCAAGCCGGCAAGGACGGTGGCGTCGGTCCAACTGGTCACCTTCACCGCGTCCTCGACGCTGACCTCGCCGTCGTCGGCGGCGCGATAGACATCATAACGGGCGGCACCCTCGGCCTTGCTCCAGGACAGTTCCACCGCGCCGTCCACCAGGCGCAGGCTGAGACCGCCGCCGTCGGCACCCCAGGCCGGCGCCTTGCGGTCGGGTTCGTCGGGCGGTGCCTGCAGCGAGCCTTTCGGCCACAGATAGCAGAAGACCTTCTTGTGGGCGGCATCGAGATGCTTGCAGACATTGCAGTAATCGCATTTGATCAGTCGTTCTGGCTGGCCCAGCCGCAGTTTCCTCACCCAGTCGGGATCGGCCAGCAGGCCGCGGGCGATGCCCACCAGATCCGCCTGACCGTCGACCAGGGCGCGTTCGGCATCGGCCGGATCCGACATCTTTCCGGCCGCCGCCACCGGCACCCGGAAGCCCTTGGCATTGATGAAGGCCTTGATCTCGCCCGCCAGCCCGGCATGCAAGGCCGGCGGATACCAGGCCCCCGGCATGCAGCGGTCGCCGGAGTAACCGGAATAGGGATCGGGGACCTTGCCCGGCTGATGTTCGACATCCTCGAACTTGCCGCCCACCGACAACGAGATGTAGTCGAAGCCCATCTGCGCCAGTCCGAGGGCGATCAGCTTGGCCTCGGGAATGGTGTAACCGTCCTTGATGTATTCGTCGGCGAGGAAGCGGATGGCGACCGGGAAGTCGTCGCCGGCCTTGGCCCGGATCGTCTCCATGACCCGGCCGACCATATGCAGGCGGCCTTCCAGCGTGCCGCCATAGGCGTCGCGCCGGGTGTTGCGCCGCGACAGGAAGGACGACAGGGTATAGGCATGCGCCGCATGCACCTCGACACCGTCGAATCCGGCCTGGCGGGCACGACGCGCCGCATCGCCGAACTGTTCGACGATCAGGTCGATATCGGCCTCGCTCAACAGGTCGATGGTCTGGCGCCAGCCCGAGCGGGAAATCTTCGGAAAATGAATGATTTGCGGTACGATCCTGGACTCCGAGGCGGCGTGCACCCGGGTCACCATCTCGGCCAGGCCGGGAATAAAGCGGTCATCCGACAGCCGCAGCAGCGGCCCCGAACGGGCATGATGAACCGCCATCGCCTCGACGACGATCAGCCCGACCTCGCCTCGGGCATAGCGGACATAGCGGTCGATGATGTCGGCGGTTACCCAGCCTTCCTCATCGGCCAGCCTGGTCACCATCGCCGGCACGATGACCCGATTGGGCAAAGTCATGCCCCGGATGGTCAAAGGTTCCAGCAGCTTCATCGGCATCGCACCTTTCCCCCGGACTCCCGGGCGAAGAAACAGATCTACCGATTACTTCTGAACTCCCCTAATCTTTCGGTCAACAGTTGGCCGGGCGTCCCGCGAAATTGACCCTGAACACCGAAGAAGACCGCGCTCTCATACGGGATGTCCTGCAAGGCAGGGCATCGGCTTGGACTGTTTTTGCGGAGCGCATCGCCGACACCCTGTGGACGGCGGCCCGCCTGCTGACCCCCGACGACATCGAAGCCCGCACCGCCTTCGGCGAGATCATCGACGGCCTGAGAGTGGACGGCTTCCGCCGCCTGCGGGCTTATGACGGCTCAAGCCGCATCGAAACCTTCACCGCCCTGGTGGCCAGGGATCTGCTGGCGGAACGCCTGATGCGGCGGCTACGGCAAGATCCCCCGGCCGTCGCCTGGAACGCCTTCGAACGGTTCTTCCAGTCCGACATCACCCGCCTGATCGCTCGCCGCCTGCCCGGTCCCGACCATGAGCAGAGCCGCCAGGACGCCTATCAGGACATCTGTCTGGCGCTGCTCGCCGACGACTGCCGCCGCCTCAGGCAATACAAGGGGATCGGCAGCTTCGGCGGCTTCGTCCTGCATGTGATCGATCGCCTGCTGGTCGATTTCATTCGCAGCACCTGGCCGCGCCGGCGCAGGTCCGAAACTGCCGCGCCCGAAGAACTGGACGGCCTGGCTTCGGACGCGCCGTCGCCGGAAGCCGCCATCCTGGCCCAGGAGGAGGAACAGAGCCTGGCCGTCGCCGCCGAGGTGTTGCGCCGGGCGGCTGACACCCTGTCCGCCGCCGAGCGCCTGTATCTCAGTATCGCGCTGGGTGGCGGCGCGCCGATACCGGCCCGGGAGGTCGCCCGCCTGATGAGCCGTCCGGTGGCGGAGATCTACAAATTGCGGCAGCGGGTACTGAGCCGCCTTTATGAAGCCCTGGACAAACATCCGGCGATCAAAAAGTGGCGAGCGACCGTCTAACCGGGCAAGCAAAAGGAAATGCACCGTGAGCCGAGAGCGCATTCAGTCCCTGTTCCAACAGATCCTTGATGACGAGACGCGCCGGGATGCCCCCCAGGCAGCGGACCTCGCCCGCCTGTCCGCCGCCCTTGACGGCCAACCGGCGACCATCCCGGAGACAACCACCGCCCGCCTGGCCGCCATGCTTGACGGCGGCCTCGACGACGGCGCCCGCCGGGATATGGATGATCATCTCGGCCGGTCGCCGGAGCTGTTGCAGGAGCTGCGCGCCGCGCAGGCCTTCCTCGACGCCGTCGACGCCGGCCGCAGCGCCGCGCCGCCGGAGCTGCTGGCCTCGACCCAGGACAACGACAGGCGGGCGACCAAGGCACCAAGACCACGCAAGCTGTTCTGGACCTGGTCGGCGGCGGCCTTCGCCATGGCCCTGGCGGCGCTCGCCGCCGTCATCGTCGTCACCCGACCGCTACCGCCGACACCGACCACCCTGCCGCCGGAAGCCAGAACGGCTCCGCCCCAGGCCGGCGCGCCATCGGCGATGCTGCCGGCCGGAGATGAAACCGTGGTTCCTGCCCCGCGGCCCGGCAAGATCGAGCTTGCTCCCGAGGGACCCGACGTCATGCCCCGGGCACTGACCTCGCCTGCGCCGCCTTGAACCGCTTCCGTCACTCTGCCTTAGGCGCCGCCTTGTCGGCCTTGCGCGCGTCCTGAATATCCCGCTCCAGGTCCTGGAAGGCCTTCGACGTCTTCAGCTTGCCCTGCAGCTGGCTGTTCCTGTTCACCTGTTCGACCAGGATACGATTGGCATTGCCCAGCGGATATTGCAGCAGCACGAAGGCCCGGTATTGCGGCCCGGCGGCGGCGAACTTCTTCTCCTTGACGCTGTACCCGGCCAGATTGACCTCGGTGATCAGGTTGCTGGTGACCCGCTCTCCCTCGGCATAGGACTGGGTATTCTCGGGCACGCCGGACTCGTGCAGCATGTCCTTCATCTTGCTGGAAATCAGGCTCTTGAGGCGGTCGGCGAGGGAGCGCTTGGCCGACAGCACCGCCTTGTCCTCGGCGAACTGCAGATCGGCCGACATGGCATTGCCGCTGGCATAGATCGAGGTCTCGTCGTCACCCGGCGGGTTGGTGACCCAGGACGGCACGTCGTCCACCGTCGTTTTCACCGTCTCGACCCGGGCCTCCTGTTTTTGCTGCTCCTGCTGGGCGGTAAAGGCGGGTGTTCCCGGTTGCGGCGAGGCGCAGGCGGCCAGCGTCAGCAAAGCGAGCACCGGCAGAATGGCGGACTGGTTCATGTCTTCCTCCTGGTCAGGTCGGCAAGAGCTTGTTCGATGGTGCGGACCATGGTCTGGACCGGAATGCCGGATTTGGCGAGGTCTTTGAGATCGGACAGGGCGCGCTCGGCTCTTGGATAGTCGCCCGCCTTGAGATAGGCCATGGCGGCGCCGAAAAAGGCATTGGCCGCGTCCTTGCCTTTACCGGCGTTGTAATAGATGACGCCGCTGTTGTACCAGGCAAAGCCGTCGGCCGGTTCGGCGGCGATGGCCATGCGGTAGGCCGCCAGGGCCCGATCGGTGGCGCCTTTCTGCGCATTCACCGCCCCCAACCCGTCGAGATACAGAGCATTGCCGCGATCCAGCGTCACCGCCTTGAGAAAGGCCGGCTCAGCCAGATCAAAATTCTTGTCCAGCATCATCACCCGGCCTTTGACGAACCATGCCCGCGCCCGCTGGGGATCGGCGGCGATGGCGCGTTCGGCGGCCAGCAGCGCCGCCGCATGGTCGCCCGCCGCCAGGGCAAGTTCAGCCGCCGCCAGGCTGTCGCCGACGCCTGCCGGCGCCGCCACCGGAGCGGAGGCCGGTGCGGCGGCCGGTGGCGGGGGTGGCGGAGCGGCAACCACTTTCAGCGGCTCGCCGACCGGATCGTCCATGGCCACCACCTTGTTGTCGGGGATGGTGGAAATCAGGCGCCGCGCCAGGTCGTCGGTGACCCGCAGCAACTGCTCGTCGCGCACATTGGTGACGGCGTCCACTACCCCCATGGCCAGGCCGACCGGATCCAGCGGCACCGTTCCGCCATGGCTGACCGCCGTGTGCTGGCCTTCCCACAGGAGGGTTCCGTCGGCGGCGCGGATCATCCTCAGGTCGACCCCCACGGCGACGCGGGAATAGACGCCGAGAAAGGATGAGTCGTATTCGCCGATTTCGCCTTCGATCACCGCCACGCATTTGATCTGTTCGCCCAGCGCCTGGCGATCGCCCTTCACCCCGGCCCAGACATGGTCGATGCGTTCGAGGCGGACGTTGCGCTTCGACTGGGTCGACAGATGGGCGAAAAGCGACAGCCGCACCTTGGCGGCGTCGGTCT
>Ga0007882_10000762_pt1 | contig 18848 bp, 16 predicted proteins | sample CryBogCBH12Aug01_FD_71195 | JGI IMG/M metagenome (GOLD analysis project Ga0007882, IMG submission 71195) | Freshwater microbial communities from Crystal Bog, Wisconsin, USA - CBH12Aug09.1 | ecosystem: Environmental > Aquatic > Freshwater > Lake | place: Crystal Bog, Wisconsin, USA | collected... | reverse complement strand
CGGGGCAACATAGGCGTAGAGACCAGTTCCAGTTCCCACTCCAGTATCAGAGTTGGTAACAACCACATCTACTGCACCTGCTACATGTGCCGGAGTTACAGCGGTAATAGATGTTGCTGAGACTCTCACAACGCTAGTAGCTGCAACACCTCCAATAGTCACAGAGGTAATTGTTAAGGTGAAGCCTGTTCCGGTAATCGTTACTGCCTTGCCACCTGCCGTTGTTCCTGATATTGGCGAGATACTAGTAACTGTTGGGGTAGAGATCGGTGCGACATAGGTATATAGAACAAATGCAACAGACCCACCAGCGGCAAGAGCTGATCCAGCAGTTGGGGACTGTGATTGAACATGTCCGTCATTGAGCGAAGTTGCACCAGAAGTTGTTGTTGTGACAGCGCCCGCCACAAAGCCACTGGCAATGAGGGATGCGTTGGCAGCGCTCCGGATTAATCCTGAAACGTTAGGAACCGTTGGGGCAGCTTGAGTAATTAATGTGAATGATTGCAATGCAACGCCCGAAGAATTATGCGCAGTAATTGTGTATGTATTTGGAATCCATGCTGTTATCGGAGTGCCAGAGATGACTCCAGTTGATGTATTGAAACTCAATCCGTTGATTGGAAAGATTCCAGCATCAATAGAGAAGTTAGCAATTGCCCCACCAATTGATACCGGGGTAGGACTGTTAAATAATTGTCCTACTGTTGCTGTCATTACAGTTGGATTTAATGAGAATGCTGGAACTGCGAGTGCGCTTAACGTTGTCACGCTGACTTTGCGTGATTCCTCAGAGTTAGAGTATCTCACTCCATTTCCGATGGCTTGAACGGTAATCTTGTAAGTTGAATTTGGAGTTAATGCGCTAATGCTCTCCCCCGAATTAAAGGGTGCAATTGTGCGCAATGGGTTTTCGCCTTTAGCTGCATACACACGCACTTTGTAAGAAGTTGCATTTGGAATGGCACTAAATCTAAGTACTGTTGAGGTGCTATCAGGAACCGTTACAACACCATTCGGGACAGCTAGTTTGGTCAAGTGTTGGGAGTGGTCTTCAGAAGCGTTCGTCGGACTTAACGCAATACTAAAGCTCGAAAGTAGCGTTAAAAATGTAATAACAGCAAAAGCCTTTGAAGGACGCATGTAAATACCTCGTTTAAGAGTGGGCCTTATTTAATAAATTAGGCGCTGGGCGAATTTGAATTAAGCCCAGACTCTGCGAAGAGAGGACGGTTAAACCGTTTGTCTATTTTGCTGGAGCCTACCTCGGCCGTGCTTTCAGCACAAGGTATTCCTGTTCGGGGGAGGCGAATTCTCTTGCGAAGTACCCATACATTTTTGCGAGTAAGTGCCCCGAGTGGGGGTCGAACCCACACTTGGAGGATTTTAAGTCCTCTGTCTCTGCCATTGGACTACGGGGGCGCCAGGCAAATCTTAGGCTATTTACGCGTAAATCCCATATTTTCGTGGATATATCTAAGGATGAAGAAGTACTTCACTTAGTGAGTGTGTTAAAAGTGTGTCAATTGAAAAACGAGGTCAGTGGAATTCCGAATTTCGGAAGTCCCCCGTCTCTTTTTTGAAGGTGATGAGAACCTGTTGCTGAACCACCTAAATCAGGCGGTCATCTAGCAACTAAGGGACTACAAAACATGGAACAAGTTAAGAAGCCACGTAAGACCACTCGTCGTCGTAATGGGGATGGAACTACTTATCGTCACAAGAATGGCTGGCGTACAAAAATCACTCGTGGAAGTCAATCCGTCACAGCTATGGGGCGCTCAGAACAGGAATCCCGCCGTAATGCCAAAGAGAAGCTTGCAAAGCTCCCTCTTCCAGACGATTCACTAGTAGTAGATAGTGAGAACTTATTATTTGGTGAATTCATGATTGCTTGGCTAACCAAGAAACACGTCAAAAACATTACTGACACAACCTATCGCCGCTATGAATCTCTGACCCGCCACCATATTTTACCCGCTCTTGGACATATGAAGTTGCGAGGTATCACCAAGAACCACATAAATGCATTTATCGAAAAAATGGATGAATCTGGTCAAAGCGCTCGCTCGTGCCAACAAACACGTGCCTTGTTATCAGCCGCATTTAAACGTGCCGTGCAGGATGACCTAGTTGCAGTGAATCCAGTAACTCACTCTCGACCAGTAAAAGTGGATACTCCCCAAATTCACCCGCTGACATGTGAAGAAGTGAAACACTTGTTAACGGTTACAAAAGATACATACATGCAAGCTCGTACTCGCATCGCCGTACTTTATGGAATGCGTCAAGGAGAAGCCTTGGGGCTTAAATGGGAGGATGTCGACCTGGATAAAGGTGAAATCTTCGTTTGGCAACAGGTACAGAAGGTCAATGGCGTATACGTATTCGTAAAGCTGAAGAGTAAATACTCTGTCCGCACATTGGAACTGGACGCCGCCACAATCGTCGCATTGCGTGCGCACAAGGTTGCTCAGAATGCTCTACGTCTTGCAATTGGCGAAGAGTGGCAGGATTTTGACTTGGTCTTTCCTGGGTTGAAAGGTCAACCTCAGAACAGTCATACAGACTTTGCACATTGGCAAAAAGCGCTCGCTACAGCCGGTTTACCACAGAAGCGCCTACATGATGCACGACATACTGCCGCAACGATGCTTTACGACCAAGGCTTAGACATCGAAACTATCCGTCGCTTCCTAGGTCACGCTTCCGTACTTCTGACATCTCGCACATACGTTCATCATTCTTCACGTCAGATGAAAGGGACCGCGGAAGCAATCAAGGCAATGGGTTTTTAGGCGACGAGCTAACGCCTCCCGTTGGCTAGCTACCAGCTGGGGGCGTTTCGTCTTTCCATTCAGGATAGAAACGCAAAAAATATGGTCGCGCATAGGGCGCGATAAATCTTGGTCCCGCATTTTCAAGAAACTCGATTCCCCCATCGCCAGGATTCTTTTCTATATATTCCAAGAAACTCTCAGATGGAAAATACTGATATCCGTACGCACTCAATCGTTTTCTGAACTCGACGTGCGCTCTAAAAGGAAGAAATGTGAAGTTAGGTAATTGACTCATTCCCATATCCTTAGTGATTGTTGGGTACCCATCATCAAACCAGGTTAAAACCCATTCTCCTCGGCGACTTTTGTCTTCTTGGCGAATACGAACACTCATGCGACCATCTTTAAGGCTCGCTGAAAAATCATCTTGAGTTAGCTGACGAACACGAGCTAGCCGGGCTACCACTTCTTGAATATCTTTTTCATTCAGGTGTTCTAGATACTTGCCATGACCAATGGTTGCTTGCAATTGTTCAGTGATGCGAACGAGCTCTTCTGTTTCCCTTTGGCTGCGCATTGATTTGTGCCTCTCTTCTGAAAGAAAAACTGCTATTAAATCTTCTCCTGCAACCATTCTTCGGTCAAGGATTCCGCTTGGCGCATTACTGTTTCAACTGCTAGCCGTGAGAAATCAGGTGGGTAGCCGTACTTATCCAGCAAGTCTCGAACCATAATTCGGAGAGCCGCTTGAGTGGATTCACGTACCGACCAATCTACTTTAATGTTTTCCTTAACTTTCTTGGTGAGCTCTTGAGCCAACTGGACTAGCGTCGCGTGTTCCATTTCTCTGACAGCAGCTTGGTTAATTTCTAAGGCATCATAAAATGCTACTTCATACTCAGTCAGCCCATCAGAATTTCCTGCTTTAATCTGGTCATTGAGTTTCTTTGCCATATCGATTAACTCTTCAATTAATTGGGCAGTTTCGATGCTTCTGTTGCGATACCTAGCGAGCGCGCTATCTAGCAAATCTGAATAGAGGGAATGCTGGACTACGTTGGTCTTAAAACGTGCGCCAATCTCACCTTTTAGCAGTCGACTAAGCGCCTCAAAAGCAAGATTCTTCTCTTTCATGGCTCGAATTTCTTTCAGGAACTCTTCGGAAAGGAGACCGATATCTGGTCTAGCTAGCCCTGCTGCGCTAAATACATCAATAATTCCCTCAGGGACAATGCCCTTGGAAAGTGCTTGGCGGATAATCAAATCGCGTTCGGCATCGTTCATTGTTTTAGTAGTCACTTCGGTCTTTGTAAGCATCACTCGAATTGCCTGGTAGAGAGCGACTTCCTCTCGATACTTGATTGCAGTCGGATGGCTATTAACTAAAGCATGAGCCTTAGATAATCCAGCTGACGCATCGGCAAATCGCTTTTTACCATCTTGAATACCTAGAATGAAGTTAGCGACAACAGGAATGACAGCATGAGGTTTATCCATAAATCCTTCTATCGAACAGCCATGCAAAATATCGTGAATAATCGTTAGCTTTTCAAAGAAGACTCCGAGCGCTTCATCAATAATCTCAACTGGAGCTTTTGTCTTGCTACTTGCTGTGTAATCTTTCAGCGCCTCTTTGAGTTCTGTAGCGATGCCAATGTAATCAACAACAAGTCCACCAGGTTTGTCTTTAAATACACGATTTACTCGCGCAATTGCCTGCATCAACCTGATCAGCAACATCGGGAGCGATGCGGTGGCGCCGTCGTGACCATGAAGATCCATCTGTGCGAAGGAAGTCTTCCCGTTCCTCGGCGGTAAATCCCCGCCACATTGCCTCGGTAATTGGGCGCAACCCATCGATAGCTTCACGCCAGGACTCTCCTGCCGACGCTAGATAGTTTCGCAGCTTTGCTAGCGTCGAAACCTCTTCAACTGTTGGAGTAAAAGGCGTGATGGGCGACTGTACGTGCCGCTCCGGAAGGTTGCCTGACCCTGAAATTGCGATGACGCTGTTCCGGCTATCTTGGGAGAGGTGGGTCATTGCTACATCAATAAAACTTAAACCAGTCCCGAAACAGATGAGAGTGCGAGATTCTGGGAGAGCCTGTCCATCCCAAACGTCACGAATGATTCGAGGGGATTCGGGAACAGTTGCAAGGAAATCAGGGACTCTGGCTTTGCCGTGCCCCATCGCCAAAACGACGGCGGCATAACTCTTCACCTGGCCTGAAGCGAATGTTGCCGAAACTGCACCGCCAGGGGAGGTGGCGAGGTCAATAATAAATTCGCGAATGTGGCAGACGCCGCTTCCCAGACGGTCACGGAGATAACTGCCGTAGTTCCTACGTTCCATGAACGAGTACGACGGAGAGTTCGACCATTCGGTGAAGTCCGCAGGAAGTTCTTCAATCGCGCTCATACGGCCAGTTGGCACATTGAGGCGATGGTGGGGATCCTGAGTCTGGTAAGCCAAGCCAGTGCCTAACAATTGGCGGGGCTCCGCGATCTCTATCGATTCAGCACTGACTCCAGCTTGGAGTAGCGCGATCGCGGTGATGGCGCCAGAGGCTCCGCCGCCAACTATCAAGATCCTTCCCAAGGGCGCCATAATGCGCTGATCGTGCCATCTCTTACTCGGAACCTCCAACTAGTAAAGTGAGGCGCATGGCACAGGTAGAGGGAGTTGGGAGTTTCGCTCCCCTAGCGGTCAGGCTCCGCCCCTCAACGGTTGAGGAACTCTTAGGCCAGCAGCACCTGCTTCAACCAGGGTCCCCCCTCGTCCGCCTGATTGCAGGCGAGGCAAAACACATCACCAGCCTTCTGCTCTATGGACCACCTGGCAGCGGCAAGACAACACTGGCCAAGATGATCGCCCACTCAGATTCTCGGGAGTTCGTCGAACTTTCTGCAGTGAGCTCCGGGGTTGCGCAGGTACGCGATGTACTCCTAGAAGCCGAACGTCGATTAAATGCCGAAGACCGAGAGACAGTCCTCTTTATTGATGAAGTTCACCGCTTCTCCAAAGCGCAACAAGATGCCTTGCTACCAGGAGTTGAAAATCGCTGGGTGACTCTGGTTGCCGGGACAACCGAGAACCCTTCATTCTCTATCAATACTCCGTTGCTCTCTAGATCGATCGTACTGACATTGCGAGCGATCCCTGATTCAGAAGTTGCAACGCTGATCAATCGCGCTATCTCTGACCCACGCGGTTTACATGGTGAGGTCACTATCGAGCCACAGGCTTTGGATGCGCTAGTCAGACTGGCTGCAGGTGATGCCCGACGAGCACTTACGTATCTAGAGGCTGCAGCGGGAGCAAGCACTGGAGAGATCACGACGGCTACCTTGAACCGTGCCGTAGATCGCGTCATAGAGAACTACGACCGTGGTGGAGACAACCACTACGACGTGGCTAGTGCCTTTATCAAGAGTATTCGCGGCTCTGACGTTGACGCAGCTTTGCATTACCTAGCCCGGATGCTCGAATCTGGCGAGGATCCGCGTTTTATTGCTCGCCGCGTCATGATCAGCGCAAGTGAAGATATTGGTCTGGCAGATCCCGGTGCGCTTGGGTTAGCAGTCGCTGCCGCTCAGGCGGTTGCGCTGGTGGGAATGCCGGAGGCCAGAATCATCTTGGGCGAGGCGGTGGCTTACCTTGCTACTGCTCCAAAATCCAACGCTGCTTACCTGGCCATTAACGCTGCGTTAGAAGATGTGCGAAGTTCGAAGTCGGGGCCAATTCCAGCACACTTGCGGGACGGAAATTCAGGAGCTTTGCGAGATCGTGACGAGAAAGCACTCCGCGAGAAAAATGCGTATATCTATCCGCATGACATCCCTCTAGGGGTCGCTCAGCAACAGTATCTTCCAGATGCCCTTGTTGGCACGGAGTACTACAACCCAACAACTCACGGATATGAGTCACGGATCAAAACAGCATTGGAATCAATCCGGAAGATGTTACGAGGTAAGTAACTTCGCGAGAAAGTTCTCGCTACTCGACCTTTGATCGCCACGAGGAGAAACTTCTTACCGTCCCTGCATGGGGTTGGCGTAACCAGGGGTATGGATGGAGTTCAGCAACGTCCTTAAACTTTTTAAAGGAAGGAACGGGGGCAAAGGTGACGGCTACCGGATTCTCTGCAGCGAATTGATACGGATCGCCAAGAAAGACTTGGACCTCGCGGCGTTGACTTAAATCTTGGAGCGTTTGTAAATAGAAACCGATTCGACGAGAACTCAATTGCAATTTGCGAAGCGCTTCTTCATGAAATACAAACACCACAGGTAGGTCGGGATTGGCTGCCAATGCAGGGTCGTTATCCCCCATTGAATCAATCGTGAGTAATACGTATTTCGGGGTGGTATTTTGAACAACCCCTCGTGGTCCAGCAGTCCTCTCTGGATCCAAATCGAGATCTAGAATCGGATCCTTTTCAAGTTGATGAGGGGCGATTTCATCGGGGAACTCTTGAATTGGGCAGGACTTTTTGAGGGGGCATTTAATGCATAGACCCGGGGCTCGCTTCTCCACCTGCCAACGCGCAAAGCCATATGGCTTTCCCGTCCCAGCTCCGACCGTCCACTGCCATCCCAGGAGATTGGCGGCGCGTGAGCCATCGATCAATTCGCGGTACATCCGTTCCTGGCCGTGCAACCAGCCCTTATCGGAGCGGACCGTCCACTGCGATGCCATCCACATCCGAGTCTGGTTTACCAACCACCCATCACTCTCTAGTTCAGAGACCACGGCGTCAATACAGTGCATTTCACGGTCCCAGCCGTCGCCTTCACGGTCCCAATTAGCCTCATAGCGCAGGTTCTGGAAAAGTCGGGTCCCTACTCGGGCATAAAGGTGGCGGGCATACTCTTGCCAGAAGAGTTCATCACGAAACTTCTCTCGGTCTTTAAAAGGGGCACTTTTGACCGCGCGATACACCTGGTCAAGGGTGAGAATGTTGTGACGGAAATATGGGGAGAGCACGGTGGCGCCTCGCTTGGACAAGGGCAGTACCTCTGAACGCTGCTCGGCATATCTAGTGACATCTAGGTCCTCTAAGGCCAGGTTAGCGGCGCTCTGCCCGCCCATAATTGAACTGAGTCCCAGTTCTCCAGAATAGAGTCCGTTAAATTTGTCGCGGATTAAATCGAGAACATCTTTATCAAGGTCAATAGAAGTGAAAGCCATTAGGCCCAAAGAATACTGGAGAGGCTCCTGCGGTGAGAGATAGTGGCTATCAAACCGCCTCGCGATTTTAGAGATTATTGGGAAGAAGGATTCCAGTTGAAACAATAAACCCAAGAGCGAGCAGTGTCACGCCCCCCCGCTGTCTCATAAAGTGTAGCAACGCTGGGATCTAACGAGCCAGGATAGATACCTGATGCAGAACAAATCCATGAAATGAACCTTCCATCTCTATTGGTGGTGGCGCTACCCGCGAGGAGGAAATACGTTCCAGCGCGCGAAGGGCCATCTCATCGACGAGTACGGCGCTTATGAAGGATTCAAATCCGAAGAAGCTAGAGAAAGAGATCGCAAGCATCGTAGAAATGATTCACATCTTTGTCGACTTCATCCTTGGCTCATCAGCCACATAGAACTGAACCGCTTCCAAGAAAGTGGAACCTCGGTCTTGGCCACCTTGTTGACAACGGAATCTGCAGCCTATTTCATAGAATTAGTCATGTTAACTATTAGTTCCTTAGTGGCATCTGATGGCTACCGAGGTTCTCACCAACATTCCTCATTTTGATCCAATTTCATCCTCCTGAATCCACTACAAGAATTATTTTCCGAGCACTTTGCTGGATTGCCATAGTCGACCTGTAGCTTGTACAACAGTTACGTCCGTTCTCAAATATCCACCATGTTTAGGCGATTGACAACTTCGACGAATTTTATCGTCAATTTAAGTGAATCTTGGGAAGATTTGAGAACGTTTCGTAAGACTCTGCATATCTTCCAAAAAATCAAGCCGCAGAATTTCGCTTTGAAACCCGCATAACTCGCATGGGCCTGCTGTCGTCACCTTCGCAGACAAATGGAAAATCTCCTGCTGAATAGACAAGGAACCAGAGAAAAGATGAGGAAATTTCACCTGATCCATTCTTGACTAACACCTAAATCGGTTTTGGTAGCACGCGAGTTAATCTTTCATCTAGAAAGCAGGAATTATGTTCGAGGAAAGAACCTAAGACGTTGACTCAGCGGTTTCCCAAAGGATCAACTTTCTAGGGCGTACATGTGAAATATTCCGTCCTAGAACATCTCGCATAACACTTGTACAAAGTGAGAATGACGACACGGTCAAAATTTCTTTTATTCGACCCAAGTATCTGCAACCACAAAAAACTCGAAATCAGATTCATTAGACATTAGATAAGATTGCGAACTTCTTCTTGCCCCAGATATTTATAGGTGCTTCAAAGAACCTGATGCAGAATTCCGTTACAATTATTACTAAAATCACCGAACAAACCACACGAAAAAACGGCGCACCAAATCCAGGGATTTTGAAAGGTGAGTGCTTGATCAAAAAATCAGGAATCGCTAATTTAGCGAGAATTTCATGCCAAACGTAAACTCCATAGGAAATCTTACCCAAATACGAAGACAGTCTAATGACCGCAATCGGAAGTCGTGTTTCGTCAAATCTAACTACCTGATTTAACAATAGATAGAAGATGGGAGCAGAAAAGACTACAAAATAGTTCGAAAATTGAAGTAGATAAAATTCCAATCCACAAAGCATGAGAGCTAGGAGAAATTTGGTAGCAGAACTTTTCTTATTTTTCTTCGTGGTGCTAATTCTTAAATAGATCCCAGCATAAAAACCGAGTACCGCACGACCAATAGCGACTAAATATTTGATTAATCCCCATCCCAGTTGGTATTTATTGTCTAGATATAAGCCAATTAACTCCAGTCCGAATCCGAAAACTAAAATAACAACAAGATTTTTTCCTCTTGGTGAGAAATTAACAGAAAGTAGATTTACAAACCATTCAGCAGAGAGACTCCACAAAGGGGTCAAAATTGGAATTAGGGTGCCAGAAAAAATTTGAAGTAATAGAAATGCACAAACGTACTGAAGGGGAGCATGGGAGGTGGCGTGAAGGGATTTGTGAATCACTGGCACCATTTCGGTAGCAACTAGAATAATAAATGCCGGAATGAGCATGGGCCAAAGGCGAAGTACCCTTTTAACAATAAACTCCTTACTGGAACCCTTGGACCTTAAGAGAAGTTGCGGCGCAAGAACAAATCCAGAAAGGACAAAAAATAGATCAACGAAGATATTCGATCCAAAAAAAAATTTCCCGTGTAACCATAAGTGATAAGCCATAATCTCAAAGGCTGCAACTCCTCGTATGCCATCGAGAAGAACATAGCGGCGGCGGATGGACCTTTCCATATTTTAATTTTCGCATGCTTTTGAATAGACCCGAAGATATCCTAGGACTTTGGGGGGGGTTGTCCCTCAATACACCAAAAGTACACGTGCCTAAAGCCATCTGAGGGCATAAGTTAGGTTTTCTGCACCCTCGACAAGAAAAACGCAATAATGCATGCGACTATCTCTGCTAGGGTGAATAAGTTCTATCATGTCTTCAAAACATGCGATCATGATTCCGGCAGGCACATCGCAACGTAGGAACATCCTTAAATCTCTTAGGAAGCAAATTTAAATTATTTCGTGCATTAGAAGAAAACGCAACGGTAGCTTTGATGCGCCACGGATAATCTAACCAGTGGCGATTATCAACTAGATTTCGGGTATCATTCACCAACCGCGCATTTTGTGATCCGTTTCAACAGTCCACTAAGGAGAACTTCGTGTCAGCATCTCTCCTTTCCAAACTCAAGGCGCATTCACTCGAAGAGCACATCCAATATTGGCTACCAGTTCTACATCGGCTTGTGAAAAGGGTTCGCGTATTTAGGCACACAGAGCAGAAGAAGTACTATTTTCAATGGCTCAGATGGATTTTGACCAACCACCATTTGGAGAAAGATGGTTTCAGCCTTAGTAACTATGGTGTGTGGCTCGCTATCAGACCTAATGATGCGACATATCAATTCGCTCTAGACGCTAGTTACAACAACACCTTAGAGGGTATTTTGGCACGAATTTCCAAAGAAACGACGTTCTTAGATATTGGATCTAACATCGGAATATTTTCACTAGTGGCCGAAAATAATAAAAATATTAAAGTTATTCACTGCTTCGAGCCAGATCCGGTCTCCTTCAATTTTCTTAAAAGAAATATAAAAAGGAATGAAGCTCAGAAAATAATTGCACATAACGTGGCGATTGGGCTCAGAGCGGGTACTGCTTCGCTCAGCGTTACGGAAGGCCACTCAGGGGTGTCCCACATAATTAATAACTCAAATGAGCGCGATCACAATTTAAGCAGGAGCATTCAAATGATCGATCAGATCGAATTAGATAAAATGCTCCAATCATCGCCAGCAGAGTATTTCATCAAAATCGATGTTGAAGGTTATGAATTACAAGTTCTGCAGGTTCTCGCTCGGTCACATTTTTTTTACGAGGTTAACAAAATTTTTCTTGAGTTTGATTCAAATTTTGACAAAGTCCAAGAAGTTGAAAGATTTCTCATAGAAAATGATTTCCGCGAGGCCGGACGATGGGGTAGCGCTACCCACTGGGATGCTCTTTGGGAAAAACCTAAAGCCTAAGCCTTTAGCGAATTGATACGAATCTCCGAGAAAGACTTGGACCTCGCGGCGTTGACTTAAATCTTGGAGCGTTTGTAAATAAAAACCGATTCGACGAGAACTCAATTGCAATTTGCGAAGAGCCTCTTCATTAAATACAAATACAACAGGTAGGTCGGGATTGGCTGCCAATGAAGGGTCGTTATCCCCCATCGAATCGATGATGAGTAAAACCAGTTCTGAGGGGCTAACCCACATCTGGCCTGACCGCGATTTACACATCGGGTGACACCAATTTTGCACGATATTCACGGCGTAAAAGTTGGATCTTGTACCATTACCGCGCATCAGGCTGGTAGCAGTTCATATGCGGCTGCTAGCGATCTTTACAAAATCTGGACAGTTACTCCGTAGGCTTGGGAGTTGCTTACCGATATTACTTAAGTTGCTCCAGCATTTGCGCTGGTGTCATCGCGGGTATGGTCTTCTTGCTAATTTGACCGTACCCATTGAGCTGCCAATCGCGAACCCAGTCAACGGACATTGTTGACTGTTGCCACCCATCCCAGGTGCCCCCAAAAATTGTATTTGGTTGCGGACCTACTCCACCATTGAGGATCTACCAGTCCGAGGCGACGCCAGGTGGTAAGAGCATCACCCTCATTCGCGTAACCTCCATGGTTAGAACCGTCCTCACATTTTTGGGAGCCTAGCGCACTTCCCACATCAAAATTGTTTTTCTTATTATCGAATAGCTCCTAGATGAGAACTCATGGATTCCTCTCGACAAACTAACCGATATCACCTAACTTGGGAATCACATAAATCCATGGATTACAGAAGAAGTTTCGTTGGCCAAAATCTGGCTTCCTACAGCGCTCGTATGATCACTATCAAAAACAAACGGTTCACTTGTCCCTGCAATTGTTGAAACCGCAATACATAATGTACCCCGACACAATTGCGGCAAGAAGGAAACGAAGTGTGACCCCGTATTTTTGGCTACTTGTTCCAATTGAGAATCAGACCGCTTTAGAAGAGGGAGTTCCGGATCATAAATTCGCTTCTCGCCAACTAGTGAAACGCCATCTCTCACCAAAACTATTGGGAGGTTCGGTAACCACTGTGGGGAATTGCCTAATATGAGAATCTGACTAGACGGAGAAACTCTCTTAATTGATCGCAAAACAAATTCGAATTTCTTTACAAATGACTCTGTCAGAGTGCCGTTTAGACCCTCGCCCAACCAATTATTTGCAATTACAATTACCCTTGGGTGAAGTTGAGCTATCTGATGTAACACGAAGACATTTTCTTCATGACAGCCACGAGTAACCCCTTCCTTCGAGAGTACGGGAGCGCACCCAGCCATCGAATACCGAATCAAGCTAGGCAAATCCCTTGCCAAAGTACTGGCAATCATTGCGGAATGACTATCCCCGTACATTAAGACTCGTGAACTCCTTTCCGTTCCTTTGCATATTTGAGAGAAGAGAGCAGGCGAATCGTTTGAGGCTAGAAAGCATTTTTTCCACTCCAGTCGCTGACTGTTGTCTCCAGTTGTATAGGCCAGAACGGTATTTTGCTGAGCTGTCAATTTGTGAGCAGACACATTCGCACCGATACACAGTAAATAGCCCCCAACCATTACCAGTGAGATGCAAGACCAAGTAATCAAAATCGTCCATGATTTCTGATCCGACTGATATCGTCTCTGTATGGGTTGTTCGATGAATCGATGCAGGAGCCATGCACCTACAAACGCTCCAACTATCGCGGATATCAGTTGCAGCGTTGTCGGAACGGATTTCGATGAATATGATAGGAGGGAAATGATTGGTTGGTGTAGTAAATAGGCACCATAACTGATCACCCCGAGATACGCAAATAACGGTTTTGCCAGTAAAGCCCTATTGTTGAAATCTTGCTGACAGACGTAGAGAAGAAATCCAGTTACAACAGCAACGACAACTTGACTGATGATCAAATTTTTACCACTTGGACTGAAGAATGTGCCAGCTAATACGTAACAAACAACACAACCCAACTGGAATAAATTGAGAGTCAGCAATTTTGTTAATTTCTTTCTTTTGATGATGCGGCAAAGAGAGTAAACAACTATTCCTGTGCCGAATTCCCAAACGCGAAATGGAAGTAAGTAAAAAACCGCATTGGGATATTGAGGGGCAAGCCAAATTGTCAATAGCAAAAAAGATATCGAGGATATGGAAAAAATTATTAGGCGTGATTTATTGCGACACCTGTTAAGAAGAAGTAAAGCTCCTGGAAAAACTAAGTAGAACTGCTCTTCCACGGCTAGGGACCAAGTGTGGATCATCGGAGAATAAATAGAACTTGGATTAAATTAATCTGCAGTTGCTCTCCAAAACCAAAAATTAGCACCCAAAGTATTAACGCTAATCAGACTTTTAAAATAATCCTTCAAATCAAAGGGGAAAAGTACGAACACACAAGCAATTGTCGTTAATACTATGGTCGCCAAAAAAGCTGGAAATAGTCGTATTACACGCCTCGCGTAAAACCCTCGAAAAGAAAAGTTTTATTATCAAGGCCTTCTTGGAGGCTTTTGCAGACGACATAACCACTAACAACATAGAATATGTCGACCCCAACGAAGCCGCCTGCCATGGGTAATTGTGAAATCTTTGCATGGTAGAAAATGACAAGTAGCACTGCCACTCCCCGAACTCCATCAATGCTCTTGATCCGAGTTGTCTTCCCTGGCTCTGCAACTTTTATCTGGGGCACACCCGTACTTTAGCCTAATATGTGAATCGGTTGCCCTCGTCTGTCCATGAGAGCTGGCGTCTAAAATTTGATTTTTTGACCAGTCATACTTCTCGAATCCTGAAGAAAGTGATCCAAAAAGGTACCGAGACAGGAAAAATATTGCACTTAGGTTTTGTGAGCCCTATAGGCAAGCCCATTGGGCTTCGCCAAATAATGAACTTTGCGAATCCCATGAACTAGCAACAACTCTTCCGAATATAGCAAGCCTCACAACGGAATTAAACTTTGATCAGTCGTTCCGACTTTCAGTCGAGAACAGAACACATACGCAGAGTGCACGACAAGAATGTCGAGCACTCTCTGAAGTAATTAATTAATCAATTTGTGCTCCCTTATCCACACTTTGGCCTTTTGCTGCAAAGGGCCCTCTAGGAATCTCGCGCTTATGAAAGCCATTAGAATGGTAAAAAGAATGGTTATGAGAATGAATAAACTGATATTTTGACGAATATGAGGGAAGTGCGCGAGCGTTTGTTCGATCGGGTAGTGATAAAGATAGACACCGTAAGATATGTCAATCGATAAAGGCAATCTAGCAAAAAGAGAAGATTCTCCGATGGAGATTAAAGATAAAGACAAGAAAAAGGCCCCGAAAAGAGCAAAATATAAAGGTTTCTCTGAAGATAACAAGAAAAGAAGCGCCATAAGAATTGATGACGAATGTCCTAATAGCCTATCTTTCGGGATGTAGCTCAAAAGCGAACCTAGCGAGAAGCAAAGCAAATATGGCCATTTTAAAGCTACAGCCTCAACGATTGTAGGCGAGCTCAAATTAAATGTGGGAATGCATATTGATAGTGCCGTAGATAAGATCATCAGAGAAACGACAATAAACACTATTACCTTAATAAATGAAATCTTGCATTGTCGGCCTACTAAAACGAGAAAGAGGATCATTATGTAGAGGCAAGATTCCAAGGTTAAAGACCAGAGCGAGCCGTTGGGTACACCTGGGTCCACCTTTGACACAGGTAATCCGGATAAGAAACTTATGTTTTTATATTCCTGGGTGAAGATTCCAGGAGGGGGTAGCAGGTTAAAAACTACATATCGTATTGGATCGAGAACTGAGAACCCTTTCACGTGGAAAAATCGTTGCCAAAGAAACGAAAGCCCGAACCCCGTAAAAGCCAGCACCCCAAAATATGCTGGGTAGATCCTAATAGTTCGTCTGATTAAATAATCTCTAACTCTGCCATTAATCAAGCCTGGCGTAACTAAGTAACCACTCAAAATGAAGAAGCAATAGACTGCTAAAAAAGTCAGTGGAATTTTCCCAATATGAAAAGGGAAATTATTACCAGAGAGCGCCCCTGCGTGACCTATCAGAACAAGCATTGATAATATCAATCGAATGAAGTCAAACGAATTTGCATGGGCATTCTTAACGATTTTATTTACCTCCTTCTATTTATTGATGAATCTTTTGACTGGTAAATGGGAATGGTACAGGAGGGAGCGGGTCACATTAATTTGATAATGTCATCTCAAACCTGACTTAATTATCTCCGCCTTCCTAGGTCTTTCTGAAGAACTGACGTCACACCGTGGCCTTGGAGAAGAAAGGAAGTCCTTCTCTTCTGGAAGTAAGGCTGCTGTGGGTAAGAAACTGGAGACTTTTAACGCCAAGACTGAATCCGAATTCTAAGATTCTGAATTACCTCACCAGATTCCGGTGAAAAATATTGCCAACGCTGCCCGTTACTCCAGATTGTAGCAGATTTGACGTTTAGGACTTCGAATGGCCTCACTAAGTAACTAATGATCATGGCAGGCCCTAAGTGCAACCAGACTCTAAACTCCCTCCTATAGGAGATCATGCCTCGAAATAGAATCGCACACAGTGTTAAACGGTTAGAACTGTCCGTTCTCAAAGAAGTTGAACCTCTAAAATAGTTAAACAGTCTCACGGACGCTATCCACCTGCGGCCCTTACTGAAGTGATACAAAGGCACCAGATATATCGGAACTTGTAACAGTAGAGATATCTCCTGGGCTATTATCGAAACCGCATCGTGATCCTTGTGAGAATTTTCGATTTGGGGTGCAACGATCTGATCAAATTCTTGCGAAGCAACTAATTCGACTATGTTTCGAAAGCGGCTTTCATCCAGACTCAAATGAATCTTGCCATCATCAAATTCAAATTTAGAATCTAACACTTGCCGAAGTTGAGGGAATCTACTACTAAAAAATGAGTAACTTTCTTTAGCTCTAGAAAAATTCGTAAAGAAATAGACTTCGCCTCTAGGTATTTGCAACATTAGCGAAATGATAAAGAGTTCATCATCTGGGTGCGCTAACAAAACTAGCGTTTTTCCAGTGAGTATCATTGATTCACAACGACTATTTCTCAACATAATACTATCGTCATTTCAAACACACTCAATATTCAGAGCTGGTGGATTAAAAGGAAGAGCGGGGCACATTTAAATAAAACTTCCTACTATCAAAGTTAACGGTGATGGCGAAGGTTTCACTTTTGAAGATCTTCCCCATAGACCTTACGTGCCGACCAAAGTGCCGGATAATTATTGCCACCTTGGATACCTGATTCACCTCCAAGGAATGCACCCCCACGCTTATGACGGGCCGCCACTTGTCCTCCCGGTAAGACAAATTTATTCTTACGGTATTTGAACCACCAGTATTGTCCTATCAACAAATCTACTTCTAAGCCATATTTGGCAACTGCTCGACCAAAAACACTTGGTCCGCCAATGAAGTGAGCATCATGTCCATAATAGCGATTATGGACATTCGAAACGATCTGTTCGATAGATTCTTGCAATATCGGGTTATTGGGTTTTGAGAAGAAGAAACTATTAGCCACCTTCCAACTCGTACGATCGCTGTTGGGATCTCTAAATATGACCATGTCGCGGCCTTGCAACGAAAAGGACTTCACCTGACTGATACTCACATCAGCATAGATTCCACCCATTGTGTTGAGAACGCAGTATCTAAAAATATTCGCTTTATGTGCAAACGCCTGGAGCGTATCAAATGCCTTGACCACATCGTGAGAATAATGAGCAGAGATAAAAGAATGAGCCATATCTAGGTTCCAGAGACGGTAATTTTGCTCCCCACCCTGCGCCTTTAAGGCCAGGCTGTAGCTACTGGGCGAATACAGGTGTGGTTGAGTCGAAAAAGCAATCTGATGAATAAGAGGGTACTCAGTAGAAATTTGGAGACTCATGATTAACACTCTCCATTAATTTGGCATGTTCGCCCGACTTTCACACTCGAAAACTATCATTCTTTCTACGGTCTATTTCATCGCAATTTATATGCGTAGGGTTAGCCCCTCTCAGGGGATCATTTGTGAGCAAGCCCTGGCAGGGAAAGACTTGATCGAGATTAGCGACTAAGGTGACGTTGTTTCTACTCTTCAAATTGGTCGAATAATTAATTTGGATTGCTTAACTCCACATGAACTACATCTTGACGGCAAGAGTGGGGAACCAAAGTCCAGACAAATCCTACGTTATGAAACAACTCAATTACAATTCTAAATACAGGATCCAGAACAATCGAGGTGACCGAGACGCCGGATCTCCTTACATGCGGAATATTTAAGAACACAAAGGCACCTAGTATTACTAACATAGAAGTTTTCCAGGACAAGAAAACATACGCAATGGCACTAACCATCAAAAAAATTATCGGAATTGGAAGATAAGTTGGGACTCCCCCGCTTAATCTCCAGTCAATAGCTGAGGTCCTTCCATATTTAAAACTTCTCGCCAGTACAGAGCGCCATGTATTCACTGATGCATGGTCAACTCTCAATTCAGAATCAAACCAAATACACTCTCTGCCAAACCTCTCTCGTAGGCGCTTACATACATCCTCGTCTTCATTCCCCAAATTCATATTAACTTGGTATCCACCAATTTTCTCCAGGTCAACCCTCCTAAAAGACAAATTGCCATTTCCTGCAGATTCAACAAAGCCAGAACTCATATCATATTTAGGCCAAAGGTAGCGCGTGATGCGTTGAAAGAGAATCTTTGAAGCATGGTTAAAACTCCTGACCGGAGTGAAAGGGTTATTACGACTTAAAAATGCTGACGCGAGGCCATCATTTAGTAATAAAATAGGGCCTGCTAATGACACGACTCCCGGACCCATGTTAGACCAATCTAGAAGTAATGTTTGAAACCAATCGTTTGCTATTACACACTCGTCATCGATAAACGCAAGAATATCAGTATGGCAATTTTCCAGAGCAGTTTGTCGAGCGTGGCCATACCCCAAATTCCTCTCATGTCGAACAGTTCGTGCTCCAAATGATTTGGCGACATCGCATGTCGAATCCGTAGATCCATCATCGACCACCAACACATCCGTCTCTGGAGATATTTGGCTATACAGCGCTCTGAGGGTTTCCGGCAAGCGTCTAGCTCCGTTTAATGAGCAGATTGCGACAGTAATTGAGGGGGTCATCACCGTAATTCCAAACTATCTACTTTGGAACTATATAGTTCAGTTTTCTCCGAAAATACAGTCTTGGGAACAGATAAAATCTGAGTGATCATTTCTTTATTCATCGATATCGCTTGGCA
>Ga0007882_10000761_pt1 | contig 18850 bp, 9 predicted proteins | sample CryBogCBH12Aug01_FD_71195 | JGI IMG/M metagenome (GOLD analysis project Ga0007882, IMG submission 71195) | Freshwater microbial communities from Crystal Bog, Wisconsin, USA - CBH12Aug09.1 | ecosystem: Environmental > Aquatic > Freshwater > Lake | place: Crystal Bog, Wisconsin, USA | collected... | reverse complement strand
ATAATAGAGTAAATGAAACCATTGTAATTTCACAAAAAGGCTTGGTTATTACAGCGAACGATTATCAAAAAACCTATGATCGAAATGTATATTCAGGAGGAAATGGAATATCATTTACAGATCCTATTACGGGGGGTGGTCCTGGTTTTGTGAATGGGGAGACTATTGCGGTATTAGGAGGAACATTAACCTATGGAGGTACATCGCAAAATAAAATTAATGCTGGAACCTATTCCATTGTTCCTAGTGGATTAATTTCCACAAATTACAATATCACTTTCGTTGCAGGTACTTTGACAATTTCCAAAAAGGTTGTTTCAATTACTGGATTTTCAGTGTTGGATAAAGTGTATGATGCAACAGATAATGCTACGGTGATCTCAGGAAGTTTGTCTGGTGTTGTATCTGGAGATGGAATTAATCTTAATTTAAATCCACTTGCTAAATTTTCTTCAAAAAATGTTGGTGCAAATTTAGTAATCACTTCATTAAGTACTTTGTCCGGATCAGCAGCGCCTAATTATTCATTAGACCAAACTTTAAATTTAACGGCAACTATTACACCAAAACATATTATTGCAATTGGTGTTACAACCGCAAATAAAATTTATGATGGAACAATCGCTGCACCAGTTACTGGTGGAGGATTTCTGGCAGCAATTACTCCAGGTTCGGGATCAAGTAGTGATACGAAGCCCTATATAAATGATAATATTAATCTTGTCCCTGCTGGATATTTTGCGACTAAGGATGTTGGAAATAATATTGCAATCACTTCTATATCAAGTATTGCAGGAACTGATAAGGACAATTATATTTTAGATCAGCCTATTTTAACCTCAAGAAACATTACGCAAAAAGCGTTATTCATGAATGGGCTTAGTGTTACTGCGCCAAAAATTTATGATGGCACTACAACTTCATCTGTTGTAGGAACGCCTGCTTTGTTGGTAAGTGAAGCGCCAGGAACTGGAACAGTGAATGATGGTAAGTCCTATACAAATGATGTTGTTTCTATTATTGGAACGCCCATTGGAACTTATAATTCAAAAAATGTTGCTACTGCCAATAGTGTAAGTTTTAGTGGGTTAAGTTTAACAGGAACCAATGCAGGAAATTATTCTTTAGTGATTCAAGCTGCAGTGGCATCAACTATTTTACCGAAAAACTTAACCATGTCAGGATTAAGTGTTCCTGCATCAAAAGTGTATGATGGTACAACTACGAGCGTTGTAAATGGTATTGCACAATTACAAGCTGCTGAAAATCCAAATACCGGAACTACTGACGATGGTAAGCCGTATACAGGGGACGTTGTTTCAATAGCAGGAACACCTATTGGTACTTACAATAATAAAACAGTGCCATTGGCATCTAGTGTTGCTTTTAGCGGTCTTTCATTAGCAGGAAGCAATGCAAGTAATTATTCATTTACGATTCAGTCTAATGCCAATTCAATTATAACCCCTAAACATATCAATGCAATAAATATTGTTACAGTTAATAAAATTTATGATGGTACTACAGCTGCAAGTGTAACTGGGGGAAGTTTTATTGCAGCAATCAATGCAGGTACTGGAACAAGTGCTGATAAAACGCCTTATATCAATGATAATATTGTTTTAGTTCCATCAGGTTATTTTGTATCCAAAGATGTTGCCAATAATATTGCCATCACTTCTACATCAACTATTAGTGGATCAGACAAAGACAATTATATTTTGGATCAGCCAACTTTAATTGCAAGAAACATTACGCCTAAAATACTTAGAATGAATGGGCTTAGTGTGAGTGCTCCAAAAACATATGATGGCACAACTTCCTCCTTAGTTGCTGGCACGCCTGCTTTATTAGTGAGTGAAGCACCAGGTGCAGGCAATGTAAATGATGGAAAGTCTTATACAAATGATTTTGTTTCTATAGTTGGAACGCCTATTGGTACATTTAATACAAAAGACGTTGTAACTGCTAATAGTGTAATCTTTAGTGGATTGAATTTGGCGGGAGTGAATGCGGGAAACTATTCTCTTTTAATTCAAGCTGCGGTAGCTTCTAGTATTTTACCGAAAAATTTAACCATGTTTGGTTTGAGTGTACCTGCTTCAAAAGAATATGATGGAAATACAAATTCGATTGTAAATGGAACGGCTCAACTTCAAGCCGCTGAAAATCCAAACACTGGAAACACCACAGACGGTAAGCCTTACACTGGAGACAAAGTTTCAATTGCGGGTACAGCTGTTGGAACCTATAATAGTTTTGCTGTTACCTTAGCGTCCTATGTTAGTTTTTCAGGACTTTCATTAACAGGAACTGAGGCTAGCAATTATACTTTCACTATTCAAGGAAATGCGCCTTCCATTATTACTACTAAAAATATTAAAGTGGTTGCGGATCCACAAACTAAAATTTATGGAAATGCAGATCCAGCATTCACGTATGTAAATGATCCATTAGTGGCTGGTGATAGCTTTACAGGTTTATTAACAAGAGATCCTGGAGAAAATGCAGGGGTATATCAAATTAATTTAGGCACACTTAGTTTGGGTTCAAATTATACGATTACATATGTGCCGAATAATTTAACAATCACAAGAGCGAGTATTATTATTATTCCTGATGTAATTAATAGAATTTATGGAGATGTACCATTGCCTGCAAGTTTTGCAACTTCAAATTTTAAAGCAATTGGTTTACAAAATGGAGAAGTAATTAATACAATCACTTTATATACTCCATCGGGTCCAGGAAGTGGAAATGATTTAAAAGATGGCGTTGGAAATTATATTGGAGTTATAAAATCAGGCTTGCCAAATACAGGCACCATTAATTTGGCAAATTACCGAATTGAATTTTATAATGCGGACATCATTATAGGAAAATTGCCAATTACGATTACTGCTGATCCTAAAGAAAAAAGAATGTCGCAATCGGATCCTTTATTTACTTATCAAATTTCAAGACCCCTTGTAGTGGGTGATTTGTTTACAGGAGGATTGACTAGAATGCCAGGAGAGACTGTTGGGTTTTATCCAATATTGCAAGGTGATTTAGCGATAAATGATAACTATGATATCAGTTATTTGTCGGCTAATTTAGAAATTTTAACTATCGAGAGAGTAATGGTTATACCTAATGCATTCACTCCGAATAATGATGGGTTAAATGATGTGCTTAAAGTAATGCATAATTCTACCATACTTTCTATTAATTACTTTAGAGTATTTAATAGAGCAGGTAATTTAATTTATGAAACTAAGAACATGAATGAAGGATGGGATGGTAAGATTAATGGTAGTATCGCAGATGCGGATGCTTATTATTGGATAGTAGAATACAATACATGGGATCATAAAATATTTAAAGTAAAAGGAAGTACGCTGCTAATTAAATAATACAATTGAATAAATATCTAATCATATTAACCTCTTTTTTATTACTTCAAAATACAAGTAAAGCGCAAGATATTGTCTTGTCTCAACCATTTGTATCCAATCAATTTTTTGGACCGGCTGGTGTGGGTAATGGATTGTATTCAAGTAGGTTTCAAGGAAATATTAAAGATCAAATGATTGATGGAGAGAATTTATATAGAACCATTGTTATTGGTTATGACACAAGATTTAAACCTGCAGAGAACACAAAAAACTATTTAGGAATAGGTGGGCATATTATGTCAGATCAAGTGATGAATGGAGCTATGAAAAGTAATTTTGTTGCACTTGATTTAGCGTATCATATTTTTTTAGATAGGAATTTATACAAAGATTTATCGCTTGGGCTTGGAACTGTTTTTGCTCAAACTACCCTAGATAAATCAAATTTAAAATTCGCAGATCAATACGATATAGCCGGTGGATTTACAGGTACGGCATCTATGGAAAATTTAATTCCTTATCCATCTTCTTTTTCAGCAAACTCCGGCGTGCTTTATACTAGTCATAGTGATGAATCCTTTTTTCAAATAGGAGGTACCGCTATGTTTTTAACAAAGCCTAATTTGACCTATGCATTAACCAATGCAGCGCCAGAGACAAAGTACAGGGCTTTTATAAATGGGGAAATTCCATTTTTTGCAGACTATACATTAGCGTATCATGGGAATTTTTTAAATAGAAAGGCAGGCAATCAATTTTATGCAGGTGCTTCCCTAGGAATACCACTTACGAATTATATGGACGAGGTAAAGAGAATCTATTTTGGATGCTATTATAGAAACCAAGAAGCAGTAGTACCAACCGTTTCCTATATTTCTGATAAATATGTTTTTGGGATAAGTTATGATATTTACAATCCAAATATAACAGGTGCTAATCTTAAGTTAAGTAGTTTGGAATTATCGCTTTCTTCTTCCTTTGGTACTAAAAAGACAAATTTATTTAGAACGATTTTTGATTAGTCTTTTCGCGTATAAAATAATTAAAAATCAATCGAGCAGTTTACCCATTCTGGATCAAATCCGCTATTGTATTTTCTGTAAAAATTTAATGCAGGCTCATTCCAATCAAGCGCTTGCCAATTCATTCCTTTAAAGTTTTTAGCTTTCGCTTCTTCAATTAAAGCATCAAATAAAAGACTACCTATTTTATTACCACGCATTTTTTCTGAAACTACTAAATCTTCTAAATACATTCTTTGACCTTTCCAGGTACTGTAGCGAATATAATAGAGTGCCATGCCTTCCACCTTGCCATTTACTTCGGCTACTAATGCCCACCACACTGGCTTTTCGCCAAATCCACTTTCAACAAAATGTTCAAAAGAGACAACCACTTGCTCAGGTGCTTTTTCATATAATGCGAGTTCATGAATTAAACTCATCATGCTTTCGCAATCTTCTTTAACTGCTGCTCTTATTTTAATTTCCATATTTTGAATCAAAGTATTTTTGAAATGCGCTTTAACAGGATATAAATTTATGCTTGTGCTTTTGCAAGTGCTTGTGCTAAGTCTGCTTCTAAATCTTCGATATTTTCTATACCTACACTCATGCGAATTAATCCATCGGTGATGCCATACTTTTCTCTTTCTATTTTTGGAATAGACATGTGTGTCATGCTTGCTGGATGTGAAACCAAAGTATCAACAGTTCCTAAGGATACGGCTCTTGTACAAACTTCTACTGCATTAATAAATTTCTTGCCTGCTTCAATACCCCCTTTTAATTCAAAACTAATTAAAGGTGCATGTTGCTTCATTTGTTTTTTGGCAATTGCATGATGTGGGTGAGTAGTAAAACCCGTATAATTCACATGCGCAATTGCTGGATGCGCATTTAAATAATTAGCCACTTTTTCGGCATTGCTACAATGTTTTTCCATTCTTAACTCAAGTGTTTTCATTCCTTGAATTAATAAATAAGCATCAAATGCATTGCTATTTCCGCCAAGTAAAACATGCCATTTCCAAACCTTGGTGTGCATCAATTCCAAATCCTTTCCTAATAAAACACCATGTAAGGCACTGCCATGGCCGTTTAAAAATTTAGTAGCAGAGTGAAAAATAAAATCAGCTCCTAAAGCAAATGGCTGTTGTAAATAAGGTGTTGCAACTGTATTGTCCACCGAAACTTTCACGCCATGCGCATGAGCGATTTTACAAATGGCTTCAATGTCAACACATTGTAATGTAGGATTAGCGGGCGTTTCTAAGTGAATTAATTTTGTAGATGGATTTGCTTTTAATGTTTCCAATAATAAAGCTTCATCATGTATATCAATCAATATTACTTTAACGCCGGTTTCGTTTAAAACTTTTTGCATTAATTCTTGTGATCCTCCATATAAAGAGTAATGAGAAATTAAGGTATCCCCAGCACTTAGGTTGCTGAAAAATAAAGTCGTCATTGCAGCTTGACCACTTGCGTGTAATAATGCTTTTACTTTTAGCGGTGCTCCATGCTCGTCGGTCAATCCTCTTGCTTCTAATGCTTCAATTGTTTGTTCAGCTGCAGTAAAAGTAGGGTTGCCCCAACGGGTGTATAATCTTGTTTTATCATCACCTTTGAATCTTTCCATGCCTTCTTCGGCAGATCCAAATGTAAATGTGGAAGTTGCATAAATAGGAGTGGTATGAGAAAAATTATCATGCTCATGACTAGCAGTATGCAATGTGATCGTGCTAATTCCTTTAAAATTTTTCTTTTCCATAATTCCTTATTTATTTAACTGTAATGTATGTTATTTAATTAGTAAGCCCATTTAATCCACGCAGCGCCCCATGTAAATCCACCTCCAAATGCTGCTAAAATTAAATTATCTCCTTTTTTTAGTTGTGATTCCCATTCCCATAAACATAATGGAATGGTTGCTGCTGTTGTGTTTCCGTACTTTTGAATGTTGATCATTACTTTTTCTTTAGGAATTCCAGCACGATTTGCAGTAGCATCAATGATTCTCAAATTCGCTTGATGCGGTACTAACCATGTAATATCATCACCCGTTAAATTATGTTTTTCTAATAAGTCCGCTGTAACATCGGCCATCCCTTTCACCGCAAATTTAAAAACGGGTTGTCCATCCTGAAATGCATAATGCTCTTTCGCCATCACGGTTTCAACACTTGCTGGTTTTAAACTACCACCTGCTTTAATGTGTAAATATTCACGACCACTTCCATCGCTTTTTAAAATCGCATCTTGAAAACCATTTTCATCTGCACTAGGTTCAAGCAATACCGCGCCAGCACCATCTCCAAAAATGATACAGGTTGCTCTATCCGTATAGTCAATAATAGAACTCATTTTATCAACTCCAATAACCAATACTTTTTTATACCTGCCTCCTTCAATAAAAGAAGCACCCGTATTTAAGGCGAAAAGAAATCCGCTACATGCTGCACCTAAATCAAAGCCAAATGCATTTTTAGCACCAATTTTATCACCAATAATATTTGCAGTTGCAGGAAACACCATGTCAGGGGTAACGGTTGCACAAATGATACAATCAATCTCTAATGGGTCTAATTGTTTTTTGCGTAGAATTTCCTCTACGGCTTTCACTGCCATATCTGAACTTGCTTTACCAGGTTCTCTTAAAATTCTTCTTTCAGAAATACCCGTTCTTGTACGTATCCATTCATCATTGGTATCCACCATTTTTTCAAGGTCAAAATTGGTCAATTTGGTCTCTGGAACATAACCACCAACTGCTGTAATTGCTGCTCTAACTATATGTGACATATTTGCTTTATTAGTTTGGCCTACAAATATCTTAAATTTTGGCTAAGAATAGGGTCAAAAGTCCATTTTTCATGACTTATGCGTTATTTTTGACTACTTATGATCGCATTTTTAAGAGGCAATTTTGTACAAGTAACTCCCGCTAAATTAATAGTGGATGTGGGGGGTGTTGGATATGAAGTAAATATTAGTTTGCATACTTATGAAGCCATCTCCAAAAAAGAGCAAGGTCAGTTGCATACTTATTTGCATATCACCGAAAATGCACAAGTCCTTTTTGGTTTTCATGAGTTACAAGAAAAAGAATTGTTTTTGCATTTGATAAGCGTATCTGGTGTAGGGGCAAGTACTGCAAGAATGATGTTATCCGGTATGCAGCCCGAAGAGATTGTTCGTGCTATTGTGCAAGGCGATGCAAGACAATTAGAAGCTATCAAAGGTATCGGGAAAAAATCTGCTGAAAGATTGGTATTGGAATTAAAGGATAAACTTTCCAAAATTACTATGCACAATAATCCATTGGGTGGATTTGCAGTGGTGCAAGAAAATCCTCATCAGGATGCCATTCAAGCATTAATCGCTTTAGGTATACAAAAAGCAATCGCCGAAAAAGCAGTTGATAAAACAATAAAATCTGAAGGGGGAAGTTTAAGTTTAGAGTTGCTAATTAAAATGGCACTTAAGAATTGTTAATCAGTAATTCATTTTCATTGAAATCTCGTCTAGTCATTTGTTATACAATGTTATTGCTCTTTTTGAGTCAATTAACTATTGCGCAAACTAGTGACAAGGCGGATACATCTAACAAAATAATTACAAAGGATTCCCTGCGCTATCCAATAAAAGATAGGAGAGGTGATTTCCTTACTCAACAAAGCAACAACCCTTTTGATTTAAGAGATACTAGTTTCATTAAAAAAAATGTTGAGTACGATCCTGTTACAAAGCAATATTATGTTCGTGAATTTATAAATGGAAGGTTGGTTAAAGTACCATCAAGTTTTAGCTTTAATGATTTTTGGAAATTAAAATCAGATAAAGACGAGAAAGCTTATTTCTTCCAAAGGTCAAATTCATTGGGTGTACTAAACAGAAAAATTAGCAGACCTAAGGCAAAGGTTTTTGATAGTTATTTTGATCGTTTATTTGGTAAAACGGGATCTGATTTGCAATTAGATTTTAAGCCTGTTGGAGAAATAAATATTAAAGCTGGCTATCAGGGACAAACTGTAATGAATCCAACATTGCCGGAACGGGCACGCTCCAATGGAGGTTTTGATTTTGATGCAAGTACTAATTTTAGTATGAATGCAAGCATTGGTGATAAACTAAAGTTCCCAGTAAATTTCAATACACTTTCTAATCTAGGGTTTGATAATCAAATCAAATTAAATTATAAAGGAAAGAAAGATGAAATCATAAAAAGTATTGAAGCGGGTAATATCAATTATATTTCAAGAAGTGCATTAATCCCAAGTACACAAAATTTATTTGGTATTAAAACGCAATTGCAATTTGGAAAACTTTTTGTCACTGCTGCTATTGCCAATCAAAAGTCGCAAAGACAATCCATGAATTTGCAGGGTGGTGCATCAACTCAAAAATTTCAAAAACGATTAGACGATTACGAAGAAAATAGACACTTTTTATTAGCGCAATATTTTAGAAATAATTATAACAAAGCCATGGCAACATTGCCCATGGTTAATTCACAAGTACAAATAAAGCGTATTGAGGTTTGGGTTACGAACAGAAATGGACAAACCACCAATGCAAGAGACGTAGTAGGGCTTGCCGATTTGGGAGAACCTACGCCACATAATTCAAAATGGCAGAGTTCAGCTAATCCTTATCCCGATAATAGTGCCAATAATTTGTATTCCACATTAGCAAATAATGCAGGTGCAAGAAATCCATCAGGTATTGCATCCATTTTAGCGATGAATGGATTAAGATCGGCAGAAGATTATGAACGCACATTTGCAAGAAAGTTAACGGAGAACGAATATTTTTTCAATCCACAAATTGGATTTTTATCATTAAATATTCCTTTGCAACCCGATGAGGTATTAGGTGTTGCTTTTCAATATACTTATAATGGAAAAGTATTTCAAGTAGGAGAGTTTTCGGATAATGTTGCTTTAAATCCAACTAACGGTGTGCAACAAATTATGTTCTTAAAATTATTAAAAGCAACAACCCAAAGAACTGATTTACCTATTTGGGATTTAATGATGAAGAACGTTTATTCATTAGATTTATTTGGATCCATTCAACAACAGGATTTTCAATTGAATGTGATGTACGAAGCGCCTGGTGCTGGTTTAAAAAGATATTTGCCTGTTACCAATGCAGCAATGGATGGAAAATCATTAATTAAAATTTTACAATTAGATAGATTAAATAACCATAATGACCCACAGCCAGATGGTATGTTTGACTATGTGGAAGGGTATACCGTTTTATCTAAAATGGGTCGAATTGTTTTTCCATTGTTAGAGCCTTTTGGCGAAGATTTAAAAAACATTGCATTTAGTGGATTGGATACTAATATTACGAATAAATATATCTACCCGCAATTATATCGTCAAATAAAATCCGAAGCACAAACCTATACCAATCTAGACCGTTTTGTAATGGAAGGTCAAGTGAAAGGAAGTAGTGGGGGTGCTGAAATAAGTTTAAACGCATTTAATGTTCCACCAGGTTCTGTGAGTGTAAGAGCAGGAGGACAAATTTTAAAAGAAGGCGTGGATTATATTGTTGACTATGGTTCAGGTACGGTGCGTATTATTAATCCTGGGATTTTAAGTTCAAATATTCCTGTGAATGTTTCTTTTGAAAATAATTTAGGGTTTGGTTTTCAAGAAAGAGGATTTAGAGCATTGCGCGTGGATTATATGGCGAGCAAGGATTTTAATTTCGGATTCTCCACCCAAAGATTAAGTGAACGTCCATTTTTTACGAAAACAAATTTTGGTTCTGATCCAATTAAAAATGCGATGTATGGTTTTGATTTTAATTATAAAACAGAATTGCCTGCAATTACAAGATTTATCAATAAGCTTCCTTTTTATAAAACAAATGCAAAGTCTTATATCACAGCAAAAGGCGAAGCTGCTTATTTGCAGCCAGGTCATGCACAGCAAATAGGAAAGGGAGCAAGTGGCCTTGTATACTTAGATGACTTTGAAGCAACACGTACAGATATTGATTTACGTTTTCCATTCACCGCTTGGGCACTTGCATCAACGCCTGTTACAAGACTTAATAAATTTCCAGAAAGCAATTTAGCGGAGAGCATTGATTATAATAAAAACAGAGCGAGGATATCTTGGTACACTATTGAGCCTACTTTGCAAGATCGCAATAGTCCTAATAATCCTTTAAGTGCCAACCCTGCTTTAATTAGTGATCCTAGGGTAAGACAAGTATTTACTAATGAATTATTCCCGAATAAGACAACAAATATTACGGATGTACAGCTGCCTACTTTTGATTTAACTTATTATCCCAAAGATAGAGGACCTTACAATTACAACTTTAAGGATCTAGACGGCACTGGTAAATTTAGAAATCCAACTTATAAGTGGGGTGGTATTATGCGTGCATTGGACCAAACCGATTTTGAATCAAGTATCATTGAATATGTAGAATTTTGGGTACAGGATCCATTTATAAAATCACCTGCAACAAAAGGTAGTTTGGTTTTGAATTTGGGTAATGTGAGTGAGGATATATTAAAAGATGGCCGTCGTTTTTATGAAAATGGAATGCCTACACCAACTATCCCTGCACAAATTGATAGTTCTGTTTGGGGTAAGGTTCCAATTAATCCAATTCAAGTAACGAATGCATTTAGCAATAATGCCGAAGATAGAAAGTATCAGGATGTTGGATTTGATGGTATGAATGATGATGAAGAGCGCGTAAAACGTGCTGATGTTATTAGTCAAATTTCCAATCCAGTAGTTGCGCAACAATTTATTAAGGACCCTTCTGCAGATAACTATGTATGGTATAGAGATGCGCAATATGATGCGGGTAGCGTTGGTATTTTAGGTAGATATAAATACTTTAATAATCCACAAGGTAATTCGGCGGTTGCAGGCACCAGTCAATTTAGTAGCGCTTCTACGATGTTGCCGGACAACGAAGATTTAAATAGAGATAATACTTTAAATGAAACGGAGTCTTATTTTGAATACGAAATTCCATTGCAAAAAAATAGCATGGGTGTTGGTGCTACCAAATATGTAACGGACACTAAAACGGTAAATGTAACCTTGGCGGATGGAACAAAGAGTATTGAAAATTGGTATTTATTTAGAGTGCCAATAAAGTCTTATTCCGATTCAGTAGGTGGCATTAAGGATTTTAAATCCATTCGTTTTTTAAGAATGTATTTAACAGGATTTGAAGATTCTATCACACTTCGTTTTGCTAAATTTAGTTTGGTGCGTAACCAATGGAGGCAATATAATTATGAAGTAGATAGTTCTGGTAATTATACACCCATAGCTGCTACTAATAATTCAACTGTTAATACTTTGGCGGTGAGTATTGAGGAAAATGGAAGTAGAACACCAGTAAACTATGTAATACCTCCAGGGATTGAACGTGTTCAATTGCTAAGTAATAATGGCGTAAACCTTTTACAAAATGAACAAGCATTGAGTGTGCAAATTCATAATTTAGAAAAAGGAAAAACACCAAGAGGGGTATTTAAAACGATGAATGTAGATATTCGTAGGTATGGTAAGCTATCTATGTTCTTGCACGCAGAAAATAAAAATAATATTGCTCAAACCGAGAACGGGGTAATTACTGCTGTGATAAGAATGGGACAGGATTTTCAAAATAACTTTTATGAAATTCGAATTCCTTTAACTACTACTCAGCAAAAAACATATTCAAGTGCCGAAGCCAATTTGGTTTGGCCAGCTCAAAATGAATTGAATTTAAGTTTAATTGATTTAGTGAATTTGAAATTAGAAAGAGATAAACAACATTATTCTTACACTTCTAAATTTTCAAAAAAACAAAGCAGTACCTATCCAAATAATGAACAGACCTATTCCGTGATGGGTAATCCAAATTTAGGAGAGATAAGGGGCATCATGATTGCATTTGAAAACACATCTACACAACAACAAATTGATGCGGAAATGTGGATCAATGAATTACGTTTATCTGATATGGATGAGCATGGATCATGGGCTGCAATAGGAAGAATGGATTTAGTTATGGCCGACTTGGGAACCTTGGCGGTATCTGCAAGTAACCATACTGCAGGTTTTGGAACGATAGAACAAAATATGAACCAAAGAGCTAAAACTGGTTTATCTCAAATTGATATTGCAACCAATATTGATGCGGGTAAATTATTGCCTAAACAAGTGAAGCTTTCATTGCCAGTATTTGCGAGTATTAATAAGTCGGTAGAGACGCCAATGTATGATCCATTTGACAAGGATATACTTTATCAAGATAAAATAAATTCATTATCAGGTGCAAAGAAAGATTCGGTGATTAATGCATCAGCAGATCAAACTACCATAAAAACATTGAATTTTACTAATGTACGTTTCTTGCCTTCTGGCACACCAAATTTATTTAGCATTAGTAATTTGGACTTTAGTTATTCTTATTCTCAATTGACTCAAACTAGTCCTTTGATTGCTGAAAATAAAATGGTCAAACAAAGAGGAGCCATAGGATATACTTATAATAGAAATGCAAAATCAATTGAACCCTTCAAGAAAATTTTAAAGAATGCATCTCCATGGTTGACTTGGGCAAAAGAAATTAATGTAAACCCAGCACCTACTTTATTAAGTTTCCGAACTGTATTGGACAGACAGTATGGAGAGTTTACACCAAGGGTAGTGAGTTCCTATGATGGTACCACTGAAAAAGTAGAAACCACTTATAATAAATACTTTACAATGGTAAGGTTGTTTAATATGAGATGGCCCATTACTAGATCATTGAATATGGATTTTAATGCTACCATGAATTCCCGTATCGATGAGCCAGATGGACCAATTAATACACAGGCTAAACAGGATTCGATTACAAGAATGTTATTTGGGGGTGGAAGAAACACATTGTATAATCAAAGATTGACAATGCGATATGATCTTCCTACCAATAAATTCCCAATTACGAATTGGATTAATTCAACCTATAATTTTTCAACTAATTATAATTGGATTGGAGCAAGTAGATTAGCACAGTCACTAGGAAATACCATTGAGAACACCATGTCTCAACAAATATCTGGCCAATTTAATTTTGCCAATTTGTATCGCAAATCAAAATATTTAAGTGCTGCACTCAACAATAATTATAATGCTGGTAAAACAAGCTTCACTAATCCATTGGCTACAAAAGTGTTAATGACAAAAGAAGAAGCATTGGCAGGTAAAGTAGGGAAGGCAAGAGATAGTGCTTACAAAGCTTGGAAATTAGCAAGAAGACAAGAGCGAATTGCGCAAAGATTATTAAAAGCAAATGAACCTATTGAAGTACCTTCTTTTGTGAAGCCTTTTGCAAAGTTCTTAACCATGATGCAAGCAGCAAATGTAGATTATGGTGAAAACTTTAATAGTAGGTTGCCAGGATATATGTCGGGAGTGCAATTCTTAGATAAAACATTTACAGGATTATCACCAAACATAGATTACATGTTTGGAAGACAACCCGATACTGCATGGTTGAATACACAAGAGAAGAAAGGATTTTTAACAAGAGATCCTGCATTCAATATGGTGTTTAGACAAACCTTTGATCAAAAATTAAGTGCAAGACTTACGCTAGAGCCTGTTAAGTCCTTAATGATTGATATTAATTTAAATAAAACATTCTCCAAAGAATATTCAGAATTGTATAAGGATACTAGTTTTAATTATAATGGAATCAGAACACATGCAAATCCATTGTCAGCAGGAGGGTTCAATATTAGTTATATGGCTTTAAATACTTTTTTTGACAACCATGATCCTAATGTGATTTCCCTTCAGTTTAAGGCCTTCCAAAACTATCGAACTATTATATCACAAAGACTTGGAAACAATATTGGAACTGATGGATATGCATTAGGTTATGGAAGATATGCACAGGATGTTTTAATTCCTTCATTCATTGCTGCTTATACGGGTCAAGATCCAAAAAAGATTTCTCTAATCAATGAAAACAATAGTAGTATTCGTTCCAATCCATTTACGGGCATGATTCCAAAACCTAATTGGAATATTATGTATAGTGGACTTTCTAAAGTGCCTGCACTTGCTGAATATTTCACGAATATCACTATTTCAAATGGTTATAATGGTAGCTTGGCTATGAATAGTTTTACAAGTTCTTTGAATTTTGTAGATGATATTACGAAGCGTGGTACCCCAACATTCTTGGATCCGATTAGTGGAAATTATATTCCTTATTTCTTGATTCCGAATGTTACGATTAGTGAAAGAATGGAACCATTGATTGGGTTAAATGTTACTACTGTTAATCAATGGTCTTTAAGATTTGAATATAAAAAGAGCAGGATGCTTTCTTTAAGTTTAGTGGATTATCAATTAAGTGAAAATAACAGTAAAGAGTGGGTGATAGGTACAAGTTGGAGGAAAAAAGGTTTGCGATTGCCTTTCAATATTCCCGGGCTTAATAATGCTCGATTAAATAATGATTTGACATTCCGTTTTGATATGTCAATGCGTGATGTTTATAATAGCAATAGCAGATTAGATCAAACCAATGCATACGGTACAGGAGGTCAAAAAGAAATTACTTTACAACCTTCCATTGATTATGTTTTGAATAGCAAAATCAATCTTAAATTCTTCTTTGATCAAAGAAGAGCTACCCCTTATATTTCCTCTTCTCCGCCAATTATAAATACAAGAGCGGGTGTGAATGTTAGGATTGCTTTGTAGTTTAGGATTGCTTAGTGAATGCCCATTTAATCATCGTTTTCCAATTTACTTTTTTACCATACATTAAAATTCCCGTGCGGTAAATTTTACCACTTAACCAGGTGGTAAATAAGAATCCACCAATCAATAAGGACATACTTAAAGCTAGTTCCCAATAAGATACTGCACTAGGCACACCATAGGCAACCCTTGCCATCATTACTAACGGAGAACTAAATGGAATCATACTTGCCCAAAAAGCCAATGGTGTATTGGGGTTTTGAGTAACCATATTGGTAATGATATAAGAGAAAATAATAGGCATGGTAATTGGGAACATTAAACTTTGTGCGTCTTGAGGATCCTCATTAACTACACTTCCCACTGCTGCAAACAATGCAGAGTAAAATAAATAGCCACCTAAAAAATAAAATATAAAACAAGATAAAATCAAAGGCCAGTTTGCTGTTGCAATAGTATGTTGCATATTGTAAATACGCATAGCAGATTCACTTGCTTGTGCCATGCCAGTGCCTGCCATTTGTCCATTAGATTGTTGTAAGGAGCTTACTTGATGTTGTAAGTCGGCTGGCAATAATCCCATACCAACACTTGTTAAACCAGTGATTAAAATAATCCACATTGCAAACTGGGTTAAACCAACTGCGCCAATTCCAATAATCTTTCCAGACATTAGTTCAAATGGCTTTACACTACTAATGATCACTTCGGCAATACGATTTGTTTTTTCTTCCATGACACCGCGCATTACCATGGTTCCATATATTAGTAATGTCAAATAAATTAAAAATCCACTTGCATAACCAATACCCATGGCAAGGCCAGCATTACTTTCTTTACTTACACTACCGCCTTTGTCCTCATAGGCTTTTAGTTCAGCAAATTGCGAAGCTTTATGGATAGAGTCCAAAACGTTTTGATGTATCCCAGCTTCCTGCAGCATTTGGTCTTCAATAGCTGCATTTATTTTTTCACTGATACTATTTTGAAGCATTAATCCCATTGACTTTTTCGATCTCAATATATAATCGGCCTTACTATTCTTGTCAAACTGTGGTAATATTAAAATATCTGTAAATCCTTTTTGGCTATAGTTATTCGTATCAATGTTCTCAGGGAATACAAATTCAATTTGATTGGTATTTTTAATAGATGTTTTGATAAATCCATTCGGATCCACCACGGCAATTTTACGATGTTCAGTGCCTGTTGAAGACAAGTACGCACTTCCAAATAAAAAGCCAACCATTAATAAAGGCATTAAAAAAGTAACCAATAAAAATCTTTTATTTCGAACTCTAGTGCTGTATTCTCTTTGTATGATTAACCAAATTTTATGCATAATACTGTAAATTAAAATGTTGCGAAAAAATGGCTCAGCGCCATCTTAGGTATAAGGTTATAAATTTTGAAAAGCTCTTGTAGTTGCATGTGTCGTTTCAACAAGCTTAATAAAAATATCGTTTAAAGAGGGCAGTACTTCATTGTAGGCGATAATTCTATTGTTATTGTTTATCAAATGCCCAAGCACTTGATTTGAATTATTCCCTTCATTAATTTTTACAAACACTTTTTGACCCTCTTTTTTTATAATGGTGAATATAGGGTTGTCTGTGATGGAATCAATTTGATCGGTTTCAATTGAAAATATATTTTCCTTGTACTGTTGCTTAATTTCTTGCACCGTTCCATCTAGAATCTTCTTACCAAGGTTTACCAATACAATATGATCGCAAATTTCTTCCACCTGTTCCATTCGGTGGGTACTAAAAATAATGGTAGATCCATTTTTTGCAAGCCCAAATATTTCATCTTTAATTAAATTGGCATTCACAGGATCTAAACCACTAAATGGCTCATCTAAAATAATCAACTTTGGTTCATGTAAAACCGTAATTACAAATTGAAGTTTTTGGCTCATTCCTTTACTTAAATCTTCTACCTTTTTATTCCACCAGGTTTCCATCTCCAATTTTCTGAACCAATATTTAATCTTCTCAGTTGCTTCGGCTTTTGAAAGCCCTTTTAATTGTGCCAAATAAAGTGCTTGTTCCCCAATTTTCATTTTCTTATACATACCCCTTTCCTCAGGCATATACCCAATCTTAGCAATATCCTCACTTGGATTAAAAGTTTTACCATCTAATATAATATTGCCTTCGTCAGGGTAGAAAATCCCGGTTATCATTCTAAGTAGGGTGGTTTTACCCGCACCATTTGGACCTAAAAGGCCAAAAATGCTCCCTTTTTGGATATCAAAACTGATATCGTCCACTGCTTTTTGCGTGGCATAATACTTTTTTAAATGCTGTAAGCTTAATATAGGATCCATGGGGAAAGTTTTATGATTCAAATATAGATAAGATAATCAATTGGTTGAATGCTGATTTTACTCAAAGGTTAAATTATAGGAATGGCGTTTTGAAAAAAGGATAATAGGTTATATTCGTAAAAATTTATAGCACATGATTTCTAAGAAAATAGTTTTTTCAACGTTGTTATTGGCCTTAGTGATTGGCCTAAGTAGTTGGGGTTTTTTGGTACATCGTACCGTAAATCAATTAGCTATTTATAGTTTGCCGGCCCCATTACAATCTTATTTTCATAATGAAATGGCTTATTTAGTAGAGAATGCGCCAAGACCAGATATTCGCAGAAATACCGATAAAACGGAGGACACCAAGCACTTTATTGACCTAGAAATGTTTGGACCAAAAGCTGCTTATGACATGCCAATGGACTGGGAATCTGCTGTGAAAAAGTACGGGATAGATAGTTTAAAAAAGTATGGTTGGGGACCTTATAATGCAATGATGCAAATGGAACATTTGACCCAAGCTTTTAAGTCAAAAAACAAGGACAGTATCTTATTTTATGCTGCAGACTTGGGGCATTATATTGGAGATTTGCACGTTCCTTTGCACACCACTACTAATTATGATGGTCAGTTAACAGGTCAAAAAGGCTTGCATGGTTTATGGGAGTCTTATATTCCAGAATTGAACTTGAATGATTATGATTTATATAGCAAGCATACAGCTGTATATTTAAAAAATCCAGCGGAGGCTTTATGGAAGGATATTAGAAAAGCAAATGCATTATTACCTGAAATGTTTGCCAAAGAGACTAAACTTACCGCTAAATTCACTCCAGAAACTAAGTATAAAACCATGGTTCGTTATGGTAAAGAGACTAAGGCTTACACCAAGGAATTTGCCGAAGCCTATGCAATTGAGTTAGGACCAACCATCAATGGGCAACTAATTGCCTCTGCAAATTTACTATCCGACTTTTGGTATACAGCATGGGTAAATGCGGGTAAACCAGATTTAGGTAGCTCAAGAAGCATATCAAATGAGCTTGAAGTAGAATTAAAATCATACCGATCTAATCAATTGATAAAGAATGGTTTATTGTTATCAAAAAAAGTAAAATCGCAGGATTAACTACCTAGTTGAGCAGCAATCACCTGTGCTAGTTTTTGACCGTCCATGGCTGCGCTCACAATGCCACCTGCATATCCAGCACCTTCCCCGCATGGGTAAAGGTTTTTGATTTGAGGATGTTGATAGGACTCTGGATCTCTTGGGATGCGGACAGGGGAGGAAGTTCTACTTTCAGTGGCTACAACAATGGCGTCATTAGTATAGTAACCTTTCATTTTTTTGCCAAAAGCCTTGAACCCTTCCTGTAATGTGTTGCGCACAAAGTGGGGTAAAATATTACTCAT
>Ga0007882_10000760_pt1 | contig 18853 bp, 35 predicted proteins | sample CryBogCBH12Aug01_FD_71195 | JGI IMG/M metagenome (GOLD analysis project Ga0007882, IMG submission 71195) | Freshwater microbial communities from Crystal Bog, Wisconsin, USA - CBH12Aug09.1 | ecosystem: Environmental > Aquatic > Freshwater > Lake | place: Crystal Bog, Wisconsin, USA | collected... | reverse complement strand
TTAGCAATACAATATGGAACTGTGTATGTTGTAAATGGACCAATATATGCATCTGACCAAGGTATTATAGGCAATAATGTTAAAATACCATCCCATTTGTATAAAGTAATATATATCCCTCAATTAAATAAAACATTAGGATACATTATTCCAAATACGTTATTACCAAACACAAAACCAAAACAATTTACAGTATCGCAAGATTATGTTGAGCAAATAACAGGACTTAAATTTTTCCCAAAAATAAATGGATATATAAAAGTATCTACACTACAAGAAATTGGGGTAAATTAAGATTGAATCCATAAAGGATTCAATCTTTTTACAGTTTCAATAAAAATTTCATCATATGAAGATGAATTTTTACATATATTATTAACAAGGATAAGGATAAGAATGTACAATGAAAGTATATAAAGCAAAATTAAGCTGGGAGAAACACATTAAATGTGGTCAATTTACTTTACTTTTAGTAGATGAAAATGACAATAAAAAAATAATTGATGATTTAAGTGTACCAGAAGATGATATTTCTGAAATAAATTATAATTCAATGAAATTTGTTTTGAAGGATGAACTTAATGAGTGGTTGAATAATGAAAATATATATTGTTTATTATCTAACACAAATAGTGACGATCAATATATCTATTTTTTAAATTCATATGACGCTATAAAATTCAAAATAACATTTGATAATATTGGCGAAATTGTAGAAGAAGATATTGATGACAAATATATAATATAAGGAAATTAAAATGCCAACTCTAGAAAATCAAAATATACATATAACTCAAGACCAAAACAGAACATTTTGGAGTGGGCAACTTACAAATTTTATTGATAATATAAAAATCGAACAACTAACTGTTACAAATGTTAAAGAACTTGTGAGTTCTGGAATACATAGTAAAACCATTGGTGAAATTAAAATTGAAGGTAATATAAGACTGAGAGTTGAAACTTATGATAGTTTGAATGATATAGCATTTGATACTCAATGGGATGTTGTTAAAAAAATATGAAAATTCGCAATTCATTAAAATCAGCAAAAGCAAGAGATAAAAATTGTAAGATTGTAAAAAGACGAGGAAAAGTTTATGTAATTAATAAACAAAATCCTCGTTTTAAAGCAAGACAAGGTTGACATTATCCAATAATATGTTATATTAAATAAATCAACAGCGAGGAGATTGAAAATGGAATTATATTCAGTTAGAATCGAATTCGTTAATCCTTACGGACGCCGCCAATTAGAATCAATGGATGAAATTGATTCGGTGAAATCAAAATATCGTAAATGGGGTGATGACCATTCTGTATTTGTTCCCCTTTTCATGAAGGGCTACGAAGGTGAGGATGGATTTTTGATTTTTGATACGCATTTTGAATCGAAAACGCTTGCAAAATTGTTTGTCGAAACATTCCCCGAAGCAACGTTTTTGTGCAGGATTCAACATATCAAGGATATCGAAAATGGAATTTAATACCAATGACTTTCATTATGATGTAACCACTCAGCGTTTGACAGTTTATGCTTCTGATCTTCGCCTTGACCGCCTCCCCAAATCTTTTAAAATTCGCAGTTCACATACTGGTAAGGTTGTAGAATTTGTTGGTGATGAACAAGCTGCACTCGAAGCTGAATTTTGGGATGGTGAACTGATGGAGTATATTCCTGTTGGTTCCGATGTAAAAATCAAGAAAGTTGTTATTTTTAATGACTAAATTAAATTGTGGAAAATGATTTAGGTAAAACATCTAAATCAAATTTTTTTCCTAATTTGACAACAAGTATAATAGTTAATGTCCCTGCCAACGGCAATGGAATTAATTGCGGTAATGCTAACCCAACTAATTTTAATAATTCTATTAATTGTGAATTGGCATAAACCATTTCTTCTTTTGATGGTTTATTATCACTTTCAAGTGCTCTTGAATATATCGCAAGCATTTTTTTAGTTTCTGATTTTTCTTGCGAAAGAATTCTTTTTAATTTTTGCAACGATGCAACAAGACTATCTTTTTCTTGATGATAATATGATAATACCTTATCTACCAGTGTTTTTACTGATTCTTCAATAATTTCTTCTTTGATTATTTCTGCGTATCTCATATTTTCTCCTAACAATATATTTATACAAAACCATTGACTTTATTTTTGTATATGTTAATATGATGTATGTTTCTAAAAAGGAGAATAAAATGAGTAAACCAACAATTGGTTTGTTTGGAACATGTGGGTCATCAACATGGAGAAAAGATTTTATTGAAGAATATAAATCTCTAGGGATTAATTATTATAATCCACAAATTGAACAATGGGATGAAACTTGTGCTGCTATTGAGGCTGAACATCTTGTAAATGATGAAATTGTATTATTTCCTGTCACTTCAGAAACATATGGTACAGGAAGTCTTGGTGAAACTGGATTTTCTATCATTCAAGCAATTAATAGTAATCGCAGTCGTTTTGTTGTTATTATGATTGATAAAGTTCTCGATGAAAGTTTGAAAGATAATGGGCTTGCATATAAAGAAAGCACACGTGCAAGGGCTTTGGTTCTAGCTCATTTAAACAAAATCAATTATGAAAATGTTTATATCGTATCTAATATGCAAGAATTATTGCAGGTAAGTATTAAATTGTATCAAATTTCTGAAAAATTAAATGAACTTAAACAATTTAGTTCTTTGAAAGGATAATATAATGAAAAGTTTTTTAGATATTGATGAATCTGGTCTTCGTGGTTTAACTGATGACGAAGGATATGTTATGCTCAATACAGCAGCATTCGATTCGGGTTTAGCAGATCCTCCACAGAGTTTGATTCAAGAACTCAGCGAAATATTAGATAATGCTTTTTTAGTAAAGGTTATGCGTGGACGTCTTACCAAATCAGATGTTAAAATGAATTTATGGCTTGAATATTTATTAACTGTGAATATGACTTCCCCCGGTACGGCTGTGATGTGGGCATACACTATTTTATGTATTGCAAGGAAATTAAATAAGAAAAATATTTCCATCAATGATTTGTTGCGTTTTTTTGGTATGGGCTTTCCAAAAGACGATGCGATGCATGAAATATGGGATTCACAAAAAGATAGAAATTCACCTAATGGAAATTTATTAGATAATGCTGATATATGGTCTTGGGAAAAATTATCTACTGAAAGGGCTATGGATTTATCATGAGTGAGTCATATGAATTAATCAAAAGATTTTATGGAACTAAAACAGCAAAAAGATCAGGTGTCCCTCTAATAAATCATATTAATGAAGGATTGATTATTCTTGATCATATTGGTGCAAATCAAGAAACCAAAGATGCTTATTGTTTACATCCCATTTATCAAAATGATGAAAATTTGTTAAATTATAAATTAGTAGAAACCGAACTGATTTGTGGTGGAACTAAAAATTTAGCAACCATTATTTTATATGCGTTGGAATATCGATCAGTAGCAAACGAATATTTGTCAGCAAAAGTTAATTTTGCTCAAGGTGGAGTAGATCACATTCGTTTAAGTCCAATTCATGAGGTTAATCAGATGTTAATTGCAGATAAAGTTCAAAATTACAAAGATTTTGAAATATATCATCAAAATACACATGAAAGATCAAAAGAATTGACATTTTATTTTACACAATGGTTAATGAGACTTGGCATTTCAGATGAACAATTTAAAAATTTTAAAAGGATATTAAATGGAAGAACGTAATTTATATGCTTATTCAAATTACCGTGATAAAACAGTAGAAATGAAAAAGAATATAGCAGAAGTTGTTGATTTACTTTCAAAAGGCGAAGATGTTTATGTTCGTATTACGAGAGGAGTTAAAGAAGGTTCAATTGCTAAAATTAGTACATATACATATGATCCAACAACCCATTTCTCATCAAGTATTCTTAAGAATATTAGATTGAAATGGGATGGCTTAAAAAACAATATTGGCGTATGTACATATGATATTACTTGGTTAAAAAATTATGAAGGTCCAACAGTTCTTAAAATAAAAGAACCAAAAACAAAACAACCAGTAATTAAAGTAATTCCTAAAGATATGTTGGGTCAAGAAATAAATGTTGGTGATGTTATTCTTTATGCAAGAAGCAATTCTAAAGATAGATTTGGAACTGTTACAAGAGTATCTGACAAAGGTGTGGTATATTTTAATGCGATAGCATCTAATAGAACAAAACCAAGACAAGCATATTTAACAAATGATATTTTGGTAATACGTGATGGTCTAAAACAGGACTTGATGTTAATGAAATTAACTTTTAATGGTGCGTAAATGGAAATTTTTTATTTCGGTTGTTATAAAAGAACTGGACATTATGTTTGGAAAACTGACATGTTTATGCTCGGGGTTGATCCAGATTTAATGTTGGAACATTATGATACTAAATTACCACCATTTGATAATGATGAACAATTTATAGCCCAACCTTGGAGATTAAAAATTGGATATTCCGCCTTGGCTTGGTGGGATAGAAGTGTTGATGTTCGTCCAGGATCAAATAGCATTATTTTTGTGGATAATCTTGAAATTGATCCTCACGATATTTTGCGATTAGCAAAAAATAAATTCCCCCACATTATGAAAAGAATACCGGAACTTAAAATATTGGAAATCATGATAGAATGAAAAAAACAGATGAAATAAAAACTTATAAAATAAGACATAAAGAAACAGGATTATGGTCATCCGGCGGATCAGTTCCTAAATTCGGAAAAACAGGAAAAACATGGTCTAATATTGGTCATGTAAAAAATCATTTGAGACAATGTGGCACTAGGACTTAATGAAGTATCAAAATGGGAACTTGTGGAATTTGTTATGAAACCTGAATTATCAGATAAAAAATCAATTATCGATGAATTCGAACCATATTATTTTGTTGCGACACTAAGAAAAAAATATTCATTTGTACGTTGGGTTGAAGATAAACTTATAGATTATTACCATAAAAATGGGTTTAATGATGAATATATGATTCACTCAACAAAAGAAATTGAATTTGATAATTTGGGAATAACTCCAGAAAATATAAAAATTATTGAATCCTGTAATAAGATTTTATATGTAACATCAAAACAAGATGCAATGAAAATAAAATTAGCAAATGATGATTTGGAAATTATTGATATTCAAGAACATTATAAATTATTTTTGACATCTACAGGAAAAATTTAATATAATAATTAATCGTAATTTTTAGGGGATTGAAATGAGTTTAGATTTAGAAAATATTTTGTATTTGGATTTGAAAGATGGACGAGTAACAATTCAATTATTTCCTGATGTTGCACCAAATCATGTGAAACGTATTAAAGAATTAGTCAGACAAGGATTTTATAATGGGCTTGTTTGGCATAGAGTAATTGATGGTTTCATGTCGCAGGGAGGGGATCCTACAGGAACAGGTATGGGAGGTTCTGGAGTTAAATTGAAAGCAGAATTCAATGCAGTCCCTCATACAAGGGGTATAGTATCTATGGCACGTGCACAACATCCAGATACTGCAGACTGTCAATTTTTTATATGTTTAGCAGATTCACATTTTTTAAATAATCAGTACACAGCTTGGGGTAGAGTGATTGATGGAATGGAATTTGTTGATAAGATTAAAAAAGGTGATGCCCAGCAAAATGGGTTGGTTCAAGATCCAGATAAAATTGTATCAATAGTAGTTGCTGCAGATGTTTAAAAAGGAGGCTTAAGCCTCCTTTTTTTTAAAGTGAACTAATTTCGTTAAGAAATTTCTCTATTTCGTTTTTTAATCGTTCTGATTCAATACCTAATTTTTTTGCATTGTCTAGCATATTTAATGCTGATTTTTTGGTTTCGGATGTTTGCTCATTTGCTTCATTTATATGAATACTTACATTGTTTGTAATTTCGGTTGTTACACATATTGAACGAGCAATTTCGTTTGTTGCAGAATTTTGTTCTTCAACTGATGCAGCAACAGAAGCAGCGATAGAATTAATATTGTCAATAGTTGTTCCTATATTTTCTATTACTGCAACAGCATTTTTTGTTGTATCATGTACATGACTTAATTGATCAGTAATATTAGTTGTTGCTTTCGCAGTTTGATTCGCTAATCCTTTAACTTCACCAGCAACTACGGCAAATCCTTTACCTGCTTCCCCTGCACGTGCAGCCTCAATCGTCGCATTAAGAGCTAGTAAATTTGTTTCATGAGCAATGGTTGTAATAAATGTAGTAACCTCATTAATTTTATTAATTTCTGCAACAAGCTCATTCATCGAAATATGAGCAGTGTTAGATTCATCAACTGCTAATGCCGTTGTTGTAGAAGCCTTAGCAACTTGTGATGATATTTCATGAATTGATGCTGAAAGTTCTTCTGTTGCAGATGCTACTGTTTGAACATTCATAGATGCATCTTGAGCCTCCAATGTTACTTGTTCGGTTATTTTATGAGTTTCTTCTGCTGTATCATAAACATGTTTTGCCAATGCTGACATATCTTCAATTGAATTTGAAAGAATTGATATAACAGAACCAACAGTTGTATGAAATCTATTTATTAATTGTTGCGCTGCTTCTATTTTTTCTTTTTTAGTTTGTTCTTCAACTAATTTTTGTTGTTGTTCCATTTCTATAACTTGAATAGCATTTTCTTGGAATACTTTAACTGCACGTGACATATCACCAATACAATCCATTCTTGAAGAATACGGAACATCCTTGTCAAAAATACCACCAACTATATCTAACATACTTAGTGTTATTTTTTTAATTGGATTATTTATGCCACGGAATGTAAAATAAAACATTGTTGTGACCATTAAGAAAATAATAATAATAAAAATGGTGTTTTCAATTAATTGTTCATTAATTCGAACTTCAATATCGCCCATATACATACCAGTTCCAATCATCCAACCCCAAGGTTCATAACCCATAGCATATGATAATTTTGATTCAACTTTTCCAGATGATGGTTTTAGATAATTATAATTAACAAACCCCCCTCCTGTTTTTGCTACATCAATTAATTTTGAAATATATTCAACGCCTTCAGCATCTTTATTATGTAAAGCATTTGTTCCTTCTATTTCTGGTTTTGGTGGAACTAAAACAGCTTCGCCATCATATGTATAAATGAAAAAATAATTACCCCCGTCAAATCTCATATTTCTAAGAATTTTTATAACTAACTGTTGGGCAGATTCTTCAGATAAACCTTGAGCACCATTGAAATTACTTTGATTTGCACCAATACCGCCAATAACGCCCATAGCAGAATCAACAAGAACCTTTACTTTTTTCTCTTCACTCGTTCTTATTTCTGTTGTTAGATCATGATTTAACATGGTCATTACAGCAGTTAATGAAATTATAACAACAATCATACTGGATATTAACCAAGTTGCTATCTGATTTTTTTTAATAAAATTTATCATGATGTACCTTTTATCAGTTTCTTTTTATCGTATTTAATATTTAACTATTGACATTATCAGATTATATGTTATGTTAATTTATCATAACAAGGAGACTACCATGCGAAAGAAAGTATTATTTACTGTTAAACAAAATCCTTCTAAAATGATCAAAAAACAGTATTCAGATGATTTTGATGTTTTTTATTATGCTGTTTATCCGGATGAAAATACTTCTCTGTATATTTTAAACTGAGGATAATAATATGTCTGTAAATGATGATATCACAAGTTTAATTAAATTGAGACAAAATAATGTGACTGATGTTGATATTCCACGGAATTTCACAGCATAAATTAAACGACATCTGGATTTGTAAAGGACAATAAATCATAATTATGATATTGTAAAAATAGATGTGTGCCAAGTAACGCTGGCTAGTCGGACCTAATCAATGAATTATGGTATTCAAATGGTTCACCTTTTGCTCTGCCTTAATTCTTAGACATGAATAGTGTTGATTGTATCTTACCTTCGGGAAAAGATTTACCGATGAAATCAAACGGACTGTTGACCGTAAAAAGGTAGGTTGATGATTATCCTAAATATATCCCAAGGGCGAAAGGCTACAGGTGAAAACAAAATCATTATTTTTTATTTCTATTTTATTCCAGGTCATTTTAAATAATACAGCATCATCAATCGTTTTAAAATCAAAACGAAAATATCCAGAACAACGTTCTTCATAATTATGTGTGTACGGCTCCATGATAATATCTACTATGTATTTTACATTCACTTTGTAGCTAATATTTTCTTTTAGCCAAGTATCTATTTCAGGACAAATATTAATTAATTTTGCATCCAAATTTGAAAATAATATGTCACTGATAATATTATAATCATCATTTGATACATTTAAAACGATAGAATGTACCTCAACAACTTCTTTTTTTCCAAATATTTTAAATATCGAGTTCATAATGACCACTCACTTTATAAATTGTTGCAAACATAAAATATGAATATTGTGTTGGGAAATATATTGTTTTTTTGTCTTGATGTGAAACACAAATTCTTGGGACAAGTATATCCCCAAAATCGATACTAATACCATTTATCCCGCAAGACCATTTTGGATCATATGGACGACATATAAACCATAACATATTGATGTTATATTTCCTGTATTTCTTGTAAGTATCGCCGCCAATATTATACCATTTGAATTTTATTTTTGGATAAAAACGATAAAATAAGTTGAATAAAAATATTTTCATGACAAATCCAATTCATAATGACCAGGTATAGTGCAATATATTTTTGTAATATTCAATGCCAATTTGTTTATAAAATATACTCGACTAATCCCCCCAAAATTTTTATATCCTTTGTCGCTTCTTATTGTATAATTACCAAGTCGATAACGATCATTATGATGATCCCACCATCGATCTCTATCTAATTCAAATATACTCGGATAAAAATAATAAAAATTTCTAAATAGCCATCCCATATCAATCCCCATAAAAATATATTTATATCAAATATCATTTGACAATAATTTAAATTATGATATTCTATAAAAATCGTAAGATTGAGATTATATGCCCGTAGGTTAAGTCCTAGCAGAGTATTGGCTATCCAAGAAATGTTATTCCCCCGTTGGTGGTCAAGACATATAATCAATAGTCCGGTGGATAACCTTCGCCAGTAATGGTGCAGAACCAACTGCTTAAATGTTAGACGACTGAAAATGTGTTGGCAAACCCGGTAATAAGGTGGAAAACCTTTAATTTTTTTTTTTTGGAACGCAAATGATTTCACAAGATATTAAAAATAAAGTAATTAGAGAATTGATGAAACAAGGGTTTTCTTATGAAGAAGCTAACCAGTTAAATGATACTTACCATTCAAAACAAATGTCTGACGATGAAGTTAAATTACTAGAAAAAATAATTACAGATATTCAAAATATTATTGAAAAAAGTAGTTGACAACAAATTGAAGTGTGCTATAGTAAATAAATCAAGACGTTCTTGATACGTTGTTTTAAAATTGAAAAAAGAAAATGTGGTGCTTACCTATCGCCCAAAGAGGATTAACGATAATTGGTAAGTAAATGTAAGACATGGACAGCCACAGCATTAATAAGGTTCCGAGTAGTGGGGAGTCGGATGAAATGTTCCCCGCCTGTTGGCTACGGTCCATAAATAGACAGGTATGCAACCTTTAACAAATTGTGGAAGTTGGCTTAAAAGCAGCCATCTTTAATGAGTGAGAAAATTCACCCTTGACGAGACTCTTAAATGAGTTATTCCCTGTAATGTCGGGCTGTAAAGTGGCATAAGAGGGTTAGTGATAGGGAAAATGATATTCTCTTTGGCGTAGCAGCACACCACTTAAAGTAAGTTTCCGGGAGGCTTTGTAATCACGAAGTGTTGAGCGGGAGGCTTGATAGAAATATCAGGGGCGGCATGATGCCCATAGCGAATATACTCCGCAAGCTATGGGAAAAGTGATTTTTTTAATTCCAATTAAACACGCAGTTACGAGTGGGTTTGGGCTAATCTAAGAAATGGGGACAATGGTTTTTCCTTTGTTAATCAGGTATTGATCCTAAACTAAATTGAATTAAATGTAAAAAAGAGTTTGACAAGTATAAATAAATAAAGTATAGTAAATAAAGTAAAGCAATGAATGTTGAAGATACAAGCAGTAAATATTCATTGAGTTTCTAAAAAATCCGATAAGGCTAGATAAAAAATACGGTCTAGTAGGGAAACAAAACAATGAGGAACTAACCGGGAAGAGCCGTAGTGGATAAGACCGGACCACGTAGGCAAATATATTAAGAAGGAACTAACCGGGAAGAGCCGTAGTGGATAAAACCGGACCACGTAGGCAAATATATTATGCGAGGATATTGTGGATTTAACAGAATATAAAACAAATATCAGAGACGAAATAAAAAAAAATACTATTGCTGATCTAATAGCAATGGGTTATTCTTACGATGATGCTGTTAAATTAAATAATCATTACAATTCAAAACAAATAACTTCAGAAGAACAAAAAATCATTGATGATTTGGAGTCAAATATTCAAAAGATTTTAAATGATTAAATATCTGGATTTGTTCGAATCAACAGAAAAAGAATATAGTTTTTCAAGTAATATGATTTCATTGTATGAAAAATATCTTCAGAATGATACCATTCCTTTAGATAAAAAAAAGAAATCGCAAAAGTTTTATATAAAGCAATTAACGATAAAATTTCATTGTCAAATGATAATGTAGAAAAAGCAAATCTTAAAAATTATTTGATTTATGTTAAAAAATTTCTATAAAAGAGTTTGACAAGTATAAATATATAAAGTATAGTAATTAAAGATTGGAAACAATCTTCCTGATGTTGAATCAGGTTGGGTGATGAACCTTTAAAAAAATATTATATCCGCTGATAGCTCAACTGGTTAGTAGCAGGTTCCTCATAAGAACACGGTTGGGAGTTCAAATCTCCCTCGGCGGTCCAATAAAAAAATTTCCTATGTGCAACATAGGTTGGATGATGAATCCGTAAAACTATGGACTGTTGGGCGAGAAGGGAGTCACCGATCTCATAAATCGGCTTAAGGCAGGAGCGTTACCTGCACGGTCTACCAAGGATGAACGAAGGTTCATCCTTTTTTATTTTTATTTAAATCATACTCATTAACTAATGATACTAAGTCATCATATGATATACTTGATTTATTAGATTTGATAATATTATCTTTCTGAGTCATAATCTCACAATTGAGCGGATGTGAGATATAATATGGATCATAATTATTAACTAAAGCGGCATTAATAGATATTCTATGATCTTTAGCTAATCCATTTGGATTCTTTTTAGGAATATACCAACCTTTTTTCTTAATTAAATCAAGATTATTAAAAATATCAGGATAATCAAATACATTAAATCTGAAAAAATATGGCGATTTTTTAAGATTAATGCTTGTTTGATTATTACCAAACTGTTTTTTACAATTATCACATTTACGATGGCATGATTGTCTTGTAGTAAATAATTCACCACAGCACATACATTTAAAAAAATATACTTTGCTATAAGGAAATCGCTCAATAGTTAATGATGATCTTGTTTTATTTTTAGATTCTTCTGTTCGTATTCTTCCTTTATTATTATAGATTGCAGAACAAGAATTATTACAGAATTGTTTATCAGCAGTATGTGTGGTATGAATCTCTTTACCGCAATTTTTACAATAATTTATTTTACGAGTATCTAAACATCGTTCATCATAAGTTTTAAAACCAGCTTCTTTTACTGCATTAGATAAAGATCCAAAGTGTTTTATATATATTTTAACACCAGCATATCCTTCTTTCTTTGGTTTAAAATCTGGATTTGCAGGTATTTTATTAAATTCTTTATGAAATCTATGTAATTCTGCTATGAGATATTCTTTTGTATATTCTTGTTTCATTTTATTTGCTACTCCTGATAAAGATTTGTTATACTTTAAGTAGTGGGACAGCCTAACACTCCTGATAGGTTTTATTATTGTTGGAGCAATAATAATTACCACTACATATGTATTTATGACGGTGATGACATAGAAATAGATTTATTTTATTTGAAGATATCAAACAAAGAAGATGCTGCATATTTTAAATTAACATGGTGTTGAAATTATTTTGTTCCTCGTCCGGAACCATTTGCGACACCAGAGAATTGTCCATATCCTTTAGCGAGATTTCTTAATTTTTCTTGATCGATCATTGAATCGGTTTTTTCCATACCATTTTTAGTTAAATTTTTATCTAATAGAAACGAGAGTGTTTGATTTAATGTAGAATCGAAATGATTTACCACATCATTATAGTTAGTTTTTTCGAGATATTTTTCGCCATAGCGATCTTTATAATATTGTGTTAATAACAATATAATTTGTCGTTTCATTTCTTTTTTTTGTTCTCTTTGTTTTGTTGATAATATAGGTTTTTTGATATAAGTTCTAATTCTCGCAACAATTGCTTGTTTAATTTTATTAAATGGTGTTGGCTCTTCATTTAATATATTTTCTATATTTTGAATTTTTGATTCGATCAAAGCGATTTTTTTTAAAATATTCGACATAATTATTTTCCTTTATGAATATTTATCATTTGACAATTATTTAAAGTATGGTAATATAAATTATTGAAATTGGTGGAGATCGAAAATGATTGAATTACCGACCACTTATTATGGATTTGATGAATTTTACAAGAATAATTCGAAAGAATTATCAACGTTCATCGTTTTAAAGCCTTGTTATATTGATGAATTTTTGGAGAGTCTTTCTCTTTTAGAGAAAGAATTTAATATTACACGTGAAGAAGTTTATCATCATCAATGCAAAAACACTGTTTATTATGGAATGATGGGTTCTCAAGTTTATATTGTATCATTCAAGCGTGGTGGTCGTATTTCGGGATTCAAGAAGAAAATTAGGTTTTTATGGGGTCAATTCAATAACAAATATCCTGATACTGTTTGGTGTGGAAAATAAAAAGGAGATCGAAAAATGGAATGGGATCATTATGTAAATTGGCGTCAAACTGAGGAAGAAGTTTTAAAGTTTAAGGAAGCGTTTCTTAAACTTCGGGAGTTTGATTCTGAAGGCCGATTACCATGCAGGTGCTGATCTATAGGATATCTTAATAATCTATATGTTTTAGTATTTCCATATCTTTAGTAATAGATAATTGGATTACTGTTTGCTGTTCATATATTTGTTTAAGGCTATCTAGTGCGAATTCTATTGTTTTGACATTATTAAATATTATATCGACTTGATCGATAATATTTGAATATTGTATATTTGCTTCACCAAGGAAATCTTGTGATATTTCTATTTTACCACCGAGGGTAGTAATAGATTTTTCCATTGTTCCTATTGCTTCCTGTGTTGAACCTAATGTTTCTTTAGTATCATTAGATAATTTTTTAACTTCTGTTGCGACGACGGCAAAGCCTTTACCCACATCTCCAGCACGTGCTGCTTCTATTGTGGCATTTAATGCTAGAAGATTTGTTTGCCCTGCTATTCCGTTTATTTTTTTAATAATACCTCTTAGACCATTCATTGATTCTGATAGGCTTTTAAATTCTGAAAGGACGTGAACATTTGTTTCTTCTATTCCAGAATTATTTCTGGAATTATTTTTTATGGTTGTGTATATATTATCCATAGATGATTTCATATTTCCCATATGTTGTAGTGCTTCTTCGATTTGTTTATTAATTCCAGCACTTGAAAGGAAATGGTCATATAATTTTTTAATTATATCTGATCTAAGTGTTGATAATAGGTTTATGCGTCTTAATTGGCAAAGGGTAAAATAGTTTACGAATTGGGAATAATATTTTGGGAATGAATCGAAGAAGTCATCTGAATAATTTGTATTTTCAAAAAAGAATAATGCTGTTAGTGTTTGATTTACATTGATGCCGAATAATTCACCAAAAGTAGAGAAACCTGCGACAGCAATATCTGACCATATTTTATTTGCGCCTGATAGATGATTACTGTTATTGAGTCTTCTAAGGATACAATCATTTAATATTGCTGCGATTGGTTTTGGTTTATTTGCCAAGAATTTTGTAAGATCATTATTTGTTTGTTCATTAAAATTGGTATTTTTAACCAGAATTAGTTCATCACCTGGATTCACATCACAATAGAAACTTATGACACCATTATTAATTCCTGCTACTGAACGTATATATAGTTCTCCATCTAGTTCTATTGCGAAGCTATGATCAGCTAAAAACGATAATAATTTATCTTTATGAATTTTTAGGGAATTACATAATGCATCTTCCATAGTTATCAATTCTTTTGATAATGGATCGATAACGATTGATACTGTTCTTTTATTTGGATCTGCATTGACTACCACGAAAGATTTATCTGTTTTTTTAAAGTTCTGGCTTTTTAGGACACCGAAACTTTTATCTTTTGACATTTTAATAAATGCAATTACTGCATGATTTTGAACAACTTTTGTTCCATTATATATGTATGTATTTTTAAAATCAAATTTGCCACCGGCTGATCCGCCGATAAATGTTATTGGAAGATCGCCATAGCGATAGACTGCTTCCATAAAATAGTTTTCGCTATTAGATAATCCATCAATGAATGTTAAAGCGATTGTATCTTTAGCATCTAATTTAAATGAAGGATGATTTGATTTTAGTGAATTTATTATTTTTGATAGGCGATCTTCTTTTGTATATTTAATTGATCCTGAACGAATATCTTCACTATACAATGGAATTGATTTTATCTCCACATTATCGAATAGAAGCGGTGAAAAAATTTGAATAACTACGGTGTCCCATGAATCGCCTGTTTTACAGTATATATCATCGGTGCATAGTTCTCCGGCTGAGCTAACAGCTAATATTTTTGCTTTTGTTTTATTTTTTAAATTTGATATTGTTGATTCAAAATTTAAGTGTGGTGAAACATATGCGATAACAAAATTAGATTCTTTGCCATCGAATAAAAACATATTTGAATCTATGTCATGCATATACTGATTAGTTTTTTTAATTTTAATAAAATCGTTCATTTTTAACCTCTAACATATATTTAATACTCTGTTAAAATTCAAAATAATGGGATTTAATGTTGACAGAATTTTATGATATGATATAATATTATTGAACTTAATTAAAGGTGAATAAAGAATGAGATATTTTATTTTTGTAATGGTTATTTTATTATGTCTTGGGAAATGTTCTTTTAATATAGATAAAAATGCAGAGATGTTATCTGGATCATATTCAATTCATATTGATTCTGAACAAGTTAAAAATAATTTCCATGAAAATTTTGATAATATTGTTAAGACATTAAAAGAAACAACAATGTGATTGACAATAATTCATAGTATGATATTATAAATTGTTGGAATTGAAGGAGATCGAACATGTTTATGAAATTTATGAGTGTTTGTTTTGCATGTGCTGTTATTCCGGCTATCGTGATGTTTGGATTAGTTGGTTTAGTTTTGATTGGAAGTGCATTGATTGGGTTTGGTTGTTATGCCATCAAGCAGGAATTTTTTAAGTAGGAGATCAATTATGAGTAGTCACATTAAGGTATTGAAATTAGATCGATGGATGACTGATATAAACAGTCCTCGCATTCAAACGACATTAAACAAGTATATTGAAATTGAACCAGTATTTAACAGGAATGGTCAATATTACTGTCGCTATACGCAGCAATGGTGGTTTGAGACTTGTGGTCGTGCTTTTACATCTGAAACAGGAAAACAAACATTTTTGTGGTCTTTTGAAGGTTGGAACGAACATCTTTTGTCTAAAACTGAATCTGGATTACTGAGTCGAATTTGTTCTACTACAAGCAACAAAGAACTGAAGAGGATGATTAACAAATCGTTGCGTCAATCTTGGTTGGCTGAAAGTATTCAGCGGACATCTAAGACTGTATTGCAGACGCGGTTGCGTTGGAAGCGTCGAAAGGAAATGGAAAATGGTTGATATGGATTTAGATGTTCGTAATGCTCGAACTGTAGTTTATATTGATGAACTGTCTAAGGATCAGATCGAGGCTATTTTGTTTGCTTGTCAGAAAGTTCTGAAGTCTGTTCATTCGTCTTCTGAAATTGCTGCATTAATTAATTGCTCAATTCAAGATGGTGAGCAGATTTATGAGCAGATTGATTTGCTGAAGAAATTGCGATGAATACATTTAAATGCGTAAATCTTTATACTTGTAATGTTTATGATGTTCTTGATTTTAGGAGCAGCAAGGATTTTAGAGGTTATAAGGTTGGAACGATTGATAATCAGGTTTTTGATTATGAAGTTATCATTATTAAGAATGGTTCTATAATTAAGCCAATAATTATTGTTGAGAATAAAAGACTGAATATTACTGATATTCTTAAGGGTTATGGTGCTGACATTTTGAAAGTTTATCAACGGTCTTGTGGTGTTGATGGTTTTAATGATAAGGATTATGAATGGATTGAATTGGTGTTAGCAGAAAGTCAAAAAAACCTATTGACAAAGAAATAATGTATGTTATAGTAATTATTGAATACACGGAGATCGAAAATGAACGAATACTTGAAACAAAAAATTAAAAAATACGACTCAGAATTAAATGAGTATGGTTTTGGATTTGTTAGTGATTATATGTGTGTATGTATAGTCGATAATGTGTCAAACAGATATATTCAGATTTTTTATGACTGGAAAGAAGCGGATACTTGGGTGAGTGGCTTCATTTCTGGATTGCGTAATTCAAAAAAGTAATGGAATGAGTGAGCGAGATTGATGAACCTTCACACTGCCAACGAAAGTTAATTTTGTCCGGACAAGGTTAAAAATAGTTGGGTGTCCCTGAACAAATCGGTCGGCGGGAAGATGAGCAGCCAGCAAATCGCAAGTGGCTCAGAAAATGAAAAAAACATTTGACATATTTTCAAAATATGTTATTATATAAGAGTAGAAGGTAACGATAGTTTGCAACGATAGGAAACGAAAATAGCGAGCAACAATAACCTAGTTGTTTTAAAAATTAAATAGAATTAAGGTTTGGATACTAGGGTATCTAATTAAAAGCAGCCCTTGACGTTTTTCGTCTAAAACTGCCTTATAGTCAATAACACATAAATCGCCCCATGACTTTTAATCTGGCAAGCGTAGTGTTGTAACCTAATGACAAATTAGGTTGGGGATATCCCTGTAAAAACGTGGAAGCGGTAATCCTGCCACTAATATAGAAGGAACCCTCTGCCAAGTTTCGATGAGAACACGACATTTGACTTCAAATGTTTGCTTATTATCTGGATACCACGTAATTAATCCTAATCGTGGGGCATAAACATAAGGGGTTGGTGATTTAAAATCATCAAAGACAGATGTAAAAACTGGTGGAAATCACACCAAATAACGATTGGCGGAATCATTCTACGGGGTGAGAGCAGAAGAACAGGTGGAGTTGCTTCGCAAGATCGGATCCTCTCGACTAGAGGATAGTCAGACCTGATCTATGATTCATGGATTTAGCCTTGAACTTAAACTTTGAAATAAAAGTGGACGGATGAGCATCAAGCAATTGATGTTAAAGTATGGAGAGCTACGGACATTTGTGTCTTAAATAGGTAGGTCAGTGAAGTATGGTCATCTACTGACGATAAGTGGTTTAGTCACCACAAAAGGTTGGGTTGTAACATACCAAGAATTTAGTATTGTATGCGGATATGATATTTGTTATAATCGAATACATAAGATTATAACCGAAAATTTGAAGTTACGATTTCTTTATGTAAAGCGTAGAACATTTTTATAAAAGTGATGTTTGGGATTATCTCTTGTAAATACTCTTAGGGGGTGATTTCTAATATGGGACATACCAGCGTGTTGTCTATCAGATACTATCCAGTATCGATCCCAAACATCAAGATCGTTGATAAAATAAACGGATGAATCTCTTCATCCGTTTATTTTTTGTCTGATAAATAAGTATGGACTTAATTATATCAGGATAAATTTATGGCGATGTTATTTGAAAGCGACAACAGATCAAAATTACAAAAGATGATTGACTTAGTAAATCATCCTAATACTCCTCAAACAATTCGTGATGTTGCTATTAAAAAAATAGCAGAAATGAGTCCTAAAAAAGATGTTAAACATGTAAAGCCGACTGTAAAAACACCTCCACCACCTGCAGAAGTTGGAACAAATGTTCCAAAAAGCAAATTTAACGAACCATATATTCATGGATTAACCATTGGTAAAATATACGAAGGATTGTGTTTGATTCAACCAAAGCCATATTATATAGATTTTATTGGTGAAGGAATGATTAGATTCAAAGTTAAAGGTCCATTTAATATTTCAAAACAACAGTATTATAAAATGATACAGAAATTTTTCCCTACTATGCGTTCAATATCTGTTGAAGGTTATTTTGGAGAAAATGAAGGATATTTAATATTTATGAGTTTTGTTTATCCTATAGCGTAGCGTGGTTGCCCAAAACCCCTTCCTTTAGGTTGGGGTCAGGGGCAACAACTTCCATATAAATACACATAAATGCAACTTATTTTACATCTGTGATAAATATATTATATAAAGGAAATATAATATGTTTAAAGCATTTAAGTATAAATTAAAACCAACACAAGCACAAATACTACAACTCCAACAAATTGGTGGTGGCACTCGTTGGTTATGGAATTATATGTTGAATCAAACGATACAACAATATTCTATTGATAAAAAATTTATATTTAAAAATCAAATGATTACACAATTACCACAACTAAAATTACAATACCCTTGGTTACAACAAATACCTTCACAATCCCTACAACAA
>Ga0007882_10000759_pt1 | contig 18857 bp, 16 predicted proteins | sample CryBogCBH12Aug01_FD_71195 | JGI IMG/M metagenome (GOLD analysis project Ga0007882, IMG submission 71195) | Freshwater microbial communities from Crystal Bog, Wisconsin, USA - CBH12Aug09.1 | ecosystem: Environmental > Aquatic > Freshwater > Lake | place: Crystal Bog, Wisconsin, USA | collected... | reverse complement strand
GCGCGCCGTTCTAGGGCAAAACGCGCCGTTTCATCACAATAACGTCTATAGGCTAACAAGGGGCAGGGCGAAACAGGGCGAAAAACCGGCCCGCTCACACCTTGCTCCTGGCTATGGAACGATGGGTCACCGCGTCACGCAGCGAAGTGCTGCCCAGGCGATCGTCTCCCAAACCCTTGTTTCCCAGACGGCAAAACCATTCGGGATCGGCGGCGCGCAGGGCGCTGGCCGAGCGGGGATCGGGATCGAAACGCAAAAGCAGCAGGGCCGGCGCGCTCCATCTTGTCCGGGATTGAAAACTGGCCACCGGCTTCCGGAATCGGCCGAGCCACGCCATCGCCGGGCTGGCGAGTGCGGCTTCATCATAGCCCGGTCTGGCCACAACCGCAATCGGCATGAGCCGGGCCAGCTTCCGCCAGTCTTTCCAGCGGTGCAACTGGGCGAGATTATCGGCTCCCATCAGCCAGATAAACCGCCGCTTGGGCCAGCGACGCTGGATGCGGGCCAGCGTATCCACGGTAAAGCGCGTGCCCAATTCGCGCTCCATTGCGCTCACCCGAATCGGTGCATGGCGGGCCTGCGCGCGGGCCGAGGCATAACGCCGGGCCAGCGGAGCCATCCCGGCGGGGTCTTTCAGCGGATTGCCCGGAGAGACCAGCCACCACGCCTCCTCCAGCCCCAGCGCGCCAAGCGCCGCCAGCGTGATCCGCCGGTGGCCGCCATGCGCGGGGTTGAAGCTGCCGCCGAGCAGCAGGGTGCCGCTGCTCATGCGGGGGTCCGCTCAGGGCCGCAGCTGGCCAGAGCCGCGCACCAGCCATTTGTAGGTGGTCAGCCCCTCCAGCGCCACCGGGCCGCGCGCGTGCAGGCGGCCAGTGGCGATGCCGATCTCCGCGCCAAGGCCAAACTCGCCGCCATCGGCAAACTGGCTCGACGCATTGACCATGACGATGGCGCTATCCACCTCGGCGAGGAAACGCTCGGCGGCGGCCGCATCTTCGGTCACGATGACATCGGTGTGGCGCGAGGAATGGGCGTCGATATGCGCCAGCGCCGCATCCAGCCCATCGACCACCGCCACCGCAAGGATCGCGTCGAGATATTCGGTGTCCCAGTCCTCGTCGCTCGCCGGCAGGATGCGCGGATCGAGTGCCCGCGCCCGCGCGTCGCCGCGCAATTCGCAGCCCGCATCCAGCAGCGCGCTCACCACAGCCGAACTGGCGGGAAAGCCGGTGTCGAGCAGCAAGGTTTCCATCGCCCCGCAAATGCCGGTGCGGCGCAGCTTGGCGTTGAGGGCGAGGGCGCGCGCCATCTCGGGATCGGCGGCGGAATGGATGTAGGTGTGGCAAATGCCATCGAGATGCGCCAGCACCGGCACTCGCGCATCGGCCTGCACGCGCGCCACAAGGCTCTTGCCCCCGCGCGGCACGATCATGTCGATCAGCCCGGCGGCGGTCAGCATCGCCCCCACCACCGCGCGGTCTTGCGAAGGCACCAGTTGCACCGCATCCGCAGGAGCACCCGCCGCCGCCAGACCCTTGGCCAGCGCGGCGAGAATGGCGCGGTTGGAATGCACCGCCTCGCTGCCCCCACGCAGCAACACCGCATTGCCCGAGCGCAGACACAGCGCGGCGGCATCGGCGGTAACGTTGGGGCGGCTTTCATAGATAATGCCGATCAGGCCAATCGGTACCCGCACCCGGCTGAGCTCCAGCCCATTGGGCCGCTCGCTGGCATCGATGATCTGGCCCACGGGATCGGGCAGACGCGCCACCTGCGCCACGGCGTCGGCAATGCCGGCGAGGCGCTCTGGCGTCAGCCGCAAGCGATCGAGCAGGGCGGGGGTGAGGCCATTGGCCTCGCCAGCGGCCAGATCCAGCGCGTTGGCGGCCAGAATCGCGCCCTCGGCCTCGCGCAAAGCCTCGGCGGCGACGAGCAGGGCTTGCGTCTTTTCGGCATCGCTCAGCCGGGCCAGGCGCAGCTGCGCGGCGCGGCCGGCGCGGGCCAGGCGCGCGACGAGAGCTTCGGGGGTTTCGATGGTTTGCTGTGCGGTCATGCGGGCGATCTAGAGCATTTTCCGCCAGAGTGGAACCATCTGCCGATTCCCTCCGCCAATCCCCGCATCCGCCCTTTTGTCACGGCTCTGTAACCCCGCGCGACAGGAGGAAAGCAGGGGGGCGCAGAGGCCAATCGCCTCATCCCGCAAACCCCTCGCTTCATCGTGAATTATCGCCTGGGCGCGGTGCCGGATTCGGCGAATCACTTGCGGGATGTTAGCTGCAGCGCAGCAAACTCCACGCAAAGTTTACGCGCCAAAGTTTCCTGGGGGCATCTTGAGCAATCGCAGCGCCGGCGAGCTTCTTGCTCGCCTGCGGAGCTGGTTTCCTGATCGCGAGTTTTTCGTGCGATCGGACGGCCACGTCCGCTTTATCAAAGTGTCCTCCCGCCTGCAGATGGCGGTGGCGGCGGGCGTCAGCCTGCTGGCGCTGGGCTGGGTGATTACCGTCGCCTCGGTGGCGGTTCACCGCCTCACCGAAAGCACCGACCGCGATTCGCTGCTGAATCGCGAAGCCCGCGTGGAAAGCGCCGAAAACCGCGTGGCCGCCTATCGCAAGGGACTGGGCGGCGTGGCCGACGATCTCAAGCGGCGGCAGGATTTCATCGAGAAAATGGTGAGCGCCCATCTCGGCGCGCTGCCGCAAGACAAGCGTGCGGGCGAAACCGTCTCCGACAGCGGCCCGCAAGCCGCCAGCACCGTCGCCAAAATCAGCGCATCCGTGCCCGAGGCCGCCGGGCTTGCCCGGCAAGAGGCGCGGCAGCTGGCCTTTGTCGAGCAACTCACCCGCTATGCCGACCGCCGCGCGCAGGCCGATGCCCAGCAAATGCGCCACCTCGGCCTCAATCCCGATACCATGCTCAGCCAGATGGACCGGGGCGAGGCGATGGGCGGCCCGCTGCTCAGCCTGTCCACCTCCGCCAATGGCAGCCTTGATCCGCGCTTCGAGCGGCTTGGCCTCAGCCTGGAGCGGATGAGCGCGCTGGATAATGGCCTCCAGCGCCTGCCGCGATTGCTGCCGGCGAAGCTCGATTATATTTCCTCGGGATTTGGCTATCGCTCCGATCCCTTCACGCATCGGGGCTCGTTCCACCCCGGCCTCGATTTTCGCGGACCGATTGGCGCGCCCATCTATGCCGCCGCCAGGGGTGTCGTCAGCTTTGCCGGGCAAAAATCGGGCTATGGCAATTGCATCGAGGTGACGCATGGTAATGGCGTGGTCACACGCTATGCCCATATGTCGGCCTTCCGTGCCCACCTCGGCAGCCAGGTGGCCGCCGGGCAAACCATCGGCGCCATCGGCAGCACCGGCCGCTCCACCGGCCCGCATTTGCATTTCGAGGTGCGCATCAACGACCGCCCGGTAAACCCGCGCCCCTTCCTGGAGACCGCCTCTCATGTTTCGCAAAACCCCGGCGGAAACGCCCCAGTCTTCGACTAAGACGCAGCAGACGACTAAGCCCATGAGCAGCGGATCAACGTTCTCGGTGCTGGGCGGCGATACCGTGGTGAAGGGCGATGTCTCTGCCAGCGCCGACCTGCATATCGATGGCCGCATCGAGGGTGACGTCACCTGCGCCGCGCTGGTGCAGGGCGAAAGCAGCGAAATCATCGGCACCATCACCGCCGATAGCGCCCGCCTGCACGGCGCGGTGCGCGGCATGGTCATCGCCGGCGCGCTGGTGATCGGCAAATCGGCGCGCATCCATGGCGATGTGCAATACGACCAGCTCTCGATCGAACAGGGCGCACAGGTCGATGGGCGACTCTCGCAGCGGAATAGCGAGCCAAAGCTGCTGACCGCCGATTAATCGCGTTCGCCCCCTTTCCTCCTCTTTCCGGATGGCAGCCGCGCGCCACCACTCAGAAGCATTGGGGCAATGGCCAAAACGCGCTCCGATGCCGTAAAATTATCATTTAAAAATAGCGTATTTGCGGGAAAGCCCCCTTGCCGATGCTTGCTGTGTTCGCCACTGCTGCCGTCAGGATTTTTCCAGAATCGTTAATACACTGTTTAAATGACTTTTATCCTTTCGCCCTCCCCCGAAATGATGTTATTCGAAGCACCTTGTTATCCTGGGGCACGCATGACGATGCGTCGAAAAAATAGAGGGCTGTGGGGATGAAGTTTAAAAAACATTTGGTGCTGGGCTTAGTGGCTTTAGCCGTAGCCCTTCCGGCTCATGCCGCCCCAACGAAGCACCATCCAAAGCACAAGAGAGCTGTGGCCAGTGCCTTCTCGCCCAGCCAGCAGACCTGTGTTGACTATGGGCTGAAGCCCCACACTTCGAGATTCTGGCATTGCGTGCGGCAAACCGACCGCAGCCAGATTCGCGCTGGGGCAGAGGCCAAGGAATATGCCGCTCAGCAGCAGCGCCTAACGCTGCAGCAGCAGCAGCTGGCCGCCGAACAGAAGCAACACGAAGCCCTGATAGAGGCGCAGACCCAAGTCCAAAAGGACGAGCAAAAGCTCCAGCAGGCTCAAGCCGCGTTCCGGGCAAACCAGAATGTCTTGTATAGAAGCGGATTGTAAACCGCGTCTGGCAAGAGCGCGAGGCGCGGGTTTGGCGCGAGGTGAGGTCTACTCCGCCACTTCCGCCCGCAGCGCCTTGCGATCCAGCTTGCCGATCATGGTCTTGGGCAGGCTGTCGCGGATCACCACCGCATCCACCCTTTCGTGCTTGCCCACCCGCGCGTTGAGCCATTCCTCCAGCGCCTCGGCGGGATGGTGCTTCAGGCTGACCAGCGCCACCGGGTCGGTCTTCAGCGCCACATAGGCGCGGGGGCGCTCGCCCAGCCGCGCATCGGCCACGCCGATCACCAGCGCCTCTTTCACGGCGGGATGCTCCAGCAGCACCGCCTCCACCCGGCTCGGATAGACCTTGAAGCCGCCCACCGAGATCATGTCCTTCACGCGATCCACAATGCGGACGAAGCCATCCGCATCAAACACCGCGACATCGCCGGTGCGCAGCCAGCGCTGGCCATCACGGATGGTGAAAGTGCCCAGATCGGCTTGCGGCAGGTTCCAGTAGCCCGCCATCACCTGCGGCCCCAGCACCGCCAGTTCGCCCGGCTCTCCGGGAGGGGCGTCCGCGTTGGGGTCTAGCTTGTCGAGCAGGCGCAGCCGCGTGCCGGGCAGGGGCTGGCCGATGGTCCCTGCGCGATTGTCGCCCTCATAGGGATTGACGCTGACCACGCCCGCACATTCGGTGAGGCCATAGCCCTCGACGATATTGGCCCCGGTGGCCGCCACGAAATCGGCGCGCGCCGGGCCGGGCAGCCCCGCCCCGCCCGAGATGCAGGCCCGGATCCCGGCAAAGTCGTCCTTCCGCAGGCCGGGAGCATCGCCCAGCGCCTGAAACATCGTCGGCACGCCGGGGAAGGTGGTGGGCCGCACCCGGCGGATGGTGGAAAGCACCTGCCCCACCTCGAAACGCGGCAGCATGGCGATGCAGCCGCCATCATACACGGTGCGATTAAGCACGGCGGAATTGGCGAAAACATGAAACAGCGGCAGCGCGCCCAGCATCATATCACGCTCGTGCTGGTGCGGGTCGATGGCCTCGATCTGGCGGGCATTGGCGGTGAGGTTCTGGTGGGTGAGCATCGCGCCCTTGGGGCTGCCGGTGGTGCCGCCGGTGTATTGAATAAGGGCGACATCGGCCAAAGGATCGACCGCGACCGGCTCCAGCTCCACCGGGCCCAGCGCCTGTTTCCAGCTCGTCACCGCCGGATCGCGCGGCAAAGGCGTAAGCTGCGATCGGCCCAGAACCCGCAGCGCCAGCCCCTTCAGCGTGGGCAGCATCTCTGCCAAACGGCCCACCACCAGCTGCTCCAGCGCCGAATCGCGCAGCACCTCGATGGCCTTGGGCAGCAGCGCGGGCACATCGAGCGTGACCATCAGCCGCGTGCCCGAATCGGCTACTTGCGCCTCCAGCTCGGCGGCGGTGTAGAGCGGCGAGAAATTGACCACCACGCAGCCCAGCATCAGCGCGCCATAATAGGCCGGCACATAAATCGGCACATTGGGCAGAAACAGCCCCACCCGATCCCCCCGGCGAATGCCCAACAGCGCCAAGCCCGCCGCGAAGGCCCGCGCCTCGGCGGCCAGCTGACGATAGGAATAGCGGCGGCCCATGAACTCCACCAATGGCCGCTCGGGATATTCCGCCGCGCTGGCAAGGAACATCGCAGGCAGCGAGAGCGGCGGGAAGGTCTGATCCCATGCGCAAGGGTGGGCATAATGCGCCCGCCACGGCTCGGCCTCAGCCAGCGCGGCGACGATTTGCCCAGCGGCGAGTTTATCTGCGCCTGCATCCTCCATGGGGTGAAGACTGCTCCCGGCGAGGGCGGGGCGCAAGCGGGAAACTACGCGGGGGAGAATTATATAAGGTGCCGGAAGTAGGAGATAGTCTTGGGGGTGTTACACCCCCAACCCCCCGGAACTGTCAGCCTTGGCGCTTCGTATCAGCCTCGCGCCTCGCCGCGCAGCGGCTATAATAGCCTGCGGCGCTGCGACCTTGCTCTGAGGCCGAGCCGACGCGCGACGCCGACAGGTATGGGGTGCAGGGGTGTAACACCCCTGCGTCTCCCCCTAATTCAGGCTTACCCTTGGCCTTCTTCAGCCTCGGCGGCGCGCTTAGCGGCCAGCCATGCGGCAACTTCAGCCTCTTGCGCGGCTTCGCTGGCGACGCGGGCGTGCGCGTCACGCTCGGCGCGCAGTTCTTCGAGCAGGGCCTCGCGGTCATCGCCGAGGCGCGCGCTGGCGGCACCGGCGTCTTCCAGAATGCCGGCCTTCTTGGCGGCCTTGGCCACGATGGCGTCCAGCTCGCGCTGCGAGCACAGGCCCAGCGTCACCGGGTCTTTGGGCTGGATGTTGCTGATGTTCCAGTGGCTGCGGTCGCGGATGGCGGCGATGGTGTTGCGGGTGGTGCCGATCAGCTTGCCGATGGCGGCGTCGGAGATCTCGGGGTGGTTGCGCAGGATCCAGGCGATGCCGTCGGGCTTGTCCTGCCGCTTGGAGACCGGGGTGTAGCGCGGGCCCTTGGTGCGGTTCACGTTGACCGGGGCCTTGTGCATCTTGAGGCGATAGGCGGGATCGGCCTGACCCTTCTCGATTTCGGCATTGGTCAGCTCGCCCGAGCGGACGGGATCGCGGCCGGTGTATTTGCTGGAGGCCAGATCATCGGCCATCGCCTGCACTTCGAGGATATGCAGGCCGCAGAATTCGGCGATCTGCTCGAAGGTGAGCGCGGTGGTGTCGACGAGCCACGACGCCGTGGCATGGGGCATCAGCGGGGCTGGCTGGGTCACGGGGCAATCTCCGGGGTAAAACGCACCCCCTTGGTTTTTTGGGTTTGGGGGGCCTGAAAACAACAGGGCCGCCCCCTGCGGAGCGGCCATCCAAGCCTTCCATGTAGGCCAGGCGAACGCTTTCGGCAAGCGGAAGCTGGCGGCTTAACGCCGCACCATCGCCATCGCGATGCCCAAAACGAAAACGCAGCCGATAAAGGACACCACCAGCCAATAGACGACCGGACTTTCATCCCGTCGAAAATCCATCCCGCCAATTCGAACAACATGCCATCGCCAACATGCAAGCAGGGCAATCAGGCTGACGGCACAAACCAGAAGGCCCTGCATAATCACCCCACCTGCAAAACGATCTTGCCGATATGCGCGCCCGCCTCCATCCGCGCATGGGCGGCGGCGGCCTCTGCCAGTGGAAACACCTTGTCCATCACCGGGCGCAGCAGCCCCACCTCCACCAGCGGCCAGACATATTGGGCAATCTCTTGGGCCACCAGCGCCTTGAATTCATTCGTGCGGGGCCGCAGCGTGGAGCCGGTGAGGGTCAGGCGGCGGGTCATCACCACGCCCATGTTGATCTCGGCCCTGGCCCCGCCCAGCAGGGCGATGGTGACATGGCGGCCATCCTCGGCGAGGCATTTGAGATTGCGCGCCACATAGCTGCCCGCCACCATATCCAGCACCACCGCAACGCCCTTGCCATCGGTGATGCGGGCCACCTCTGCCACATAGTCCTGCGTGTTATAGTCGATCGCGTGATCCGCGCCGATGGCCAGCGCGGCCCGGCATTTATCGGCGCTGCCGCAGGTGACGATGGTGGTCAGCCCGAAATGCTGGCCCAGCAGGATCGCCATGCAGCCGATGCCGCTGGTGCCGCCATGCACCAGCACGCTCTCCCCCTCGCGCACCCAGCCGCGCTCGAAGAGATTGTGCCACACGGTGAAGAGGGTTTCGGGGATGGCCGCGGCCTCGGCCAGCGAAAGCTCTGGCGGCACGGGCAGGCAGAGATCGGCCTGCGCCAGGCAATAGTCGGCATAGCCCCCGCCCGCCACCAGCGCGCACACCGGCTGGCCCACGAGGGCGATATCCACCCCCGCCCCCAGCGCCACGATCTCGCCCGCCACCTCCAGCCCCGGCAGGGGCGAGGCACCCGGCGGCGGCGGATAAAGCCCCTGCCGCTGGATCACATCGGGGCGGTTCACCCCGGCATAGGCCACCTTGATCAACACCTGCCCCGCGCCGGGCCGGGGCACGGGCAATTGACAGAGCTGCAACACCTCCGGCCCGCCGGGCGCGGCGATGGCGATGGCGTTCATCAAGTCGGGCATCAAGTCGGGAATGGCGCGCGGCATCTGGCCCCCATGGCTTGTGGCGTAGCGTATGGCGTAGCTGACGGGTATTGGCTGCTGTGATATCCGCATTAACCCTAATGCTGGATAGTGTTGACAGCAAGCTTATCCGGGTCAATGCTGCGCTGCAATGGAAGACGAAGACCGCCCTGCATCGGTCAGCGCGCTCAATCCCTCGTCGCGGGACGACGCTGCCAGCCGCCTCTCCACCGAGAGCCTCGAGCGCTATTCTCGAGACGAACTCGATCATCGTATTGCCCTGCTGGAAGCCGAGATCGCCCGCGTGAAGGCCCACGCCAAGGCCGCCGCCGCGCATCGTCTGGCCGCCGAGCAGTTGTTTGGGGGCAAATCGTCATGATCGCGTGCCGCCAACCCCGCCGCCCCTCGTATTCGCGCTGGCGGCCTCCATATACCTTTAGTCAACGCCGCTTGCCTATGGTGGCGGCTTGTTTCCCGGTCGTTACGCCTGCCTCCTCCCTTTACAACAGCGAAGGTGCCCAATGCCCAGTTTCGCGCAGAGCCTAGAAAAGACCCTCCATGCCGCTCTGTCGCACGCGGCCGAGCGGAGCCATGAGTATGCCACGCTCGAGCATCTGCTGCTGGCGCTGATCGATGATACCGATGCCGCCGAGGTGATGACCCATTGCGGCGTGGATCTCCATGATCTCTCCGAGGTGGTGAAGCAGTATCTCGATCAGGAATACCAGTCGCTCAAAACCAAGGACAAGGGCGATCCCGCCCCCACCGCCGGTTTCCAGCGGGTGATCCAGCGCGCGATCCTGCATGTGCAGTCTTCCGGCAAGGATGTGGTGACCGGGGCCAATGTGCTCGTCGCCCTGTTCTCCGAGCGCGACAGCTATGCGGTCTATTTCCTGCAGCAGCAGGATATGAGCCGGCTCGATGCGGTCAGCTTCATTTCCCACGGCATCGGCAAGGGCGGCAAGCGCATCGAGGACAAGACCTCGAACAGCAGCGACGCCGAGCCCCCGCACCACGAGGACAAGGCCGAAACCAAGAGCGCCGCCAACAAGAAGGATTCGGCACTCGACCAGTTCACCGTCAATCTCAACGAGAAGGCGCTGACCGGCAAGATCGACCCGCTGATCGGGCGCGGGCCCGAGGTGGATCGCACCATCCAGATCCTGTGCCGCCGCAGCAAGAACAACCCGCTCTATGTGGGCGATCCGGGCGTGGGCAAAACCGCGATTGCCGAGGGCTTGGCGCGCAAGATCGTCGAGGGCGATGTGCCCGAGGTGCTGCTCGAGGCGGTGATCTATTCGCTCGACATGGGCAGCCTGCTGGCGGGCACCCGCTATCGCGGCGATTTTGAAGAGCGGCTGAAGCAGGTGGTCTCCGAGCTGGAGAAAATGCCGCACGCCATCCTGTTTATCGATGAAATCCACACCGTGATCGGCGCGGGCGCCACCAGCGGCGGCGCGATGGACGCCTCCAACCTGCTCAAGCCCGCGCTGTCGGGCGGGTTGATCCGCTGCATCGGCTCCACCACCTACAAGGAGTTCCGCAACCACTTCGAGAAGGACCGCGCCCTGCTGCGCCGCTTCCAGAAGATCGATGTGAATGAGCCGACCATCGAGGACACCATCAAGATCCTCAAGGGCCTGCGCACCGCTTTCGAGGAACACCACAAGGTCAAATACACCCCCGGCGCGATCAAGACCGCGGTGGAGCTTTCCGCGCGCTACATCAACGACCGCAAGCTGCCCGACAAGGCGATCGATGTGATCGACGAGGTGGGCGCGATGCAGATGCTGGTGCCGCCCTCCAAGCGCAAGAAAGTGATCACCGAGCGCGAGATCGAGCAGGTTATCGCCACCATGGCGCGCATCCCGGCCAAATCGGTGAGCAGCGACGACAAGAAGGTGCTGGAGCATCTCGAGCGCGATCTGAAGCGCGTGGTGTTTGGTCAGGACAAGGCCATCGAGGTGCTGAGCCGCGCGATGAAGCTCAGCCGCGCCGGGCTGCGCGATCCCGACAAGCCGATTGGCAGCTTCCTGTTCTCCGGCCCCACGGGTGTGGGTAAAACGGAAGTGGCGCGGCAATTGGCCAGCATCATGGGCATCCCGCTCCAGCGCTTCGATATGAGCGAATATATGGAGCGCCACTCGATCAGCCGCCTGATCGGTGCGCCGCCGGGCTATGTCGGCTTCGATCAGGGCGGCTTGCTCACCGATGCCATCGATCAGCAGCCGCATTGCGTGCTGTTGCTGGATGAAATCGAGAAGGCCCACCCGGATCTGTTCAACATCCTGTTGCAGGTGATGGATAATGGCCGCCTGACCGATCACCACGGCAAGACGGTGGATTTCCGCAATGTCGTGCTGGTGATGACCACCAACGCGGGTGCGAGTGACATGGCGCGCAGCGGTATCGGCTTTGGCGATATCTCGAAGCACGATGCGGGCGAGGAGGCGGTGAAGAATCTGTTCACCCCCGAATTCCGCAACCGCCTCGATGCCATCGTGCCGTTCAACTATCTGCCGACGGCGGTGATCAGCCGGGTGGTGGACAAGTTCATCCTCCAGCTCGAACTGCAGCTGGCCGATCAGAATGTCCACATCCAGTTCGACAGCGAATCGCGCGAGTGGCTGGCCACGCGGGGCTACGACAAGCTCTATGGTGCCCGCCCGATGGCCCGCCTGATTCAGGACAAGGTCAAGCAGCCGCTCGCCGAAGAGCTGCTGTTTGGCAAGCTGGCGCATGGTGGCGAAGTGCAGGTCTCGGTGAAGGACGACGCCATGGCCTTCGAACTGACCCCCGCGCCGCCCAAGCTGGTCAAGCGCTCGGGCAAGAAGGCGGCCAAGAAAACCGCCATCGAAGGCAACGCCGAAGACACGCCGGGTGGCTCCGGCGACAGCGGCAGCGATAGCGGCGAATAACCCGCCGGTTCGCCAGCATCACAGCCCCCGCCCGGCGCTTTCCTTCCGAGGATTGGCACCGGGCGGGGGTTTGTGTTTTTGCGCGTGTTTGATCTCGATCAAGCGGCTGGCGCGCTAGCCCTGTTAGCCCGAAGCTCATAAAAATATGTCCGGAGCGGATAGCTTGCCCACAAACACGACAGCGGAAACCAAAACCCCCACCACGCCCTACGAGCGGCTGGGCGGAAGACCCGTGATCGAGGCCATCGTCAACCGCTTCTACGATCTGATGGAGCAGGACCCGGCCTATGCTGGCCTGCGCGCGATGCATGCGGAGGATCTTTCGCCGATGCGGCTATCGCTGGCGGGGTTTCTCGCCGGCTGGAGCGGCGGCCCGCGCGACTGGTTCGAGGCCAACCCCGGCCGCTGCATGATGAGCATGCACCGCCCCTTCACCATCACCGCTGATCTCGCCGCGCAATGGGTGGACGCTATCCAGCGCGCCATCGCCGACGCTGGCCCCAACGATCCCGAAATCTGCGAGGCTATGGGCATGGTGCTGTCGGAGATGGCGCGCGGCATGGTGCGATAAGGGGGCCCGATAAGCATCCCGCGCAATTCCCAAATCGCGCGAAATGTTCTAGCGTCCGCTCATGAAACCAAAGCTGCTCTCCATTCTTCCGCATTATTCGCTCCCCCAGTTTCGCGCTGATGCCTGGGCGGGGGTCACCGTGGCGATGGTGGCGATCCCGCTCTCCATCGCCATTGCCATCGCCTCGGGCGCGCCGCCGGCCACCGGGCTGATCACCGCCATCATCGGCGGGCTGCTGATCTCGCTCTTGGGCGGCAGCCGGGTACAGATCGGCGGGCCGACGGGGGCGTTTATCGTCATCGTCTATGGGGTGATCGTGGCCCATGGCTATGCCGGGCTGGTGCTGGCCACGCTGATGGCGGGGATAATTCTGGTGGTGGCGGGGCTGCTGCGGGCGGGCAATCTCATCGCCTTTGTGCCCGAGGCGGTGATTAATGGCTTCACCATCGGCATCGGCATCATCATCGGCTCCTCCCAGCTCAAGGATTTCCTCGGGCTCACCGCCGATCATGTACCCGCCGATTTCCTGCCCAAGATCGCCGCGCTATGGGCCGCGCGGCACACGCTTAATCCGGCGGCGCTGGGCACCGGGGTGGTGGCGCTGGGGCTGATTCTGGCGCTGCGGCGGCTGTTTCCCCGGCTGCCGGGGCTGATTGTGGCGATTGGCGTGGTTTCGGGCGCGGTGTGGGCGCTGCATCTGCCGGTGGACACCATCGCCTCGCGCTATGGCGCGCTGCCCGCGCGGCTGCCGATGCCGGTGCTGCCGCCGCTCAGCCTCGCGCGGGTGGAGGAACTGCTGCCCTCGGCGCTGGTGATCGCCTTTCTGGCCGGGGTGGAATCGCTGCTTTCGGCGATGGTGGCCGACCGGCTGATCGAGAGCCGCCACCGCCCCAATGCCGAGCTGCTGGCACAGGGCTTTGCCAATATCGGCTCGGCGCTGTTTGGCGGCCTGCCCGCCACCGGGGCCATCGCCCGCACCGCCACCAATGTCGGCGCGGGCGGGCGCACGCCGATTGCCGGGATTGTTCACGCCGGGGTGATTCTGCTGGTGCTGCTGCTGGCCGCGCCGCTGGCGGGGTTTATGGTGATGCCCGCGCTGGCCGCGCTGCTGCTATCGGCGGCGTGGAACATGAGCGAGCCGCATAAATGGCGGCACTATTGGGCGCAGCCATTGGCGCATCGCGCGCTGCTGCTGATTACGCTGGCGCTGACGGTGCTGAGCAATCTCACCATCGCCATCGGCGTGGGCGTGGCGCTGGGCCTTTTGCTACGCTGGCGCGAAAAGGGCACCGGCGCGGCGGAGTGGTCGGAGCCCAAGCACTAAACAACCCGCACCAGCTTTTCGCGCGAGGTGGCCCCGCGCAGCAGGGTGATCCGCGAGGGCGCGATGCCCAGCGCCGCCGCGATCATCTCCAGCACCGCCGTGGTGGCCTTGCCGTCCTCGGGCTTCACCCGCACCTTGGCGACGAGCTTGCCATCGGCGATTTCGAGCATTTCCACCCGCGCGCCGGGCGTCACCCGCACCGCCAGCCGCCCTTCGCCATCCACCAGCGCACGGATGGCCTCGGCGGCGGGGTATGAGGGGCGCGGCTTGGCCACGCCCGCTTATCCCCCCAGCGCGGCGCGATGCTGGCGGCCGCGCTCCACATAGCCCTGCACACCGGCCTGCATATCGGCCAGCGCCGCGTCGGTCAGGTCGCGGGCATAGGCGGCGGGGCGGCCGATCCACATCTGACGGCTGGGGATCAGCTTGCCTGGGCTGAGCAGCGCGCCCGCAGCCAGCATCGCGTCGGATTCAATACGGCAGCCATCCATCACGATCGAGCCCAGCCCCACAAAGGCGCGATCCTCCAGAATGCAGCCGTGGATCATCGCCATATGGCCGATCAGCACATCCTCGCCGATGAGCGTGGGATAGCCCTCGGGGCGCTGGGGCTTGGGGCTGTCGCAATGGATCACCGTGCCATCCTGCACATTGCTGCGCGCGCCAATCACGATGCGGTTAATGTCGGCCCTTATCACGCAATTATACCAGATCGAGGCATCCGCCCCGATCTCGACATTGCCGATGATACGGCAGCCCGGCGCGATGAAGGCGCTGGAATGAATACGTGGATAATTGCCCTCGAAGGGGGCGATAGTAATATCGGACATGGCTCTCTCCCAAAGCTTCTGTGTGCGGCGCTCAGCCCAGCAGGCGGGCGGCGTGGGCAGCGTGATAGCTGAGCACGCCATTGCAACCCGCCCGGCGAAAGGCCAGCAAGGTCTCCAGCACCAGCGCGTCGCGGTCTCCCGCACCCACGGTCACGGCGGCCTCGATCATCGCGTATTCGCCGCTCACCTGATAGGCGAACACCGGCACCTCGAAGCGCTGCTTCACCGCGCGCACAATATCGAGATAGGGCAGGCCGGGCTTGACCATCACGCTATCCGCCCCCTCGGCCAGATCCATGGCCACCTCGCGCAGGGCCTCTTCGGCGTTGGCCGGGTCCATCTGGTAGGTTTTCTTGTTGCCCTTGAGCAGGCCGCTGCTGCCCACGGCATCGCGAAACGGGCCATAGAACGCCGAGGCGTATTTGGCGGCATAGCTCATGATCTGGATATTGCTGTGGCCCTCGCCCTCCAAAGCGGCGCGGATGGCGGCGATGCGGCCGTCCATCATATCCGAAGGCGCAATGATATCCGCCCCCGCCGCTGCCTGATTAAGGCTCTGCCCCACCAGCATCTCCACCGTGGCGTCGTTGAGCACATAGCCCGCCGCGTCGATCAGCCCATCCTGCCCGTGCGAGGTGTAGGGATCGAGCGCGACATCGGTGAGCACGCCGATATCCTCGCCGCAAGCATCCTTGATGGCGCGGATGGCGCGGCACATCAGATTATCAGGGTTGAGCGCCTCGCGCCCGTCCTCGCTGCGGCGCTCGGGCTGGGTGTTGGGGAAAAGCGCGAGGCAGGGAATACCCAGCGCCACCGCCTCTTTCGCGCGGGCGACAATACCATCCACGCTCCAGCGCGAAACGCCGGGCAGGCTGGCGACCGGCTCTTCCACGCCGGTGCCCTCGGTGACAAACAAGGGCCAGATCAGGTTCGCCGGGGTGAGCGTGTTCTCGCGGTGCATCGCCCGGCTCCAGCCGCTGGCGCGGGTGCGGCGCAGGCGGGTGGCGGGGAAGGAGGGGGCGGGCTGTGATGGCGAAGCGGTCATGCGGCGGGTTCTAGAACATCGCGGGAAGAAGTGGGAACCGATTTTTATGCGAGGGGGTTACCCCCTCGCGCTCCCATAACTGTCTGCGTCGCGCATCATATCGGCCTCAGCGCAACGCCGCCGCGCCGCAGGCTATATAGCCGCTTCGCGGCATGGCGCGACGACGATAGGAAGCGCAACGAAGACAGGAATGGGGTCTGGGGCCTAAGGCCCCAGAATCTCCCCCTTCCACTCTACCAACCTAAAATTACCGCGAAGCCACATGGCTCCCGGTCGATCCAAACCCCACGCCGGGTTTCACCGTCAGCAGCCTGGCCAGCTGCGTGCGGAAGGCGGCAAGGTTGCCGGGCAGCTTCGCGCCAGCGCCGGGGGCAAAATGCACCGAGAGCGGGTTCACCGTCTCGCCGTCGCGATAGACCTCGTAGTGCAGATGCGCGCCGGTGGAGAGGCCGGACGAGCCGACATAGCCAATCACCTGCCCCGCGCGCACGTGTGTGCCCGAGGCCACCGCGATGCGGCTCATATGGGCATAGCCGGTGCCGAGGCCGCCGTTGTGCTCCAGCCGCACGTAATTGCCGTGTCCGCCATGCACCCCGGCATAGGCCACCTCGCCCGAGGCCACCGCATAGATCGGCGAGCCCCAGGGCGCGGAAAGGTCGATGCCCTCGTGCATCCGGGTGAAGCCGAGGATCGGGTGAAAGCGCATGCCAAAGCCCGAGGTGATCTTGCCCGCCACCGGCATCAGCAGATGCACCGGCTGCGTGATGTTTTTCAGCGAGGCGTCGAAGAACTGCCCGCCCTTGCCCCAGCGCAGCAGTTGCGCGCGCGGGTGGCCGTCGTGCTCCAGCCCGGCATAGAGCAGGTCGCCCGCGCCCCCAAATGCGGAAGCGCGGGGGCCGAGGATCAGGTCGAAGGTGTCGTCGGGGTGGAGGCTGGCGATGTCCATATGCCCGCCCAGCGTCTGGAGATATTGCTGGATGGCGTGCGCCGGAACCCCCGCCGCCCGCGCCGAGCCATAGAGGCTGGCCCCCACCTTGCCGCGAATCCGCAGCGGGGTGGTGTCGATTTGCGGGGCGGGCAGCGCCACAGGCGCGAGGGGGGCCTGAATTGGAGCCGGGGCCAGAGCGGGAAGCGGCGCTGGCGGGGCGATGGTGCCCCGCGTGCTCAATTCCAGACTATCGCCCCGCCGCTCGATCGCCACGGCGAGATCGGAGCGGGTGCGGAAATCGACGCGCTGCAGCGTGTGGTTGCCGGTGGCGTCGAGCGATAGGGAAAAGCTGGTGCCCGGCGCGATTTCGCCCATCGGAATGGCCGCCGCCATCAGCGCGGCAACCTGCTCGGCATCCTGCCCGCCCACGCCGACGCGCTGGAGCATCTGCGCGAAACTGTCGCCATCGGCCAGCGTGGTGACCAGCGCAATCTGCGCTACGGCCGAGCCCGAGGGAGCAAGGGTAGGCGTGGCCGTCACGCTGGGGGCGGGGGCGGCGAGGGCGATGCGCTCTGCCGGCTTGGCGTGGGGCAGGGTGAAGCTCGGCCAAAAGGCGATTGCCGCGCCGGAAAGGCTCAGCATCAGGCCAAAGCCGCGCCACCATTTGCCGCTGCCGATATCGGCGCCAAGGTCGGTGGAGATCTCGATTTGAGCGAGGCGGGGCAGCAGATTGGCGCTGACGCCCTCCGCCAGAATTTGGGCCGCGTGGCGGGCCTGACTGGACAGCAACAGCAGCAGCCGATCCGGGCCCGACAGGCGGCGCAGCCTTGTGGGATATCCCGAAGCGGGTGGCATCAGCGACCAGATGTCGGAGCCCGCCGATTCAACTGGCACAGATTCAGCCGTAGATGCGGCGCAAGCCTCGCGGGTGGCGCGGCACGGCCACGACACACGCGCAGCGGCTTTAGCCCCAGAACTATCCGGGCCGCTCATCAGCTGATCGGCTTGCACTACTCCGGCGGTCACTCCGGGCCCCTTTGCGGATGCGGCGTTTTTGCCACTGCCAAACTCTGCACAAATAGGGTTAAGCCTTTCCTAATCCGCTAAGCGGCCCCTCCGTATTTGCCCTGTGTATTTCCGGGGCATAAGGCCCGCTTTCGCGCCACCCACGCCCTTGCGGTGATCCAGCAGCGCTGACAAACTGGCCCCGCGATGGCCCGCAGACCGATCCACCCCGCTTGCCCCAGCCCCTCCCCCGGCGCGCATCGCCCTGCCGCGCGCGCCGGGGCTATCAACGACAGCCAGGTGAAAGCGGTGCTCGGGCCCACCAACACCGGCAAGACCCACCTCGCCATCGAGCGGCTCTGCGCGCACTCCTCGGGCATGATCGGCTTTCCGCTGCGGCTGCTGGCGCGCGAGGTTTACGACAAGGTCTGCGCGATCAAGGGGGCCGGTAATGTCGCCCTCATCACCGGCGAGGAGCGCATCGAGCCCAAAAACGCCCGCTGGAAGCTGTGCACGGTGGAGGCGATGCCGGTGGGAGCCGATCTCGCCTTCGTCGCGCTCGACGAGGCCCAGCTCTCCGCCGACCGCGAGCGTGGGCATATTTTCACCGACCGGCTGCTGCACGCACGCGGACGCGAGGAGACGATGCTGCTCGGCTCGGCCACGCTGGGGCCGATGGTGCGCGCGCTGGTGCCCGAGGCCGAGATCGTCAGCCGCCCGCGCTTTTCCACGCTGAGCCATGCGGGCAGCGCCAAGCTCTCGCGCATTCCGCCGCGCAGTGTGATCGTCGCCTTCAGCGCCGAGCAGGTTTATGCCGTGGCCGAGATGCTGCGGCGCTTTCGCGGCGGCGCGGCGGTGGTGATGGGGGCGCTCTCGCCCGAGACGCGCAACCGGCAGGTGGCGCTCTATCAATCGGGCGAGGTGGATTATCTCGTGGCCACCGATGCGGTGGGGATGGGGCTCAATCTCGATGTGGGGCATGTCGCCTTTGCCGGGCTCTCCAAGTTCGACGGGGTGCGCCAGCGCCGCCTGACCCCCGCCGAAATGGCCCAGATCGCCGGGCGCGCCGGGCGGCATCAGCGCGATGGCACCTTTGGCACGCTCTCGGGCACGGCCAAAGCTTCTGGCGGCCACGACGCCGCCTTCACCGACGAAGAGATCTACGCCATCGAGGAGCACCGCTTCGCCCCGCTCACCCGCCTCTACTGGCGCGAGGCCGAGCCGCGCTTTGACTCGCTCGACACGCTGATCGGCGATCTCGAATCCCTGCCCGAGAGGCCCGAGCTGCTCGCCGCGCCGCAAGCGATCGACCTTGCGGTCTTGAAGCGCCTTTCCGAGGAGCCCGCCATCGCCGGTGGGCTGCGCTCGCCCGGCCAGATCCGGCGCTTCTGGGAGGCCTGCTCGCTGCCCGATTTCCGGCAGAGCGGCGAGGATACCCATGCGCGCTTTGTGGCAAGGCTGTGGGAGGAGCTGAGATCTGGCACGCTGGCCCCCGATCACGCCCCGCGCGCCATCGCCCAGCTGGATCAGGGGCGGGCGATA
>Ga0007882_10000757_pt1 | contig 18876 bp, 15 predicted proteins | sample CryBogCBH12Aug01_FD_71195 | JGI IMG/M metagenome (GOLD analysis project Ga0007882, IMG submission 71195) | Freshwater microbial communities from Crystal Bog, Wisconsin, USA - CBH12Aug09.1 | ecosystem: Environmental > Aquatic > Freshwater > Lake | place: Crystal Bog, Wisconsin, USA | collected... | reverse complement strand
CAAGCCTGCGGTGCAGCCCGGCGTGGATCCCCGGCACTAGGCCGGGGATGACGTCTTTTAAGGCAACAACTTGATAAATATGCATAATTTTTCTGTCATAGGTTTCCCGTGTCCAGCGGATTTGTGGGACATGGTCAGGCACTTCAGGCCGGTGCCACTTTTCAACACCAAGATCACCAAGGACACCAAGGCGATGGCGCTTGAGGGAAGAGCCGCACCCACTTGCTGCGGCGTCCCGGCCACCGACAAACCGGTGCGTCTTTCAAAATGAGAACCACTACCGGCGGCGCTCATTCGTTGTGGCGCTCTGTTGAAAATGTCATAATATGATTTGTGACACACCGTGGAATTCCGACATGAATGAGCATCACGTCAGCATGGCCGCCAACGGACGTATCGTTGTCCCATCGCAGGTTCGGGTCAGCCTTGGCATGGAAAAAGGCGGAGGCTTCGTCATGACGGTGGACGACAGCGGCACAATCCATCTTGAGCCGCTTCGCAATGTCATCGCCCGGATCCAGGACGAGGTAAGGACATACATTCCCGATACCGTCGACCTGGTCGATGATCTGTCTGCCGATCGCCGGCAGCAAGCCGCCGATGAGTAAGGTTGTCCTCGATGCCTCGGCAATGTTGGCGCTCATTCATCGGGAACCCGGGCAGGAGATCGTCGCTGAGGTGCTGGTTGAGTCCGTAATCTCCGCGGTCAACTTGGCAGAGGTCATCGGCAAGCTGGCCGAGCGCGGTGTCCCCCTGGACCGCGCCAAGGCCATCAGCCTGTCCTTCGGCGTCGAGGTTCTGCCGCTGGATGTCGATATCGCCGCACGGGCCGGCCAGTTGCGTCCGAGCACCCGTTCAGTCGGGCTGTCGCTGGGCGACCGATGCTGTCTGGCCACCGCCATGGCATTGGGACTGCCGGTTGTGACCGCCGAGGCCGCCTGGGAACCGCTGGCCGATCTGCTGGGCATCGCGGTGCGGAACATCCGGCCAAGGAGACAATAAAAAACCCTCCTCCTCGCCGGTCAGGAGAGGAGGAGGGCAGGGGGGAGGAAAGCTTATTCGGGTTCTTCCCAGCCGGTAATCATCACCTTGTATTTCGCGGTCAGCGTATGGCCTGTGGTGCCGAGATAGATATGGATTAGCATGAACAGGAAGATGACGAAGGCGGCGAAGTAATGCAGGAAGGCAACCGGCACCAGTCCGTCGAGGCCGAACCACCGGTCCGGCGCCAGGGACGGGTAAAGATACATCACACCGGTGATCATCAGCAGCGGCATGAACATGTAGATGATGCCCCAATAGATCAGCTGCTGCAGCGGATTGAAGTTGTCCTGCAGGGTGGTGGGAAACGGATGGGGGTCACCGCGGAAGATGCCGTACAGGTAATACTTCACCTGCAGCCAGCAGCGCATGGCATAGCCATGCGGGCGCGGAATAAACTGCCACCAGTTACCTGAGACGATGTTGAGGAAGAAGAAGAACAGGTAGTTGATGCACAGGATGATTCCGCAAATGTTGTGCATATCCCGGGCAAGGCTGAATTTGATCAGCATCGCCCCGGGGGTGGCGTAGTGCAGGCTTAAGCCCGACATCAGCAGCAGTATGATCAGAGCGGCATTATTCCAATGCCAGACACGGATCCACAGAGGCAGCATAAAGAAGCGCTGATGGCTCATCGGTCTCTCCTTTGGCGCAACTGGTGGAACAGGATCCGTAAACCTCCATGCACGGCCAGCCCGAAAAGCAGGAAGGCGGTGATGGCCCAAGTTCCCCAGTCGACCCATTCATTGCGGGTGGCGCCCACCACATAGGCCTGGGTCAGCACCGCGCCGTTGAGGAAGCCTTTGTTGGCGACCTGCTGCTGTTCGGCAAAAAAGCGGTACAGGCGGGTGCGCAGGCTTGAGCTCGAGGAGTGACAGGTCACGCAGTCGCGCTCGGCCTTGTCCTTGCCGACCAGGGCATGGTTGGTGCCGTTTTCCTGCGGCGGCGTATGGCAGTCGACGCAGCGCACGCTTTGCCAGTGCAGTTCCGGATTGGGCTGCCATTTATGGATTTCCAGCAGATTGGGGCGTTCCTTGGTGGTGAACTTGCCCCAGCGGTAGTCGCTGTCGTGACAGTCGCGGCACATGCCGTTGTCCTGGGCGGCGACGCGCTTGGCCGAGCCGAGCTGTTTCGGCTTCTGCAGGGTATGCGGGTCATGGCAGGAGGTGCAGGTGAAATTGTAGGGGTGGTTCTTAAAGTGCAGGGTGGTCTGGAACTGCGCCTGCTTCTCGCGTCCCGCGGTCTTGTGGCATTCGGGGCACATCTTGATCTGGAAGCGGGAATTGCCCTCATGCGGGTATTTGCTGTAGCTGGCTCCGTGGCAATCCTTGCAGGCTTCCTCGCCATGCACGCTCTTGCTGAAGCGTTCGCCGCTGACCAGCAGATTGGCCAGGCCACGCAGATTCATATCGGCCCGCGGCGGGTTTTGCAGGCCCTGTTCGCTGTGGCAGCCGAGACATTCGGCATTGGCCTTGGTCGCGTCTTCGTCGTCGGCGCTGGCGGCCGGTGCCGCCGCGGCGGCGCCTGCCAGGCCGAGGCAGGCAAGAACCGCAAACACCGTTCCCATCCTGGCGATTTTCATGATCCCTCCGCTTGGGTGGTCGAGAACCAGGTCGGGGGGAGACTAGCCCTAAAAAGATTAAGGATAAAGTTCCAGCGTCGAACTTTCTTGTCATACCACCCAGGCAAAAAAGGCCGCCGACCTCGCGGGCGGCGGCCTTTATATATGCCCCTCGCCGGGCGCTGCCTCCGGCAGCTCGGCCGCGCCCTCAACGGGCGCACTCACATCCTGCGTCATTCTTGACGCAGGATGCTCGAGGCACGGCTTCTTACTTTACGACAAAGTCGCCTTCGCCGCCGCCGATGGCCAGCGAGTGCTCAAACGACACCCAATGGAAGCGCCGCGCCGCGAAACCGCCATGAATGGCGAAGCCGACGGTGTAGACCTTGCCGGCCGCCAGTTCCTTGTAAGGCGCCGGGGCAGCCAGCTTGCGGCTGAGGATGACCACCCATTTGCCGCCTTCCAGCTTGCCTTCGGCGGTCACCGCCGGAGTGGCGTCGGGGGCGCGCTTGTCGAGGATGAAGCCGTCGACGGCGGCCGCCGGCTTGCCGGGGTTCAGCTTGGCCTGCCAGTATTCCAGTTCCATGCCCTCGCCATGCAGCTTGGCCAGTTCGTCGGCCGGTTTGACGTCGGCGCCGCCCTGGCGGGTCAGCTTGACCCGCGACTGCTTGATGTATTTGGTGACGTCCTGGCCGGGCTGGGCGCTGGCCATATAGGCCAGATTGTCATGGCAGGTGGCCCAGCAGCCCATGCGGGCGAACTCGGGAACCTTGCCGTTGTCCAGCATCATGGTCACCTTGACGGCGTTGTCGGCATCCATTTTGGCGCCGGCCGCCGGAGTGTCGGGGAATTCCAGGCGGACCGACAGCTTGTCGCCGTCCTTGGCGATCTTGACATTGGCGACGATCGAGCCCGGCTTGCCGGCGATCGGCGCCGGCTCGAGCTTCTTGCCGGAGACGATGGTGTCGCCCATCTTCGAGGCTTCGCTCTTGCCCGGCAGGTCATGGCACTGGGCGCAGTTCTTGCCGTCCTTGAACACCGGCGCGCCGCTGTGGTCGGTCTGGGTCAGGACCCATTCGAAAGAGGCCTGGCCCGGATAGAACAAATTGACGTCCTTGCCGGGAACCGAAGCCCAGTCGACGGCGCCGGCCGGAAGCGCCCACAGGGCGGATGCCGCCAGCAGGCCGCCGGCGAGGACGAGTTTCGCGTTCATCAATCTCATCTGTTTCCTCCTGTTGACTGATCAATTCATATCGAACGAATCGGCGTCTTCCTTTTTCTCCAGCAACTGATGGACCGGCTTGTGGACCAGGCCCTTATGGCAGTCGATGCAGGTCTTGCCTTTTTTCTGGGCGAACTCGTGCTGGCCCTGGGCGCGGGTCGATTGCGACGAGGCCAGCATGGCGTCCCAGGAATGGCAGTTGCGGCATTCGCGGGATTGGTTGTGTTCGAACCTCTCCCAGACATGCTTGGCCAGTTCCAGGCGATCTTCCTCGAAGGTCTTGATCTTGTCGTCGGAATGGGCCATGCGGCCGACCAGATGGGACCACAGCTCACCGGTGGCCGCCAGTTTGGTGACGAAGGTGTTGGGCCACAAATTATGCACGACATGGCAGTCGGGACATTCGGCGCGCACACCATATTGGTTCTGGTAGTGCTTGCTCTTTTTGTATTCCTCGTAGGGAACCGACATCTCATGGCAAGTAAAAGCGCAGAATTCCAGATGGCTGGTGTAGTCGACCGCTGTCATATAGGCGGCGCCCATACCCAAGCCAACCACGGTGAAAAGTGCCGCCACCATTACCAACGGCCGGTATCGTGCGGAAAAAAGCTTTCCCAAAAAACTTGCCATGTCGCGTATCCCCCCGGGGGCTCCTCTGCCAAAGTCGCGATTACAATAATTACAGAGTGCAACCGCCTCTGGTCTTAAAATCGCCGGCGGATTTTTGCCGCCGCGGACGATGTTGTCAACTTTCGAATAACCGACCGATTTCTTTTTGTTCTGCTGTTACATGGTGAAATATTCCAATCAAGAAATGAAAGGAATCCAGGCACAAGATATCCATCGATGGATTATTATCAGAGTCGGCTACTGGGTCATATTAACTATTCCGCCACCAGGGACGCCGGTTCCGGCGCTTCTTTTCGCGGCAATTTGGCCAATTCCCGCTCGAGAACGTCCATGGTGGCGCGGCCGATATACTCGCTGTTGGGGTCAAGGCCTTCCAGCGCCTCCAGATAGGCCCGGGCGATCAGACTGCCCAGAGGTTCGGGATTGTAGAGCAGCTTCTTGATGGTGAAGGGGTTGATGCTCAGCGGATCATACCCTGCTTTCAGATAGCCCTGGCGGATGAGCAGTTTCTCCACCGGCGTATCGGGCTGCACGCCGATGAAGAAGATGAACGGCAGCACGTGATCGCGGCCGAACATGGCGTAAAGCTCCTTGATCTTGTCGATGGTCGCCCGCAGGGTGTCGATGGTCTCGCCCGGCCCGTTCAGCGGCAGATACAGCTTCACCTGCTGGTCGGTATAGCCGTTTTCCTTGAACATCTGGAAGGCCGTCATCTGCTGGTCCAGTTTGTAGCCCAGCGTCAGGGAATTGATCATCTCCTGCGAACCGGTGAACGACAGGTCGATGCTGCACATGCCGGTGGCCAGCATTTTCCGCGCCACCGACGGTGTCAGATGGTTGAGGCGGACATAGCCCGACCAGGTGACGGTAATCCCCCGGGCCAGCATTTCGTCAAGCACCGCTTCGACATGGCGGGTGCTTTTCGGCGTCGAACAGAATTGCGCATCGGTGAACCAGATATGCTTGACCCCGTAGCGCCGGGTCAGGGTTTCGATCTCGTTGACGATCTCCACCGGGTCACGGTCGCGCTGCTTCGGCCCCTCGATCTTGTTGTAGAGGCAGAAATTGCACTGGAACGGGCAACCGCGCTTGGTGTGGACGCCGATGGTGTCGTTGAGATATTCGCCGAAGGCCGGAAAAATCGACTCTATATAAGGGAAGTCGATGGCGGTCAGCGTCTTCAGGTCGAACATTTCGGCGCGCTGCTGATGCACCACCCGGCCGGATTTGTCCTTGTAATAATACTCACCCGCCGGATTGGTGAAGCCGTCGACGATGGACAGCATGGCCGCCTCGCCCTCGCCGATCACCACCACGCTGTCGGCCGGGCATTTGGCGGCGACATATTTGCCGAAGATGGTGACCGCCGTGCCGCCGACGACGATGCGGGCGTCGGGACACATCTTGCGGGCCAGTTTCATGAAGCCGAAATTGCGAAGGCGCTGGTTGTAATAGTCGGCGATAATGGACAGTCCGCCGATCATCGCCTTCAGGCGCCGCCAGGGACGGGGCGAATGGTCGAATTCCATCACCAGGTCGAGGGCGTCGTCCTCGGGATGGGGCCCGAAGGACTGCATGTTGCGCCAGGAAAAGGCCACCACATCGGGTTTCATGCTGCGGATCGCCTGGGCCAGCGCCTGATTGCGCCCCGAGGGCTCGATCAGCGCCAAATCCAGCAAATGCTGTTTGATGGCCGGACGCCGCTTGTGGATGTAGTCGGCAACATAGATGACCCCGCCTGGAAAAATTTTCCAACAGGGCAAACGCACATACAATACCGATTTCGCGTCCATCACTGTCCTATTGCGCCTCTTTGCCGGTCTTCGCTTTCCTTCGGTCGGGCACAGTACACGACTCCCACCTGGGACGCATATATACTTTGATTTTATGGCCTTTCCGGCTCCCCGGAACGGACTGTGTCTATTCTGCAACAATCTGAAACAAATCTGCCGCTGGTATGACGGATTGTTTCGATTGTGGTCCTACAAACTGTGGCAGAATTACGGCAGAACACAGATTGTTGAATAGTTTTTCGCGTCGCAACATCGCGGATGTGCGGCGTTTTCCAGTACCCGACCCAACCGCATTTGGGGGATAGAAATGCACATAAAGACTATGGTGACCGGTCTCGCCGCGGGCCTCGCGCTACTGTTCTGCGCTGGTGCCTGGGCCTCAGAGACTCCCGCAGCCGCTACTGCGGCTTATGCCGCCAAGGGCGAGCAAACCTGCCTTAAATGTCATGACGACGAAAAGATGGCGTCCTTCCTTAAGGGCCAGCACGCCGTGAAGGGCGACAGCCGGACGCCGTTCGCCAATCATGGCTGCGAATCCTGCCATGGTGCCAGCCCCGAGCATATCGCCAGCGCCAACAAGGCGAAAAAAGGCGAGAAGCCGGTCGCCCCGGCGGTGGTTTTCAACGGCGAGCATCCCTCGTCGGCGGAAGCCCGCACCGAAGTCTGTCTGACCTGTCACCAGGGTCGTAGCCGGATCAACTGGACGTTGTCCGAGCATTCCAACAACGACGTTGCCTGCAACAACTGCCATACGGTCCATGAAATCAAGGATCCGGTGTTGTCCAAGGCCACCCAGCCGGAAAAATGCTTCACCTGCCATGCCGAACAGCGGGCCCAGAGCTTCCAGTATTCCCATCACCCGATCCGCGAAGGCAAGGTGGTGTGCTCGGATTGCCATACGCCGCATGGTTCGCCGGCCGAGAAGCAGCTGAAGGAATGGAACGAAAATCAGGTCTGCTACAACTGCCATGCCGACAAGCGCGGCCCCTTCCTGATCAATCATGAGCCGGTCCGCGAAAGCTGCATGAACTGCCACACCCCGCATGGCTCCAACCAGCCCCGGCTGTTGACCGAGCGGATGCCGTTCCTGTGCCAGAACTGCCATGACCAGGGCCATCCGGCGACGCCGTTCAGCGGCCGCCAGCTGCCGCCGATGAACCAGGCCGTTTCCGGTGCCACCGCGCTGCCCAGCGACTATGCCCTGACGCATTCGTTGCAGAGCTGCATGAGCTGCCATTCGGAAATCCACGGCTCGAATTCGCCGGCCGGCCTCAACCTGACCCGCTAGGCGACCTGAATTGATTGAGAGGTGTGACATGATCGTCAGAAAAACTCTTCGGGCCGTCCTGCTGACCAGCAGCTGCCTGCTGCCCGTCGCGGCCTTCGCTGCCGAGGATGCGGTAAGTCTCGACAACCAAATCGACGTCGGGGCCACGTATCAGAGCAAGAACTCCTTCCGCGCCGGCCGCTATACCGGTGCCGTCGACCACGGCGGCTATTCCATCGGTGATTTCTCGATCCTCGGCCGTGACGCCTGGGATTCGGGCAATACCCGCTACTGGGAGGCCACCGGCGCCAATCTGGGGCTGGAATCCCGCTCCTTCAGCGCCCGCTACGGCAATCTCGGCAAATGGGGGGTGTCGGTTTTCTATGACGGCATTCCCTATTACGACTCCGAGAGCTTCCACACCATCTATGACAGCAGCGGCAAGGGCGCCATCGCCGGCGGTGTACCCAACACGGCGCTGTTCACCAGTGATCCGAATTATCGGGTCAGCACCACCGGTACCACGGCGGGGCTGAACAACGCCTATACCCTGGCCCCGGATATCGCCGGCCTGGTCAACACGGTCGGCACCAAGACCAAGCGCGACAAGGTGGGCGGCACCTTCAAATACCAGATCGACGAGGTCTGGTCGGCGGAGGGCGGCATCACCCACGAGCATAAGGAAGGCACCCGGGAAAACGCCCTGATGTTCGGCGGCGCCACCCACCTCAACACGCTGCGCTATTGCAATCCCACCGGCACGACGCTGACCGGCTGCTCGAACGCCACCAGTTCGTCCACCGCCGATTCGCTGTCCTTCGCCCAACCGGTGAACTACGACAACGAGCGTTATGACGCCCGTCTGCTGTACACCACGCCACGCCTGCAGGGCGAGTTGTCCTACTCGTTCATGAACTTCACCAATAACAATCTGTCCTTCAACGGGGTCGATCCGTTCCCCTATGTCGGCCAGATCGGCACCCTGCCGAACGGCCTGGTGCAGGCGGCCTATTCCCTGCCGCCGTCCAGTTCCGAGCATCAGATCCGCGGTTCGGTGGGCTACAATCTGCTGCCCAGCACCCGCATCAACGCCAATGTGGCCTATGAATATCTGATGCAGAATGACGCCCTGGCGCCATCGTCCAACAATGCCGCTCCGGGCTACACGGCGGCCGAACAGGCTCAGCTGGCGATGAACCCGGGTGGGCTCAACGGCAAGCAGCAGAACATCTTCGCCCAGGTGGGTTTCCATTCGAAACCCATTGCCAAGCTCGACGTCAAGGGCAGCTTCACCTATGACGACCGGGACGACAAAACCCGCGTCAACAGCTGGAACTTCGCCGCCCGCGACGCTACCTCGCCGGCAACGGCGACGACCCTGCTGACGACGGCGAACAACAACCCGCTGTCCTTCACCACCGCCACCGGCAAGTTGGATGCCGGCTATCAGCTGTGGCACGGCACCAAGTTCACGGTGGGCTATCAGTACCAGCAGAAGGACGCCAGCTCGGGCTATTACCGCCAAAGCAGCGAGAACGCCTTCTCCGCCAAGCTGAAGAGCGAGATCACCAACGACCTGGAAGGCGCGCTGTCCTATAAGCACGCCATGCGCTATGCCAGCAGCGCCTGGTTCGTCAACACCGCCGAGGCCTCGAGCAACGTCAACTCGACCATCCCCTACTTCCAGTCGGGCCGGGTTCGCGACGAGGTCAAGGGCGACATGAACTGGGAAGCCACCCATGCTCTGACCCTCGGCTGGAACGGCAAGTTCACCAGCGACCATTACCATCTGCCGGTCAACTGGTGTACGCCGGGTGGCGGCCAGACCGTCTGCCCGTCGTCGCTGTCGCCGGCCACCCAGGCTCTCTATCAGCTGGCCCAGGGCACCGGTCTCAGCAACTCCCACGACATCATCGTCGGGCCGGATGTGAACTTCACGCCGACCAAGGACATCAGCGCGCATCTCTTCTACAGCTATCAGAAGATTTTCCGCGATACGAAGGATGTCTCGGCGCTGTGGAACCTGGCTTCGTCGGCCACCACCAACGCGCGGAACCTGGCTTTCGGCACCAGTTCGACGCCGTATTTCCAGAACCAGCTGACCGACGAGACCCATACGGTCGGGGCGTCGGGCACCTGGCAGGCTTCGCCCAAGTTGAAGTTCACCGGTACCTATAACTTCAGCTACGGCGACACCACCTTCAACGTCTCCGATGGTATGGCCCAGGCCTATTTCCTGTTCAGCCCGACCCTGGCGACGCCGAACCTCAACTACAGCATCGTGGCTCTGCCGGACGTCAAATCGCAACTGCACACCCTTACCCTGCAGGGCGAATACGCGTTCAAGCCAAACATGTCGGTGCTGTTCGGTTATCAGTACGAGCGCTTCATCTACAGCGATATGGCCTACACCATCCCGGTTACCGGGTACGACTTCGGCAACGCTTTGACGCCTGGCCAGGTCAATCCCAGCTATTCGGTGCATATGGTCGGCGGTTCGTTCCGCGTGAAGTTCTAAGAAACTTAAGGTTACGGAAATCGGGGCGGCCTTCGGGCCGCCCCCTTTTTTTTCTGAACACCAGGGGAAGCACAGGGAATTTTGCAGGGTCCGGGAGAGGCCCCGGAAGACAAATCCAACTTTGTCAACACCTTGTTAAAGGCTTTAATTGTCATGCCCGTGCTTGTCACTGACCATGTCCCATAAATCTGCTGGACACGGGAACTCGATGGCAGAAAAAATTATGTATATTTATTAAGTTGTTGCCATAAAACACGTCACCCCCGGCCTTGTGCCGGGGGTCCACGCCGGGCTGCACCGCAGGCTTGCGGTCGCTTTCCACGGACTGCGGAGCACAGCGGCGTGGATGGCCGGAATAAATCCGGCCATGACGCAGGGGGGGCATATCCGTTCTCATCCGTTTCATCCGTGTCTTATGACTCAGCCCCCAGGCCTGTGGCAATTCGGCAACAGCTAGAAACATTTTAGTGATCGCTCGATTTTCAGCCTGGGCGCAAAAATCGCCGCGCCCCAGGGGAGGTCTTGCTTTTTTTGGCTGATTTGCGGTCTTTCCGGCGACCACGGAACTGTGTCCTTCCGGCCACAGAAACCCATAATTATCTTATGGTATTATAAAAAACGCCGGTCCTGGTTCTATACCTTCCCAGCCATTTCAGGCATTAGCCACTATGACCGAATAGGGATCGCTCCCGGTTGCACGGGCACGAGCCGGCCCGACCAAGGCACCGGCGGTTCCACCACTCGAGGCTCAAGACGCGTCCCAACAGGAATTGGGGGAGTAAGTGATGTTGAACAAGAACCTGGTGACCGCGGCGCTAGCCGGACTCACCTTGCTGCTGGGCGCAAGCGCCTGGGCCGCCGAACCGCCGGCAACGGCGCCGGTCTATGCCGCCAAGGGCGAGCAGACCTGCCTGAAATGCCATGACGAAAGTCCGGTGGTCGACATTCTGAAGACGCCGCATGCGATGAAGGGCGACAGCCGTACGCCGTTCGCCAATCACGGCTGCGAAACCTGCCATGGCGCCGCCCCGGACCATATCGCCGCCGCCAACAAGGCGAAGAAAGGCGAGAAGCCGGCGGTGTTCCCGCCGGTGCAGTTCAACGGCCCCAATGCCGCTTCGGCCAAGGATCGCAGCGCCGTCTGTCTGCAGTGTCACGAAAATACCGTGCGCATCAACTGGACCGGCAGCAAGCATGACCGCAACGACGTCGGCTGCAACAACTGCCATACCGTGCATGTGATCAAAGAGCCGATGCTGGTCAAGGCCAGCCAGCCGGACAAATGCTTCACCTGCCATGCCCAGCAGCGCGCCGAGAGCTTCCAGTACTCCCACCATCCGATGCGCGAAGGCAAGGTGGTGTGTTCGGATTGCCACGCCGCCCATGGCGCCACCGGCAACACCAAGCTGCTGAAGGAATTCTCGATCAACGAAACCTGCTATCTGTGCCATGCCGAAAAGCGTGGCCCGTTGCTCTGGGAGCATCAGCCGGTCCGCGAGAATTGCATCAACTGCCATGCTCCGCACGGTTCTTCGCAGGCCCGCCTGCTGACCGAGCGGCTGCCCTACCTGTGTTCCACCTGCCACAGCAGCACCGGCAATTCCAGTTCGGGCTTCTTCGGCGGCCACCAGTCATTGCCGGGCGGCGCGTCCAGCGTCGGCCAGACAAATGCCTGGCAGCTCGCCAACGGCCTGATGAACGTGGAATTCCAGTACAGGAGCTGCCTGAACTGCCATACGCAGGTCCATGGGTCGAACAGTCCCAATGGCGTGGCTTTCCTGCGCTGAACCAGGCGATCGGATAACGAGGTGTGAAATGAAAAAGCACTACACTCTCAGGGCCATCGCGCTTGTCAGCGTTAGCGTGTTGCCCTTAACGGCGGCGATTGCCGCCGACGACGCCGGCCAGAAAGTCAGCGAAAACTGGCTGCAGGTCGGCGGCCGGTGGCAGAGCCAGGACAACAACCCGTTCTGGGGCCGCTACAACGGCCTGGCAACGGGGTCCGGCGGCGAAGCCGGCGGTTCCTTCAACCTGCTCAGCAAGGATGCCTGGGACTCCGGGAAGACCGAGTACTTCCAGTTCTGGGGCAACAACATCGACTTCTCGACCAAGCATTATGCTCCGGAAGTCATGGTGGCCGGCAAATACGGCATCCAGGGCCAGTGGGGGGTGTCGGCGACCTATGACGCCATCACCTACACCGGCAATACCATCCAGTCGGCGTTCATCAACACCGGCAACAATGCCTCCCTCGTCGCCGGGTTGACGCCCTATGGCGGGGCTGCCATCGCCGGTCCGGGAACCACTCTGACCTCGACCTACTATCTCAGCAACCCGGCCGGCATCGCCGCGCTGAGCAGTGCGCTGATGCCCACCCGGACCGAGACCCGCCGCGACGCGGTGACCGGCACCGGCAATTTCCGGATGGGGGACTGGACCTTCGCCGCCAATTTGCGCCATGAGCACAAAGAAGGCACGATGGAGCAGACCTACTATGCCGGCATCAGCGGTCAGGCCTTCGCCCAGCCCATCGACTTCGACACCGAGCGCTACTCGATGACGGCGTCCTATGCGACGAAGCGCCTGCAGGCCATGCTGGGATACACCTATTCCAGCTTCAGCGACGGTTACACGTCGTGGAACGCCCCCTACTTCTTCTCGCCCACCGCGGCGCCGTTCCAGTTGGGGGCGGCCTACGGCCTGCCGCCCAACAACAGCGCCCATACCTTTACCGGGACCGGCGGTTACAATCTGACCTCCAACACCCGCATCACCGGTAACTTCCGCGTTGGGCTGGAACTGCAGAACAACGCCCTGGTGCCGTTCTCCTCCACCACCCCGGCGCAGATGAACAACCCGGCCACCTATAGCGTGCTGGCCATGAACCCCGCCGGCCTGAATGGCCAGGCGACGGTCTATGGCGGCAATATCCAGGTGACGTCGACGCCGATTCAGTATCTCGACCTGCGGGCGGCCTACAACATCGACAGCCGCGACAACCAGACCAACATGTATCAGGTCTGGGGCAACGGTCATCCGGAAGGCACGGTGACGGCCGCCAACTACTATACGGCCTTCCCGCAGAACTGGACCAAGCAGAACGCCCAGGTGGAAGCCGGCTACAAGATCCTGCCGTCGAGCAATACCAAGGTGACGGTCGGTTATGCCTATGACGACGTCGATCGTTCCTTCGCCACCGTCGGTCGCAGCAACGAAAGCACGTTCTCGGCCAAGGTCAGCTCGGCCCCGTGGACGGGTGTCGACGGTTCGCTGGCCTATGAGCACGGCAACCGCAACGGCCAGGTGCATTACTGGATGCCCTGGGCGATGCTGAACGCCGGGCTCAATAACGGCACGCCGGCCCTGAATTCCAGCTATCCGTCGGTGCCCTATTACCAGGCGCCGCGGGTGTCGGATTCGATGAAGCTGCGCGGCAATTACATGCCCAACGACAGCATGAGCCTGGGGCTGTTCGGCCGCTTCACCAACAACGCCTACAAATATCCGGGCACCACGCCGTGGACCTCGGTACAGGTGGCCGGCACGACGGCGCCGGTGGCCGGCGGCTGGGACGGCACTACCCGCGACCAGAACGTCACCGCTGGGCCGGACTTCACCTATACGCCTTCGAAGAACCTGACCTCCCACCTGTTCTATACCTTTGAACGGGTGTTCTACGAAAACCACGGCAATGGCGTACAGCCCGTCTTCCCGGTGACCGCACCGCCGGCCTCCGGACGTTGGTCCGCCGCGACCACCGACGACATCCACACGGTGGGCCTGTCGGCGGAATGGAAGGCTAGCGACAAGCTGAAACTCGGCACCGGCTATACCTTCTATTACGGCAATGTCAGCTATGTTCTGTTCAACGGCGTCCAGGTTGCCAGCCCGACCGCCAGCTACCAGAACGTCGCGCCGATGCCGGACATCCCGGCCTCCATGCACAGCTTCAAGGTCTTCGGCGAATATGCCTTGAGCGACGCGATGACCCTGGGTGTCGGCTATGGCTTCGACATGTTCAAGGACAACGACTGGGCCTATTCCTGGGCTCCGGTGACGCAGACCAGCGCCACCAGCGGCACCATGACCACCGGTGTCGCGGCGCCCAGCTATCGGGTGCACAGCCTGGCCTCGACGCTGCGCGTCAAGTTCTAGACTGGCTTTCGAAAAATCAGGCCGGAGCAGCGATGCTCCGGCCTTTTTTTTTGCGCAATCACAGTTAAGTGTGGACATAAAGAAATCAGTGGCACCGGCCTCCGTGCCGGTGTTTCAGAGGAGCCTGAATCCGACTGTTTCCGCCGCGTTGCGGCGGAGTCCGGCAGGGACGCCGGACCCACTGGAAGACAATTTCTTCACAGGCTCGGGACGCCGGTCCCACCGAAAGCCGATTGAAATCCACACTTAACTGCGAGAGCGCTTTTTTTTAGGTGGGTATCCGGATGGTCGCCCGGGTGCCTTCGCCGGGATGGCTGACCAGCTCGATCCTGCCGCGGTGCAGGTCGACGATGCTTTTGACGATGGCCAGGCCGAGGCCAAGATGGTCGCCGGCGGTTTCCCCATCCTGGGCGATGTAATGGAAACGCTCGAAAATCCGAGGAAGACGGTCCGCCGGAATACCGGTGCCGGTGTCGGCCACCACCACGATGACCTCGCCCTCGCTCTGCGACGCCTCCAGGATGATCCGCCCGCCTGACGGCGTGTGGCGGATCGCGTTGGTGACCAGATTGCCGACGGCGCGCTGAAACAGGATGCGGTCGATCGCGCCCGAGGCTTCACCGGCAGCCACCTCCAGCGCGACGCCCTGAGACGAGGCCAGCGGTTCGTAGAACTCGCGGATCAGCGTCAATTCGGCGCCGACGTCCCGGCGCTCGAGTTTCGGCAGGACGACCTGGTGATCAAGCCGGGCCAGGAACAGCAGGCGCTGGACCAGGCCGGACAGCAGAACGATCTCCTCGAGGGAGGAAACCAGGGTGTCCCGGTACTCGTCGGCACTGCGCTCTGCCGCCAGGGTCACTTCGATCTGGCCGCGGATGATGCCGAGCGGGGTACCCAGTTCATGGGCGATGTCGTCGGAAAAGTTGGAAACGCGGGTGAACGCGTCCCGCAGCCGGTCAAGCATGCGGTTGATCGTCTGGCCCAGGGCCACCAGTTCGGTCGGCAGCGGCGCCGTGTCGATTCGACGGTCGAGGGTCGAACTTTGCATGTCGCGCGCCAATTCCACCAGGCCGTGCAGCGGTGCGATGCCGTTCCTGGCGATACGATATCCCGCCAGGCCGCAGATCAGGAAAGCCACCGCCAGGCCGACCCACATGCGCCAGCGATAGGGCAAGATGATCCGTTCCGCGTTATCCGCCCGGGCGGCGACCTGGACGATATGGGGCTGGGTGAAACCATGACCCTCGAAGGTTCTGGTGATCGCCCAATAATGTTTCCCCGACAGGCCGGTGGCGACGGCGGGGGCCTGGCGTCCGGTAAACATGCGGCCGGGCAGTTCTTCGCTCATCCCGGGGGATTCCGCCATCAGCGAGCCGTCGGCGAACAGGACCCGGACCAGGACCTCGGTCTCGGTCGGCGAGCTGGTTTCCTCCCTGACTTTGCGGACCGTCTCGACCGGCGGCAGAGCGTCCATCAGCAGGGCCCCGACAAGCCGGGCCTGGGTTTCAAGATGCGCCTGGTTTTCAACCCGCAGGCGGGTTTCCAGTGCCCAGTAGGCAATGATGAGAGCCGAAAACAGCAACATAAGCGAGGAGGCGGTATACCACAGGGTCAGTCGGCCGGCGATCGACTGGAAAAGCGAGCGAAGAAGTCTGCCGATCAGGGGAAGCGATCTCACGAGCGCACTTCGAGCACGTAGCCGATGCCGCGGACGGTATGGATCAGCCGTTCAGCGAAGGGGTCGTCCACCTTGCTGCGCAACCGATGGATATGCACGTCGACGACATTGCTCTCGCTGTCGAAATTCATGTCCCATACCTGTTCGGCGATGTATTTCCGGGTCATCACCTCGCCGGCCCGGCGCGACAGCAGATGCAGCAGCATGAATTCCTTGGCGGTGAGGTCCAGCGGCGTTCCCGCCCGGTTGGCCTTGCACCTGGCGGCATCAACCTCCAACTCGCCAACGCGAATGATCTCCGGCTGTCGAGCCGGGCCGCGGCGCAGTATGGTCCGCATGCGGGCAAGCAGTTCGGGGAAGGCAAAGGGCTTGGCCAGGTAGTCATCGGCGCCGAGATCCAACCCCTTGACGCGGTCACCGAGGGAATTGCGGGCCGAAAGAAACAGGCAGGGAACCTGCCGTCCCATGGCGCGCAGCCTGGTAAGCAGGGTCCAGCCGTCGCAGCCCGGCAACATGACATCCAGGATCATCAGGTCATAGTGGCCCTGCTCGGCCATGATCAGGCCATCCTCGCCGTTATCCGCGACGTCAACGGTAAAGCCGTTTTCCTTGAGGCCTTTGCTGATAAAGGCGATGGTCTTCTTATCGTCCTCGACCAAAAGAATTTTCATCCTGGATTCCCGCAGTCTGCAAGACAGGCGCAAGCCTACAGTGGCGTCATTTGCCAAGGCAACCACGAGGCGCAAATCCCATAAAAAAATTATGCGTGTCGTCATCTCGGCGTAATGAACGGAAGTTAGGGTGTGGAACGGCGACGTCGCACCCGATGTCCATCGCCAGAGACGTGACTCTCTGAAAAGACAGCGGCCGACAATTTGGGGAATGGCAACACGATGAACACTCGCGACATGAAAAACCGGATTGGACAAAGCTGGGTTCTGGCCTCCGGCGTTCTCGCCCTCGGCGCATCGGCCCTGCTGCCCCACCCGGCCGAGGCGGTTCCCAGCTTCGCCGTGCAGACGGGGCAGCCCTGCGCCGCCTGCCATGTCGGCTCCTTCGGGCCGCAATTGACCAGCTTCGGGCGGGATTTCAAGCTGTTCGGCTATGTCGCCAGCAAAGGCAAGCCGACCATGCCGGCGGTCTCGGCGATGGTGACGACGTCATTTACCCATACCAACACCGATCAGGTGCCGTCACCGGCGCCGTGGACCGGGCCGAACGACAACCTGTCCCTGGACCAGGTATCGCTGTTCTATGCCGGCGCCGTCATTCCCGATGTGATGGGGGCCTTCATCCAGGCCACCTATGATGGCGTGCATCATGTGATCCATTGGGACAACACCGATATCCGCCTCAGCCGCGAGGCCACCATCGGCGGGTCGGATCTGGTTTACGGGATCACCGTCAACAACAATCCGACCGTGCAGGATCTGTGGAATTCGACGCCGGCCTGGCGCTACCCCTATGTCCAGTCGGCGCTGGCCGCCGGTCCCGCCGCCGCCACCAAACTGGATGGCAGTTACGCCCAGAAGGTGATCGGCGTCGGCGCCTACGGCATGTTGAACGACCTGCTGTTCGTCGAGGCGGATGTCTATAACCCGCTGAACATCCCCACTCAATACGCCCTGGGACTGACCGGGTTGCAGGGGTCCGATACCACCGACGGCGTCATCCCCTATTGGCGGGTGTCGCTGCAGCATGCCTTTGACCAGGGCCATCACTCGATCCAGGTCGGAACCTACGGGATGACCGCCGATATCTTTCCCGGCGGCGACCGCAGCACCGGCCGCAGCGATGGCTACACCGACATCGCCGCCGACCTGAATTACCAGTGGTACGCCAAGCCCAGCGACGTCACCGCCGACATCGCGTCGCTGCATCTCAATTACATTCACGAGGACCAGGACCTGAAGGCCAGCAGCCTTCTCAGCGGCACCAATGCCCGTGACCAGTTGAACAGTTTCCGCGCCGATATGTCCTATGCCGTCGCCGCAACCTATACGCCATCGGTGCAATATTTCCGCAGCTGGGGGTCGACAGACGCGGCGCTGTGGTCCGGTTCCGCCAACGGCAGTCCCAATTCCGCCGGCTTCGTCGGTGAAATCGCCTATTCGCCCTGGGGCAAGCCGGGTGACCCGATGACCTGGTTCAACCCGCATCTGACGCTGCAATATGTCGCCTATACCCAGTTCAACGGCACTTCCCAGCATGCCGGCGACAACAACACCGTGTTCCTGAATCTGTGGTTTGCCCTCGGCCTGCCCAACTGACCTTCCTTCAACCGCCTGAATTGGATTGACGCCATGAAGATTTCCGTCCTGCCGATGGCCACCCTGGCCACCCTGGCCGCCCTGCTGCTGTCGACCGCCGCCTATGCCGGCGAAACCGTCATCGATCAGCAAGCTCAGAAATTCGTGCCCAACGCCGTCACCCTGAAGGCCGGGGACAGTCTCAAATTTCTCAACAGCGACGACGTCGACCACAATGTCACCGTCATCGACGCCGCCGGCAATGCCGAGGACCATGGCATCCAGAAGCCCGGGGCGCCGATCGTCATCAAGTTTGACAAGCCCGGCGATTACTCCGTCCGCTGCTCGGTCCATCCGCGCATGAAGATGTCGGTGAAGGTGGAATAGCATCGGTGTCGTCGGAGTGACTTTGACCAAGGAGAAAAATGTGAAGATCGTCGGTTGCCTACTTGCCCTGCTTTGCCTTTCCTTTGGGGCGCCGCTGTCGGCGGCGGAGCCTTCGGAGGCGGCGACTTTCGTGCATAAGAATTGTGCGAAATGCCATGGGACCAACGGCATCAGCCAATCTTCGCTGTTTCCCCGCCTGGCGGCGCAACCCGCCGCCTATATCGAGAGCCAGCTTCGCGACATGCGCGAGCATCTGCGCAGCGACCCGCATGCCCAGGCCTATATGTGGCGTATCGCCGCCGGTTTGAACGACGAGGAAATCAAGATGGTTTCCGGCTATTACGCCAGCCGCAAACCGGCCGCCAGACGCTCGCC
>Ga0007882_10000754_pt1 | contig 18934 bp, 18 predicted proteins | sample CryBogCBH12Aug01_FD_71195 | JGI IMG/M metagenome (GOLD analysis project Ga0007882, IMG submission 71195) | Freshwater microbial communities from Crystal Bog, Wisconsin, USA - CBH12Aug09.1 | ecosystem: Environmental > Aquatic > Freshwater > Lake | place: Crystal Bog, Wisconsin, USA | collected... | reverse complement strand
CGGAACCGAAGAAATAGAGCGGCTTGCCAGATTTGCAGAAACACTCTAACTCGATTGTTGAGAGGATTTATTCAGCAAACCATATGAACATTCTCCTGTTATTACAGATAAAACATTATCAACATAGATATCTTTACTCACAAATCTCCAAAAGTCATAACATGAAAAAAGCAATTATTCTTGCCATGCTGTTTGCAGGGCTTGGTACAACCCCTGCTTTTGCAGGCCCTTATGTCAGCGGCTCATTCGGTGTTGCAATCCCTGGTGACCGTGAAATTGAAGGAGGCTTTGTGACTAAACTGGATACATCAGTTGCCTTGAATGGGGCAGTTGGCTACAACTTTGGTTCAACGAGGCTCGAAGGCGCCTTAGGATACCAGCGGCATGATTTATCAGATATCAAAGATTCCGATTTATCATTCCTGACTGTAATGGCAAATGGTTATTACGATTTTAATGCAGCTTCCACTATCAAGCCGTATGTTATGACTGGTGCTGGAGTAGTCAGTACTGATTTTACTTATCTATCAGGCGACCATGGTGCACAAACCAATTTTGCATGGCAGTTAGGCGCTGGCGTTGGAATCAAGGCTACCGAGAATATCACCTTTGATATCGGATACAGATATCTTCGGACTGAAGGCGAGAAAACGAGCGGAGGGAGATATGTGCCAGGTTTAGACATAAACTGGGACAGCCATAACATCTTTGCAGGAGTCAGGTACGAGTTCTAATTATCGTTGAGTACATATAAAAATTACAACGATTATGTAAGCTTTCAGCTTTCGTTACCAGACAGCTGGCGTGCAACAAGCCCTTTATCCTGCAAACTATAAATAGCAACGGAAGTGGGGAAGGCTTGTTACACGCCAGCTGCTTATCGGAGTATCGGTCGCCCCTAGTTCCTTAGGAGTTTTGCAGCGCACAATTTCAAATACACATTTCAGTATTCCTTAAAACTCCATACATATTTTTTTGCTCTCCGCTCTTTTTTCGTGTAGCGTACCCACCCACCATACCCTCCACTACGCTTCTTTTTTTCAGTTAACAGCTTTTTGAATGATTAACCCCAAAATGCAAAAATTGATTATCTTCATTTTTTTATTAGCCTTACAATAAGTTGCGATGTGATAAAAATGAAAAAACAGTTTCTTATAGCGGTGCTCCTTACATGTCCTGGTACAGCTGCTTTTGCAGCTCCTTATGTCAGCGCATCGGCCGGAATGGGGTTTCCCGGCGCTCGTGAATTCGAAAATGGCATCAATATGAAACTGAATGACGATCCGGTACTGAATGGTGCATGTGGTTACAAATTTGGTTTACTAAGGGTTGAGGCTGCTGTAGGATATGAAAAGCATGATTTTACCAATGGCACCCCGAATGGAAAGGCTGATATATCGTTCCTGAGTGTTATGGCAAACGGTTATTACGATTTTGATGCAAGATTCGGCATAGAGCCCTACCTCATGGGTGGCGCAGGTATGCTGTCCACCGATATTCATGATGCGACAGGCACCAATTACGATGCGCAAAATAATTTTGCATGGCAGGCAGGAGCAGGCATAGGTATCAAGGCAACATCACATGTCACAGTTGATATTGGATACAGGTACCTGAAGCCAACATCCGGTAAAGGCGTGGTGAATGGTTTGGACGTAAGTTGGGCAGGACATTCCGTACTTGCAGGAATAAGATATGAGCTCTGATAATTGTTTCGCCTTGATGATCAGGATGTCAGAATCGATGATTGTATCTGATGGGAATGCAGTCAATCGGGACGATGTTCTCTTCTGTCGGTGTTCCCAAAAGATCCTTCAACTGAAGGCAATATCTTGCAAAGTGCTTCCCCTGAAGATTTAATGAGCTCCGTACCTTGAGGGCCAAGTACTAAGTTTGCAGCTATAGCTCCTATTCCGCCAATAGCAAGGCCATGAACAGCATGCAGGGCTATTGGAAGAGCAATGGGCAGGGCAATAGGTAACGCAAAGGGAAGCACAAAAACAGGAGCCAGTTTTGCAAGTACTGGAATATCATCTGGTTTCGTTGGATTCACTTCAACATTCTCTTGAGACATGGCCGTGATGTGTTATATGATTGAACAATGAAACGGGAGAGTGCCTAAAAAAACACCCGGCAAATTGTTGCAAGGTGTTTTTTAAACCAGCAAATAAAGTAATAAAATTATTTTTTCGGTGCGATAGTTGATGAGACGCTCTCGATCACTTTGCCCACCGTGTTGGTTCCAATACCGATAAGATCAATGGCAGTTTTGCCAAGGGGCTCAACAGCGTGTACGGTACTTTTTATTCCAGAGCTCAAGATGTCGACTGATTGCTGAAGAAGAGTACTGCCTGCACTTAAAAAAGTGCTGAAGGCCGCTGATAAATCGTTGTTTGTTTCGTTTGCCATGATTATCGTCCGTATAGATGGTTATTAATTGATTTCGCTGAAATTAAAGGTAGGCTATTTTGATTGATTATACCAGAGACGTTTGTGCCAGGTGCTCTCTGCCGTAACCCCTTTCCATAAGAACGAACCTTTCTTAAGGAGCATGTTCTTGCAAACCAGCAAAGCTAAGTACCGCAATCTTCTTCAAATCAGCATAAGCATTCCCATGTTGAATACAGGTCGGAAATTTAATCTTTAGTTTTATTTAGGAATTATTATCTTCAATCCCTGATTCGATTCAGTTAATTGACAGCAGGCCCTTGTAGCTCAGTGGATAGAGCAGTAGTTTCCGAAACTAAAGGTCGGCAGTTCAAGTCTGCCCAAGGGCACAAAGACAAAACGGGGTGTGGCTCAGTTGGTAGAGTGCTGCGTTCGGGACGCAGAGGTCGTGGGTTCGAGTCCCGCCACCCCGACACCAGAGGCGATTACGGCAGGTTCCGTAGTCGCCTTTTTCCGTTTTCACCCTTTCATGACATTCAAAAAATTATAAGTCGGTCATCTTTCGGACCTTACTCTTGTCGAGAGTGTTTTTATCTGTACTTTTAACCATAGCATTACAGCAAAGATTACTGCGTTTGGTTAAGAAACACAAACTATGAAAACCCCCATAACATCTGACGGATTTCTTGGTCTGACGGAATCCGAAGCAGCTGAGCGCTTAGCCTCAGAAGGGTATAATGAGCTGCCATCTTCAGGCCGACAAAGTATTTTCAGTCTGGCATTTGGCATAGTTCAGGAACCGATGTTTCTCCTTCTGGTCACATGCGGGGTTATTTATCTGGTGCTTGGCGATGTGCAGGAAGCGCTCATGCTTCTCGCTTTTGTTTTTTTCGTTATGGGGCTTACCCTTTATCAGGAACGAAAAACAGAAAACGCACTTGATGCATTAAAAGATCTTTCAAGTCCACGAGCCCTTGTAATCAGGGACGGATCCGAACGGCGCATTGCCGGGCGCGAAGTCGTGCGCGGGGATATTTTTATTGTCAATGAAGGTGATCGTGTTCCTGCAGATGCAGTTATTCTCTCATGCCTGAATCTTTCTGTCGATGAGTCATTTTTAACGGGAGAGTCTGTTCCGGTCAGGAAATCCGACGATGATCAAAATGCCACTGAAGTTCATCCGGGAGGTGACGACCTTTCGTTTATTTATTCAGGAACCCTTGTAGTACAAGGGCAGGGTATTGCGCGCGTTACAGCAACGGGCATCCAGACTGAAGTAGGAAAAATAGGCAAGGTACTGCAGACAGTGGAACCTGAAGAAACGTTGTTGCAGAAAGAGACAGGTAAATGGGTACGCAATCTGGCTTTTGCAGGACTATCATTGTGTGTTTTAGTAGTCATATTCTACACCTTCACTCGCGGCGATCTGCTTAACGGATTTCTTGCCGGTATTACCCTTGCCATGGCAATTCTCCCCGAAGAGCTGCCCGTTGTGCTGATGATTTTTCTTGCCCTTGGTGCATGGCGAATTTCAAAAAAACAGGTACTCACACGGCGCATGCCGGCTATAGAAACACTCGGTTCAGCTACAGTGCTCTGTGTTGACAAAACGGGGACACTTACCATGAACCGCATGACAATCAGCAAGCTTTTTGCCGGAGAAGAGATTATTGACATCGTCGCAGGGTCACAAACCTCATTGGCCGAAAGTTTTCACGAGCTTATTGAGTTCAGTATTCTCGCCAGTCAGCTGGATCCATTTGATCCGATGGAAAAAGCAATCAAGCAGGCCGGCGATACTTACTTGACCGAAACCGAGCATCTGCACCATGACTGGGAACTGGTACACGAGTATGCATTATCAAAAGAGCTCCTTTCGCTTTCCCGGGTATGGAAATCAGGGGCTCATCAGGAATACATCATTGCTGCCAAAGGAGCTCCCGAAGCCATTATGGACCTTTGTCATTTTGACGATCAGCAGATAGCGCATCTTTCATGTACGATCAGTGAAATGGCCGATCAGGGGCTGCGGGTGTTGGGCGTAGCAAAGGCATGTTCTCAAAAACTCGTATTGCCCGATGGACAACATGATTTTGTGTTTGAATTTCTTGGTCTTATAGGGCTGGCTGACCCAGTTCGACAGGCCGTACCATCAGCTATTACGGAATGCTGCAGCGCAGGAATTCGAGTGGTAATGATTACTGGTGATTATCCCGGAACCGCACGTAATATTGCCCGCCAGATCGGGCTTAACGAACCAGATAAGGTTATAACAGGCCCTGACATGCAGAACATGTCGGACCATGAACTGCAGAAAAGGATTAATGAAGTGAACATTTTTGCAAGGGTTATTCCCGAACAGAAATTACGACTGGTTAAAGCATTCAAAGCCAATGGAGAGATAGTCGCCATGACAGGTGATGGCGTTAATGATGCCCCGGCATTAAAGGCCGCCAACATTGGAATCGCCATGGGTGGACGCGGAACCGATGTTGCAAGAGAGTCCGCATCTCTGGTGCTCCTCGATGATGATTTTTCTTCAATAGTTCAGGCCATCAGGTTAGGGCGCAGGATCTTTGATAATATCAGAAAAGCCATTGCCTATATTTTTGCGATCCATGTCCCAATTGCCGGGATGTTACTTTTTCCAGTGCTCTTTCACTGGCCGCTTGTTCTTTTACCCGCTCATATTGCCTTTATGGAGCTCATCATTGATCCAGCCTGTTCAATCGTTTTTGAAGCTGAACAGGAAGAAAAAGATGTTATGAATCGTCCGCCACGAAATGCTTCAGAACTGTTATTCAATCCCCAGATAGTTGCTGTAAGTCTTATACAGGGACTGGTTGTTTTTTTTGTCGTGCTTTCAGTTTTTTTTGTTTCTCACCATCGAGGGGATAGTGAGCAGACTATAAGAGCGTTGACTTTTACCACACTGGTGATTTCAAATCTTGCCCTGATAATGACCAACCGCTCCTGGAGCACTACATTTATCGCCACGTTACGGTTTCGTAATATGGCATTGATTCCCGTAGTTGCCGCTGCAATTCTTTTACTCGGAGTGGTGCTTTATGTTTCCTTTTTTGTCAAACTATTCAAGTTTGCTCCCATCCAATCCCTTGATCTTGTTCTCTCGGTTGCAGCTGGCATTTCAAGCGTTCTCTGGTTTGAACTTCTTAAATGGTTCGGTTTTTTCAGAGTTAAAAGAAAAGAACAGATTGCCTGAATCCATTGGTTATCTCTGGTCATTGCTACTCAACCGCACCCGGAAGTTATTCTGCAATATTTGCCTTCAAAAGGAGCGGCAGGTGGTCGGAGTATCCACCTTCATATGTTTTTCCATGATACGTGGCATAAGGCTTTTTTCCGGAATAGTCCAGCATTTTTGATAACGAAAAGCATTGGAAGGCATTGCTTGTTATAAAAAGCCCCTTGTTGTCGAGCATACCGCAGGAGAGTAGAATCTGGTCGATGTGCTGCCAGTGATTTTTGAAGCTGAAACTGCCAATCCCATCGTAATTGCTCCAGCAATTATAAAGGAGCCTGTAGCCGTTCGCTTTCACCATTGAGGCATCATCCGAAGAGCCAAGCACTTCTTTAAGTGAGCGGTCTTTAGGTTCATCATTAAAGTCGCCCATAACGATGACATCAGCGTTTTTATTTCGTACAAGCAGGCTGTCCAGAATGTGCCGGGCAACCCTGGCCGCCGCGAGGCGCTTCGGTTCAGTCCACATAGTGTCAAACGAGCGCGATGGCCAGTGATTCAGAATCACATGAAACGGGTGTCGGGCAGCTGAAAATCCTGCGACAATAATTTTTCTTGTAGGCTTTCCGTCCATAGGGACGCTGTAAGCTTTTGATGTTTCTTTTTTCAGTGTCTGCGGATTATAGGCCAGGGCAATATCGATTCCTCTGGGATCGGCCGACTCATAATAGATGGTTTTATACCTGACAGCCTTCAACGGAGAGAGGGTTCCCTGAAAGACGCGCTCATTTTCCACTTCAGCAAACGCAAGGATGTCAGGATATTTTCTGTAATCAGGGTGTGCTTCTATTGATGAAAGGACATAACGGATGCGCATCTGTTTCAGGATGAGCTTCTTTTCTGTCCAGTGCATGCTTCCTTCCGGCGTGAAATCATCATCATTTGTGTTTGGATCGTCCTTAGGATCAAAGAGGTTTTCAACGTTCCACCACATGAGAAGCACTGTTTTTTCAGGCTGTGGATTGGCTGCAGCAGCACGGGTATTCCACGATACAATGCTGAAAAAGAGTAAAACAAAAACGAGTATTTTTCGCATAACCTCTTTCTATGTAATTTTTTTTCTTTACCATAAGGATTATGTAACTTAACCGGGAATTTTCAGCTATCAATGTTTTATTTTACAACGATTTCACAAACGATCCGGAAAACATTATGACCCAGAAGAGTGATGTCAAAGAACAGGCAAAAGATATCCTCGAGGAAACCCTTGACAGGGAGGCGGTTATTGTGTTGGCAAGGATTTCCGAAGAAATGCAGCTTCTGTTCACAGCTCACCCCGAGCCAGCGAGAGAAGATGTTGAACGGATTGTGACGGGTTTTTTTCTTGAAAACGGAAAATCCGAACAGTTCATTGACGACTGGATCAAGACCTCCGAAGAGTATAGCCACACACGAGGACTGAGCGATCAGGATCAGCCTAAAGCCATGCTGTCCGATCTCGGAGTGTTCAGGTTTATGAGTTTTTTGAAAGATAAGGGGTTGACCGACGATCAGATTACCATCGTGCTTACCGGTGCAGTTGAACAGGCAGCTTCCGATCATCAGGGAGAGTAAGCAGGCAATAACTTTTCACCGTGAAGACGGTTATCTTTAGCGATAACCTTTCACCATTAAAAACGTTTATAATGAACAAGACAACACAACTTTACGAAGGCAAGGCTAAAAAGGTTTTTTTAACGGACAATAGCGACCTTGTTATACAAGAATTCAAGGATGATGCCACAGCCTTCAATAATAAGAAAAAAGGTACCATCGCTGACAAGGGGGTCGTAAACAACGCTATTTCCTGTAAGCTTTTTACCATGCTTGAGGATCACGGTATCCATACTCATCTGGTCGAAAAGCTTTCCGATCGCGAAATGCTCTGCCGTCATCTCGATATTATCAAGGTTGAGGTTGTCGTACGTAACATTGCTGCAGGTTCACTCGTGAAGCGGTACGGCTTTGTCGAGGGAACGGTACTTGAAAGGCCCATAGTCGAGTTTTATCTGAAAGATGATGATCTCGATGATCCTTTGATGAATGAATCGCATGCAGTTGCGCTTGGTGTTGCCACTCTTGAAGAGCTTGCGGTGCTGAAAAGCCGTGCGGAGTCAATAAATGCAGTGCTTAAAAAGTTCTTTGCCGAAAGAAAACTGAAACTGGTTGATTTCAAGCTTGAATTCGGTCGTCATAAAGGAGAGATTCTTCTGGGAGATGAAATAAGCCCCGATACCTGCCGGTTCTGGGACTTGGAGACAAATGAGAAAATGGACAAGGATCGTTTCAGGTTTGATCTTGGCGGCGTTGAGGATGCATACAGCGAAGTACAGAGAAGGGTTCTTGAGCTGGATTGAGAACAATTTTTCAAAAGGTCGGGAGATTGAATGCTTGAGTCTGCGATTGCCTATCTGCAGCATGCAGATCCATTTTCGGTCTATCTTTTTCTGTTTCTCATTGCTTTTTTCGAAAATGTCGTTCCTCCGATACCAGGAGATGTTCCGGTTGCTTTTATCGGATATCTCATCTATAAAAGTGAGATAACGTTTGCCGGAGCTTTGTTCTGGGCTTCCTTGGGGTCCACTTGCGGGTTTATGTTCGTCTATATGCTCAGCAAGTCTCTAGGAACTAAATTATATGCAGAAGGGAATACCTCTGTAGAGCATTGGCTGTCAAAAAGTGCGCATCGTTTTTTTCCTCCGTCCGATATGGAGTTGCTCCGCCGGAAATTTGCTGCCCACGGTTATTTCGCCGTACTGGTAAACCGGTTTCTGTTTGGTTCAAGAGCGGTAATTTCAGTTATGGCCGGCCTGATGCACCTTAACACCCCACTGGTTCTTCTTGCCGCGTTGACCAGTGCCTTTGCATGGAATGTAGTGTTGCTGTATGGAGGCTTTTTATTGGGGAGTAACTGGCAGGACATCGGTGCTTATGTCGCTCTTTACAGTATTCCTGTATCAGTTATATTTATTCTGGCGCTTTTATTTTCCATATGGAAGTTTTTCAAGGAAAGAAAGCGTGAGCATGAATGAGTTTTTTTTGTTATTTATCACCAGTCCTTAGCTTCCGGTTTTTATAAATAATTCGTAAGAATTTTTTTTGGCATATCATGGCAAAAGACTTAAAAATTTATCCTGCAGAAAAAAAAGGCGAGCTTCTTGAACTTGCCTTGATTGACGATCTTAAGGAAATGGCCCGACAGGTCCGTCGCGACATTATCAGAATGCTTGCAATGGCCAATTCTGGCCATACAGGTGGTTCTCTGGGTATGGCGGATATTTTTACCGCGCTGTACTTTCGCGTACTCTCGCATCAACCACATAAGTTCTGGCAGAATATTGACCAGGATCTGGTTTTTCTATCTAATGGCCATATAGCACCTGTATGGTACAGCGTTCTTGCACGTTCAGGATATTTCTCGCTCAGTGAACTGGGCTCATTACGGCAGGTCAATTCCTATCTTCAGGGTCATCCCACCTCCGAATCCCGACTTCCAGGTGTCCGAATAGCTTCAGGATCACTCGGTCAGGGTCTTTCAGCAGCTGTTGGCGCTGCACTCGGCCTTCGTATCGATGGAAAAGAAGGCGATGTTTTCTGTCTCATGGGTGATGGCGAGTGTCAGGAAGGTCAGATCTGGGAGGCTGCCATGAGCGCGTCGCATTACGGGCTTGGTAAACTTATTGGTATCGTTGATTGCAACAATCAGCAGATAGACGGTGAAGTTCATGATATTATGAGTCTTGAACCCTTCGCCGATAAATGGCGGTCGTTTGGATGGGATGTTTATCATTGTGATGGTAACGATATACAGGACTTTATAACCACGGTTGAGAGTATCAAAGCGTTCACAAATCGCAGCAGACCAACTGTCGTCCTTGCCACAACGCTCATGGGAAAAGGGGTTCACTTTTTTGAGGGCACTATGGCCGACAAGTCTAACTGGCATGGAAAACCACCTTCAAAGAGTGATGCTGAAAAAGCACTTGCCATCCTCGGTGAGACGGTGTTCGGTGATTTTTAGTTTTATTTAGTTTCGTGCAGATTTTAGCCGGTACATATAAAGGACGGAAAATAAAGAGCTCATCATCTCTCGATATCCGTCCATGCAGCAGTCGTGTAAAGAAGTCTCTCTTTGATATACTTACGGCAAGGATAGACTTCGATGGAACGGCTGTTCTCGACCTGTTCGCCGGGTTTGGTTCACTTGGCTTCGAGGCGTTGAGTCGAGGAGCTGAATCGGTTTGTTTTGTCGATCAGCATGTTGACGCTCTACATGCTTTAAAAGCCACTGCTCTTCAGTTAGGCCTGCATGACCGTGTCAAGGTTGTTAATTCAGATGTTACAGCATTTCTTGGTCATGCCACCGGGCAATTTGATCTTGTTTTTTGCGATCCACCGTATTCCTGGCATGATTACAACCTGTTGATTGAAAAAATAATCGGAAGCAACCTCCTCTCCGAAGAGGGCTTTTTGCTCATTGAACACAGCACCCATATCGATTTAAAAGAGTCGCCGTATTACTTTTTTCACAGGGATTATGGTATGACCAGAGTTACTTTTTTTCAGCACTGATCCTGTCTCTGCCGATGAAACAAAAAGCCATATATCCCGGAACGTTTGATCCCTTTACAAACGGGCACCTTGATGTTCTCGAACGTGCTCTTAATATTTTTGAAGAAGTCATTGTCGTAATTGCAGCGAACAGTCATAAACAGGCCCTTTTCAGTGCGGATGAACGGGTTACTATGATCAGTGAAGTTACCGCCGATTATTCGACGGTCAGTGTTGCCATGCTGCATGACGGACTTTTAGCCGATTATGCCCGGCAGGTAGGCGCAAGAGCTATCGTCAGGGGAGTGAGGCAGGTAAAAGATTTTGAATACGAGTTCCAGATGTCGCTTTTGAACCGCCAGCTCTATCCTGATGTTACAACGGTGTTTTTGATGCCGAATGTCAAGTACACCTATGTCGCATCCTCGATTATCAAAGAGGTAGCATTGCTGGGCGGGGATGTCAGTAAATTTGTGCATCCATGCGTTATGGAAATGCTGCACAAAAAAAGAGATGAACAAAAATAAATACAATTTTAACCAACTATTTTCGAAATGTCTACCACACTTCTTTCAGAAGAAAAATATTTGACACGCAGGGTTCTCAGCATGCAGGAATCGCAAACCATGAGAATCAGTAATCTCGCCAATAAAATGAAAGCTGAAGGTCACGATATAGTCAGCCTTTCAGCTGGAGAGCCCGATTTTCCTACTCCGGAAAATGTTAACCAGGCAGCCATAGCCGCCATCAATGCCGGCTTTACCCGTTACACCGCCAATTCAGGGATTTCGGAGCTTAAAAAAGCCATAATTGAAAAGTTGAGACGCGATAATAGTCTGGAGTATCAGGAAAATCAGATTATTGTCAGCAACGGTGGCAAGCAGACCCTGGCCAATACATTTCTGGCACTTTGCGAAGAAGGGGATGAGGTGATTGTTCCAGCTCCCTACTGGGTAAGTTTTCCTGAAATGGTGCGTCTCGCAAGTGGTACACCGGTAATTGTCAATACGACCATTGAGCAGGATTATAAGATGACGCCCGCTCAACTTGAAAGCGCCATCACACCAAAGACCAAAATTGTTGTACTTAACTCCCCATCCAATCCCACTGGTTCGGTATATAGTGAAGAGGAAGTGGTTGCTTTGATGAAGGTCCTTGAAGGAAGGGGGATTTTTGTGGTTTCTGATGAAATGTACGATATGATCGTTTATGGCGATGTTCGTCCCTTTTCTCCCGCGAGAATTCCTGCAATGAAAGATTGGGTTATTGTAAGCAACGGGGTCTCAAAAACGTACGCCATGACCGGCTGGAGAATCGGTTACCTTGCCGGACCCAAATGGTTGATTGATGCCTGTGATAAAATACAGTCACAGACCACATCAAACCCGAATGCGATTGCCCAGAAAGCAGCTGTCGCAGCACTCACGGGTGATCAGGGGATAGTTGAAGAACGTCGTGCCGAATTTGAAAAGCGTCGCGACTATATGTACAAAGCACTCAACAGTATCCCTGGCTTCAAGACGGCATTACCAAAGGGTGCATTTTATATTTTCCCCGATATCAGCGGAGTACTCGGCCAAACGTTCAACGGAGTCGTTATGAAAGATTCAGCCGATGTTGCCGAATATCTGTTGAAAGTACATCATGTAGCGACAGTTCCCGGAGATGCGTTCGGTGCACCCGAAAACCTCCGTCTTTCTTATGCAGCATCAATCACTTCGCTTGAAGAGGCAGTAAACAGGATCAGGAACGCATTCAAATAAGTGCGGATGCTCAAAGTCCGACGCAGCAAACTTTATACGTTATGGTTCAGCTGGTATTCCCGCCGGCAGTTCAAGAGGTATTTTAACTCGGTCCGTGTTTTTATGGAGGCCGGAGTACAGGACATGAATCCTCGTATTCCGGTTATTTTATATGCCAATCACGCTTACTGGTGGGATGGATTCTGGTCTCCACTCTGTACCGAAGAGTTTTTTCATCAGAACCTGCATATTATTATTGAGCATAAGCAGTTAAACAAACATCGTTTTTTCACTCGCCTCGGTGCTTTTTCCCTTGACAGATCCCGACCCAGGAGCGTACTCGAAACGCTCCAATATGCCTCAGAACTGCTCACGACCGCAAGTGATCGACAGAATGCATTGTGGATTTTTCCACAGGGAAAAATAGAACAGGTTGACACGAGACCTCTTCATTTTTTTAAAGGGACAGCGTCGATTGTTTCGCGAGTGTTGGAGAAAGAAGCTTTGATATACCTTGTTTCAGTTGTCAGTAGGATTGAATATCTTGACGAACAAAAACCTGAACTGTTTTTATCTTTTAAAGCACCTCTTTTGATTTCTTCAGCAGAATATTCAGGTGCTGATGATCTAACCGCAACCATGCAGCACAACACGGAGAGTCATCTCGACGAGCTTAGCGGAAAAATCAGAAACAGGATGATTGATGAAGCTGTGGTTGTTGTAAGGGGAGCTGCTTCAATAAATAAACGCGTTGAAGCATTCAGCCGTTTTTTGAGACTGGGAAAAAAAGGAAAAGAGTAATGGTGGAATCCGGATGTTTTTCCGCTTTCCAAATTTAAATAAATCACTTATGAGTAATGTTATATGCAGTTGTCTATTAGGTGATAATACTAAGGTAAGGCTGCGGCTGTCAGAGTTGCTGCATAGCGAGATGGAATCAATATACGGGTCACTGTCCGAAGGCGTTGTAGAAGACATCTGTGAGGTTGAACTACAGGGTTGCCGGCGTGAATTTTTTCGCAACAATACCGGCCTTCCTTTCAGTATAGGGTTGCAGGTTATTATTGAATCTGACGGAGGATATGATTTCGGCGTAGTCTATTCAACAGGGCAGATTGCTCGAAAAAAGTTCCAATTGAAAGGGTTGGACAAAAATGGACAAGAGTATACTTCAGTCTTACGGGTAGCCGATGAGAACGATGTGCAGGCTATTATTGAATTGAAAACACGACAGTCGGAAATTCGAGAGATTTGTCTGAACAAGGTTAAAAAGCATGAACTTGATCTGAAACTTGTTGATGTCGAGTTACGCATGGATCAGCAGAAACTGTCGGTTTACTATACTTCATCACATCGCGTTGACTTCAGAACGCTGGTTCGTGATCTGGCAGGAGAGTTCAAGGCGCGAATTCAGATGGTGCAGATTACAACACGGGAAGAGGCTCGAAGAGCAAATGCGTTAGGGCCTTGCGGTTGTCTTTTATGCTGTTCGAGCTGGCTGCAGAAAATCCATGCAAACCCATTTTCTGAAAAATCCCAATATTCTGAAGCTTCCGGCAACGACAACCATGCATTTAATATCACCGGTATCTGTAACCGTCCAAAATGCTGTCTCGGGTACTCAAAACATGAGAAAGGGTGCCATAACCACACTTTTTCCCAGTCGTCACCTCCACCTGTAGGCAGCAGGGTAAATACTCCCGAGGGAGCCGCTGTCGTTGAAAGTGTCGACTCGCAGAAAAAAATGGTGTTTCTTCGTTACCTGAAGAATGATCAGACACGAAGGCTGACACTCGACAATTTCAATGCCATGTTTGTAAAAAAATAAGGTTTGTAAAAAACATTTTGGTTCAGATGGTTCCTGCTGTACAGGACTGGATTATTTTATAGTGTAACCGTATTAATTAAAGTATGCATCAGTTTAAAAGAACTCTTGTGACCACGGCACTCCCTTACGCCAACGGTCCGGTTCATCTCGGTCATCTTGCTGGTGTTTATCTTCCTGCAGATATCTATGTCCGCTATAAAAGGCTTAAAGGAGAGGATGTCATTCATATTGGCGGGTCTGATGAACACGGTGTTCCTATAACCCTTACAGCCGAGAAAGAGGGCATCGCCCCGCAGGATGTGGTTGACCGCTACCACACAATGAACTATGATGCGTTTTCAAAGTGTGGCATTTCGTTCGATTATTATGGCAGAACAACTTCTGAGCTTCACCATAAAACAGCACAGGAATTTTTTATTGAAATCGAGAAAAAAGGGATTTTCACCAAAAAGACTGAAAAGCTTTTTTTTGACCGCAAAGCCGACCGTTTTCTGTCTGACCGCTATGTTACCGGAACGTGTCCGATATGCAATAACCCCGAGGCTAACGGCGATCAGTGCGAACAGTGCGGAACCCATTTAAGTCCGCTCGAGCTCATCAACCCTAAAAGCAAACTTTCAGATGCAACTCCCGAGTTGCGTGAAACCATGCACTGGTATTTCCCACTTGGACGGTTCCAGAAACAGCTTGAGAAATACGTATACTCCCATGATGGCGACTGGCGTCAGAATGTTGTGAATTACAGCCGTACATGGCTTAAGCAGGGACTGAATGATCGGGCAATAACCCGTGATTTGAGCTGGGGGATCAAGGTGCCTCTGGATACTGCGGAAGCTGTCGGCAAGGTGCTTTATGTATGGTTCGATGCCGTACTCGGTTATATTTCGTTTACAAAGGAGTGGGCCGAAAAGCTGGGTAAAAGTGAGCGCTGGAAAGATTATTGGCAGGATCCAGAGTGCCGCCTTATTCATTTTATCGGGAAAGATAATGTGGTTTTTCATACCCTGATGTTTCCTGCAATTCTCATGGCATGGAACGAAGGGCGCCAGAGTGATTGCTATAATCTTGCCGATAATGTCCCTGCATCGGAGTTCATGAATTTTGAAGGAAGAAAGTTCTCAAAGTCAAGGAACTATGCTGTCTATCTTGGAGAATTTCTTGAAAAATTTTCCGCCGATACCCTGCGTTACAGTATTGCTGTAAATTATCCGGAAAACAAGGATACCGATTTCAGCTGGCAGGATTATCAGAACAGGACAAACGGTGAACTGGCCGATACTCTCGGAAACTTTATCAAACGGTCAGTTGATTTTACCAATGCCCGTTTTGATGGTGAGGTCCCCTGCGAGTGCACTGCTGAAGATTGGAAAACACTTGGAATCAACTGGCCTGATACCCTTCAACAGCTTGATCTGGCATTTGAACAGTTTCATTTCAGGGAAGCGGTTTCTCTGGGTATGGATATAGCCAGAGCAGCCAATCGGTTTCTTACAGAATCGGAACCATGGAAAGCCATAAAGAGTGATCGAGAAGCTGCTGCAAAAGCCATGGCACTTTCGCTGAACCTGTGTCATGCGCTCAGCATTGTCCTTTATCCTGTTATTCCCGAAACATGCAACCGGATTCATGCCATGCTGGGGTTTGAGGATACCATAGAAGATTGTTTTATCCGCGGAAAATCACTTGCAACATCCATATTGAACCCGGCACTAAAAAAAGGGCATCGGCTACGGGAAAAATCGGAAATTCTTTTTACAAAAATTGATGATGCCGAACTAGCTCCGGAGCTGAAAAAAATTGAAGCACTGCTTGCCGAAGCGGAAAAACGAGAGGCGGGGGTAGAGCAGGGGCGTATGGAATTTAAGCCGGTCATCAGCTTCGACGATTTTTTAAAAGTCGATTTGAGGGTAGGTAAGGTGATAGCTGCAGAACCAGTTAAAAAAGCCGGAAAACTCCTTAAGCTTAACGTTCAGGTCGGTTCGATAACCAGACAGGTTCTTGCCGGTATTGCACGCTATTATACTCCAGAAGAGATGGTTGGTAAAAATGTCGTACTGGTCGCCAATCTTGCCGATCGAACCATCAGAGACGAAGTATCAGAAGGGATGATTCTTGCTGTGGAAGGACCTGACGGAAAACTATTTGTCATAGAACCGGCAGGAAATGAAATAAATGGCAGAGCAATACAATAAATGTTTGGAAAAGAAGATTAATTCCGTACATTGTGAGCACAAACATCGTGGGGTGGAGCAATTGGTAGCTCGTCGGGCTCATAACCCGAAGGTTGCAGGTTCAAGTCCTGTCCCCACCACAAGTAAAACCGCCCATAAACAGGCGGTTTTTTTTTGCCCGTTTCGTTTTTGTCACCTGACAATATCTATGGTTATCAAGAGGTACCATATCATGAACATTGACAGATCTATTGTTTTTGAACAGTTACTTAAAAGAGTAAACTGCTTTTCTGCTGTTTCTGCTCTCATTATTCTTTTTTCCTTTTGTTCTCCCGTTTTTGTTTCAGCTGAAGGGTTATTCTGCGGTATAGACATGCTTGAAAGTTCAGGATTCCGTGAACTTTCAGGCCTAAGGGTTGGCCTCATTACCAATGTGGCAGGTGTCAATCGCCGAGGGGAGCCTGATTATGCCTTGATGCTTAAAAACGGCGTAAGACTGAAATATATCATGGCCCCCGAGCATGGCTTCTCAGCTGATATCGAAGCCGGTAAAAAGGTAGGAGGCACATGTATTCACGACTCTCTTCCAGTGTTATCGCTCTATGGAGCCTCAAAAAAGCCAGATATCCGGGACCTGAACCGTATTGATATTCTGGTTTTTGATCTACAGGATGTTGGTGCCCGCTGTTATACCTACATCTCAACCATGAATCTTGCCATGCAGGCCTGTGAAGAGGCAGGGATAGCCTTCATGGTACTTGATCGACCCAATCCTGTTATTCCTCTTTCTCCGCAAGGGTTCATGCTGGCGCCACAATATGAATCATTTGTCGGAGCCGTCGATATTCCCTTTATTCATTCCATGACGGTTGGCGAGATCGCCATGCTGTTGAAGGATCGCAAATATAAACGTCTTGATCTGAGAGTTATCGCTCTGTCAGGGTACAGCAGGAATAAGTTTGCCGATGAGTACCCTGATTTCAGGTTTATCTCTCCTTCTCCGAACATCAGAAGTGTCGACACGGCCATTCTCTATCCCGCAACTGTCTTTCTCGAAGCTACAACCGTGAGCGAAGGCCGTGGAACCGATGCCCCCTTCATGCAGTTCGGCGCCCCCTTTATCAGCGGCAGGGAAGTCGCCGATGCTCTCAAGGAGTACCACTTACCCGGCGTTCAGTTTGATGCCGTTTCATTTCAACCAGTTTCAGGAAAGTTCAAAGGCGAGCATTGTCAAGGGGTGAAGCTTGCCTTAACCGACAGAAAAACGTTCAGCCCATTCAAAACAGCCGCCACGATTCTCCTCGTGCTTCAGCACCTCTATCCCGACAAGACAGGTCTTGACAAGAAAAACGATTTTTTTGACAAGCTTGCCGGCACCTCTCTCTTCCGTGAGATGCTCATAAAACAGAAGCCGCTTGACGTCATTATGGATGAAAGCCACAACGAGATAGAGCAGTTCAACCGAACTACTCCAATAAAGTTACTCTATCAATAAACTGCTGCGGGCACGTTACCTTGGAATGTTTGTTCTCCCGAGAAGACCGTGTTTTGAAAGCAGTACCTGCCATAGCTGAATTGAACGCGACCGAAACGCACCTGAAAAGCTTAACAGGTAGTATCGCCACATTCGGTGAAACGTTTCATCATAACAGGATTGCAGCGTTGGCCAATTCTTTTCGAAGTTCTCATGCCATGCCTTCAGCGTTAGCGAGTAATCATAACTGAAAACGTGCCAATCCTCCAGTATAAAGAGTCTTTCATAGTTTGTTGTAATCTGGCTGGCTGACGGAAGCATGGAGTTTGGAAAAATATATTTACAGCTCCAGGGATCACCATTAGTGCAGGGGGTGTTGCAGCCAATAGTATGCAGCAATGTCAGCCCATCCGGCTTCAGACACCTGCTGACAAGCTCGAAATAGTTACGATAATTTTTATATCCGACATGTTCAAACATGCCTAAAGAATAAATTCTATCGAACGAACCCATCTGTTTGCGGTAGTCTGTCACTTCAATATTGATTGGCAAACCTGCACATTGTTCCCGTGCAATTTTAGCCTGTTCAGTTGAAACGGTTATGCCGGTTACCGAAACATTGTAGTTTTCAGCAGCATACCGGGCTGCTCCCCCCCAGCCGCAGCCGATATCCAGTATGCGCATTCCAGGTTCAAGCTGCAGTTTGTCAAACACGAGACGGAGCTTTTTTTCCTGAGCCTCATCCAGGTTTTCAGCTTCATTCCAGTATCCGCAGCTGTATATCATACGACGGTCGAGCATTCTTTTAAACAGGCCGTTTCCACTATTGTAATGTTTTTCAGCAACAGTAAATGCTCTTGCCGGATGCTGCAGATTGTAAACCTTGCCGATCCATTTGCCAATAAACATGACCGGAGCAAAAATTTTTTCATCAGCTTTTGACCTGATCATTCTGAAGCAGAACTCTTCAAGGTCATCGCAATCCCAATAGCCGTCCATGTAGGATTCACCCAGACCAAGGTTTCCTTCAGTGATGGCGCGGCGAAAAACAAGAGGATTGTGGATGTGAATGTCCCAGGGACGGGTGCCTTCGATTTTGATATCTACAGCATCGAAGAGCTGTTCCAGCTTTTTTTTGCAGAAGTTGTCAATCATATCACTAAGGTGAAGTTCGATTGCATGCTCTGTTATAGGGCGCTATTTATCCCTTTTGTATATGATATGTGATATATTCGTATTTATCAAGTTATTTATGCTTGTTAAGCATCGAAAGATAGTACCACGGATCACAGAAAAGGCCGGCAGGCTTGAATACAGGAAATGATATGAGATTGTTACTGTCGATGTCATAGTCCGTATGGGGGTACGGAAACGGGCATGGTTAAAGGAGAGATGAGGAACATTCTAAAATCTCTCAGCGTAAGTATTATTGGTCAGAGGTTTGCTTTTTTCGGTCGTCCTCTTTTTTTTGCGCTTGATTCTGGTTCTGCAGGAGAGTCCGAAAGTTCATGTTGATCAGTCATGCCATCAGGTTCCACA
>Ga0007882_10000753_pt1 | contig 18947 bp, 14 predicted proteins | sample CryBogCBH12Aug01_FD_71195 | JGI IMG/M metagenome (GOLD analysis project Ga0007882, IMG submission 71195) | Freshwater microbial communities from Crystal Bog, Wisconsin, USA - CBH12Aug09.1 | ecosystem: Environmental > Aquatic > Freshwater > Lake | place: Crystal Bog, Wisconsin, USA | collected... | reverse complement strand
AGCCGTGCAGCGACAAATAGCCCGGTTGAGGCCAGTTTTCACCTTGTCGGACTTTGGGGGAATGCTGCACCAACCATAAGCGGCGAGCAAGATCGTGAGAGACGTTAGAAATCATCTCGCCCTTATGCTGCTGACGCATCACTATCGCGCCATCGTTGGTGTGCCTGATGGTGATGAAGCCATCCCATGATCCATCGATAAGCTCATTGCCATCTGATGAAAAGTAAACGCCGCTGCCTTCGCCTTCTTTCTGGTTGTTGAAATCCCTTGTGACCGAGCCAGATTTAGGATCGAGTATTACAATCTTACCGCTAGTCGATTTCACCGCCAGTTGCTCGCCGTTCGGAGAGAAAGAAGCATGGGATGGGTGCGATAGCGGGTGGCTTGTAGAGACGCGGACGCGTTCATGCATATCGATCACGACAACATTGCGCCCCAAGCAGGCAAGAAAGCGAGCGTCGTCCGATCGCGCGAGGCTATATGACGACGGCCATTTCAAACGCGGAGCTTTCATGAGGGAAGCTTATCCGCCCCTGCTAAGTTCGCAATGGCTTACGGTAGGCTTGTCCGTTTTCAATGATAATTGGCTGAAACCTGCCTTTCGGAATCCTCACCATTCCAGCCATCCCACCCCGTGCAGCGCAACACCCTTCCACCCCACCAAATCGCACCCCACCCCCTATCCTTAACCCCCCTTCCACCATCCCCCCCGCAAATACCGGCAACAGCCGCTTAACTGCCCCACAAGTCGCCCCGCGATAGGGCTTGCCCATGCGGGTTCCCAAGGCGCTTCCCCCCGATCAGCCCATTTCCGCGCGGGAGGCACCCGGCGCGGTGGGTTCAGGCGCGCCCACGCCCACCACCCCTTACCCCACGCCCGGCCATCTCGTACGTCGCGCCCGCCTCTCCACCCGCGACCCCAAGCTGCTGGCGGCAAGCTATCTCATCCCCGATGGCTGGGGGATGGTGGGGCTGGCGATGGCGGTGGCCTATTTGCTGGTCACGCTGTCGCGCTGGCGCTTGCCCGATGCGTCCTCGGCGCTGCTGGCGGGCGGGGCGACGGTGGTGTGCCTGTGCGGCCCGCTGCTCTCCCGCATCGAGCGGCGGGTCGAGCGCCGCTCGGGCAGCGCGCTGGGCCTACGCTATCTGACGATGGTGCTGGGCGTGGCGCTGCCGATGCTGGGTTTTGGCCTCGCCATGGCCACGCGCCACCGCATCGATCCGCTCCTCAGCCCCACGCTGATCGGGGCCGCGCTGGTGATCGTGTCGCTGGTGGCCTCTATCGCGCTGTCGGGGCGCTTGCCCTCGCTGCTGGCGGGGCAGGTGGCGCTATGGTCTTCGGTGGCGCTGGAGGCGGGATCGACGCTGGTGGATGTGGCGCTGCTGGTGGGGGCCTTGCTGGGTCTGGGCGCGGCGCTGCGCCAGATCGGGCGCGACCGGCTGGCCTGCGCCGAGCAAACCCTGCTGCGCCGCCAGCAATTGCGCGCCGAGGAAATCCTCGCCGACTACGAGCACACCGGGCAGGGCTGGTTCTGGGAGACCGACCGCAAGGGCCAAATCGCCTATTGCTCGCCCCCGATCGGCGCGCTGCTCGGGCGCGATCCCGAGGAGCTGATCGGCCGCCCCTTCATCGATCTGTTCCTGCTCGATGCCCCACTCGCGGATAGGCTGGCCAAGGATGCGCTGGGCCCCGATGGCGAGCGCACCCTCAAGTTCCACCTCAACGCCCGCGCCTCTTTCGCCGATCTCCCGGTGCGCGCGGCCAGCGAAGGCAGCGAACGCTGGTGGTCGATCAGCGGACGCCCGCTGTATGATGGCTTCAACAATTTCTTCGGCTTCCGCGGCTCGGGCCACGATCTCACCGAGAAGCTCCGCTCCGAACAGGCCGCCTCGCGCCTCGCCCATTACGATTCCCTCACCGGCCTCGCCAACCGCTTTCAGATGAGCCTCTCGCTCGAAAAGATCCTCACCGCGCCAAACCCCGAGCACCGCGCCTGCGCCGTGTTCCTGATCGATCTCGACCGCTTCAAGCAGGTCAACGACACCATGGGCCATCCGGTGGGCGATGCGCTGCTGCGGCAGGTGGCGCAGCGCCTCGCCCGCACGGTGGATGCGTTTGGCAAGGTCGGCGGGGGCCAGGTCGGCCGCCTCGGTGGCGACGAGTTCGAGGTGATCCTGCCCGGCCGGGTCTCGCGCGCCGATCTCGCCGATCTCGCCACGCGGACCATCGCCGCGCTCTCGCAGCCCTATGCCATCGAGGGCAGCCGGGTGGTGATCGGGGCGTCGATTGGCATCGCGCTCTCGCCCGGCGATGGCGTCACCAGCGAGGCGATCATCCGCAACGCCGATCTCGCGCTCTATGCGGCGAAGGATCGCGGGCGCGGCGTCCACCATTTCTACGACCCCACCCTCCATTCCGACGCCGAGGAACGCCGCGCGCTGGAACAAGACCTGCGCGACGCCCTCGCGCATGACGGGCTCGAATTGCACTACCAGCCGGTGGTCTCGGTGCGAAACGAGCAGATCGTCGGCTTCGAGGCGCTATTGCGCTGGAACCACCCCACACGCGGCCGCATCCCGCCCGCGCGCTTCATCCCCATCGCCGAGGATACCGGCCTCATCACCCCCATCGGCGAATGGGCGCTCCGCACCGCCTGCCACGCCCTCGCGGCTTGGCCCGAAAGCGTGCGGGTGGCGGTTAATGTCTCGCCGCTGCAATTCGCCAATCCCGCGCTGCCGGCCATCGTCACCAGCGCGCTGGCCTCGGCGCAGGTCGATCCCGCGCGGCTGGAGCTGGAGATCACCGAAAGCGTGTTCCTCAACGACGAGCCCGTCACCGACGCGATGTTCGCCGCGCTCAAACGCATCGGCGTGCGCCTCGCCCTCGATGATTTCGGCACCGGCTATTCGGCGCTGGGCTATCTGCGCAAGGCCCCCTTCGACAAGATCAAGATCGACCAGTCCTTCGTGCGCGGGGCCTGCGTGGAAGGCAGCCGCAACGGCGCGATCATCGCCTCCATCGTCTCGCTGGCCGAGGCGCTGGGCATGGAAACCACCGCCGAGGGCGTCGAAACCCTCGACGAACTCGACATGATCCGCCAGCTCGGCTGCAGCCACATTCAGGGCTATATCTATGCCCAGCCGCTCTGTGTCGCCGATGTCACCGCCCGGCTTAGCCAAGGCCTCACCATGGTCGCCGATCCCCCCATCCCCGCGCGCCCCCCGCGCCAAAGCCTTCACCGCCCGGTGCTGATCGAACACGAAGCCACCCGCTACACCGGCACCATCCGCAATATCTCGGAAAGCGGCGCGATGCTCGAAGGCCTGTGGAACGTCCCCGTCGCGCTGGAACTCGCCATCGACCTCACCCCCACCTCCCGCGCCCCAATCCGCGCCCCCCTCCGCGCCATCGTCCGCTGGAGCCACGAAGGCCGCATCGGCGTCGAGTTCACCACTATGCTGGCGCTCGGCGCCCCGCCGCTCGATGCCCTGCTCGCCGAGGAGGAAGCGGAAGCGCCCAGCCTCCCGCAACGCCGGCTGGGCTAGGGCAGGGGAGCGCAGGGGATTAAGGGCAGGGGGAAGGCGAAAGATGCGAGGGGGTTACCCCCTCGCGCTCCCATTACTTTTCCTTTTGCTAATGTCCGCTTTCGACCAAGAAGCGGTCGTTCCTAGAGCTGCGGGCTGCGCCTGAGTGCCGTCGTTCGTTCAGGCCCTCAAGCATGCAAAGTGCTATTCCATAGGCTCGTGCCCGTGTTAGACTTTCTCCGACCGCGGGAGGTGGCCTGAATGAGTTATTGGAGGAGCATCTTTTGGCGGGCGGCGAAATGCGCGGCTAAGCACTTACGGATCGACTCCGTCATTGGCATCGTCAACTTGCTACTTATCAATACCATAATCGGTGCCTGCCTTCTTTTTTTCACATCAAAAGGTGGTGCCGGAATTCCGACTCGTGTGGCGAGCTTCCTCGCCCCCTTCTTGCTGTTCCCAATCTATTTTTTGGCTTCGCTCATCCGGGCCGCAGAGGAGCTGAACGATGAACGCGTATCCGAAATAGCCAAACTTACAAACCGCATTACCGAGCTTGAGTTAGAACAAAATTCTGACATAATAATTAAAGTAAATATTAACCGCACCATCCACATGTACACTGATAGGAGGGATATATTTTACTCTTATAACGTAGAGATTGAAAATTGCGGACCGAGTTATCTGACAAACTGCGTCCTTAAGCTTTCAACGGCTAACCAATTCAATTTGGCCCTACACACCAGAGCTTGGCTTCATGACGCTTCTGAAATCTTTGACCTGCGCCCAGGACAGGTCAAGAGCCTCATTGTGCTTTGGGCCGTGGAAGGCCAGCCCGAAATGGGAGCTTACCCGCAATACTATCGACCTGAACAGTCCTCGTTCTGGCCCGGAGACGACGGGGGCGAGGTCATCCCCGCCGATCAAATGGCTTTCCTATTTGCCGAGGTGCTATCAGCGAACACTCCGCCCGCCCGACTAACTATGCGCGTCTGGTGTGATGATGAATGGCAGATCGAAGCCGTGCTCCCCGGTGAGATCGCCACCTTCGACTAAGCAGAACATCATCCATGCTGACCGGGATAGTCATTTTGACGACTGCTTTTCAGCCCTGCCGCCTGAAAGCTGCCGTTCCGGAATCCACCCCATTCCAGACATTCTCCCCGCGAAGCGGAATGAACTAGGCTGGCTTCGCCCGATGGCGCTTGGCCGAGATGGTGCGCTGAGGCCGACAGTCCCGGGAGCGCGAGGGGGTAACCCCCTCGCACCTACCCCTAAAAACCCAGGCTTTCTGCCAAAAATCACCCCACCCGCGCCTTCACCCTCCGCCACCGCAGCCACGGAAACAGAAACGGCCGCAGCACCAGCGCCCGCCCATTGGGCATGGCGATATTGATGCTCTGGCGGTGGAATTGCCAATAGAGCATCCCGCTCAGCAGCGCGGCATAGAAGCACCACACCGAGGTAAAGGCATATTCCTTGACGATCTCCACCACCGTCAGCCCAATCACATTCAGCGCGCCATACCACTGCACCACGCGGTGCGAGGACAGCAGCAGCGCGCCGCAGGTGGCGAGGATATAGAGCAGCGATATAAAGAGGTTGCCGGTCATCGGGTTGCGATAGCTGATCGAATGGTAATCGATAAACGTATGGGTCGGCAGGCTCACCAGACCAATCAGATCCCAGCCACACACCACCACCCCGATGCCGGTCAGGCCGATGATCACGCTCCGCCGCCAGCCACGCGGCTCCATCAGCAGCACCGCCACCGGCATCAGCAGCGGCAAAACCCCCTGCGCGTAGAGGGTGAAAAGAAACGCCACATGGTCGAGCGCGATCCTGCCGATCCGCCCATCCAGCCCCAGCCACACCAGGCCCTCGCACAGCTGGTGCAGCGCGAACAGCAGCGGCACCGAGGCAAACAGCAGCGTGCGCGGCTCGCGCACATGGCGCAGCGTCGCCACCCCGATCACCCCGATCACCCCGGCGGAGACAAAGCTGGCACTGGCCGAAAAGCACATAGGGTTCTCTTTCTGAAAGGCAGCCCCCCCTGTGCCGGGCTTATCGCCGCATAGCCTGCACCATGCGCCAGCAATCGCTACTGACATTCCCCCCCCACGCTGCTAACGCGCCCCGATGACCGACCTCGCCCTAATCCGCAATTTCTCCATCATCGCCCATATCGACCACGGCAAGTCCACGTTGGCGGATCGCCTGATCCAGTTCACCGGCGGCCTCACCGAGCGCGAGATGAGCCCCCAGTTGCTCGACAACATGGATATCGAGCGCGAGCGCGGCATCACCATCAAGGCGCAAACCGTCCGCCTGAAATACACGGCGAAAGACGGCATCACCTACGAGCTGAACCTCATGGACACCCCCGGCCATGTCGATTTCGCCTATGAGGTCTCCCGCAGCCTCGCCGCCTGCGAAGGCGCGCTCCTCGTGGTCGATGCGGCGCAGGGCGTCGAGGCGCAAACCCTCGCCAACGTCTACCAATCGATCGAGCACGACCACGAGATCGTCCCCGTCATCAACAAGATCGACCTCCCCGCCGCCGAGCCCGAGCGCGTCAAAGCCCAGATCGAGGAAATCATCGGCCTCGACGCGTCGCAAGCCGTCCTCACCTCCGCCAAATCGGGCATCGGCATCGCCGAGGTGCTGGAAGCCATCGTCACCCGCATCCCCCCGCCCAAGGGCGACGCCACCGCCCCCTTGAAGGCCATGCTGGTGGATAGCTGGTACGACCCCTACCTCGGCGTGGTCATCCTCGTCCGCGTCATCGATGGCGTCATCCGCAAGGGCCAGCAGGTCAAGTTCATGGCCGGCGGCACCGAGCATCTGATCGACCGCGTCGGCTGCTTCACCCCCAAGCTCGAGCAACTCCCCGAGCTATCCCCCGGCGAGATCGGCTTCATCACCGCGCAGATCAAGGAAGTCGCCCAGGCCAAGGTCGGCGACACCATCACCTCGGTCAAAAACGGCGCCCTCGAAGCCCTCCCCGGCTTCAAGGTCGTCCAGCCAGTCGTCTTCTGCGGCCTCTTCCCGGTAGACGCTGCCGACTTCGAGAAACTGCGCGAATCCATCGGCCGCCTCGCCCTAAACGACGCCTCCTTCTCCTTCGAGATGGAGAGCAGCGCCGCGCTCGGCTTCGGCTTCCGCTGCGGCTTCCTCGGCCTGCTCCACCTCGAGATCATTCAGGAACGCCTCACCCGCGAATACGACCTCGACCTCATCACCACCGCCCCCTCCGTGGTCTACCGCATCCACATGCGCGACGGCACCGTGAAGGAAATGCACAACCCCACCGATATGCCCGATCCGGTGAAGATCGAGACGATGGAAGAGCCCTGGATCAAGGCCACCATCTACACCCCCGATGAATACCTCGGCTCCATCCTCAAGCTCTGCCAGGATCGCCGCGGCATCCAGACCGGCCTCACCTACGTCGGCGGCCGCGCCCAGGTGAACTACGAGCTGCCCCTCAACGAAGTGGTGTTCGATTTCTACGACCGCCTCAAATCCATCAGCCGGGGCTACGCCTCCTTCGACTACGAACAGATCGGCCTGCGCGAAGGCGACCTCGTGATGATGAACATCCTCGTCAACAACGAGCCCGTCGACGCCCTCTCCATGATCGTCCACCGCTCGCAGGCCGACCCACGCGGCCGCCAACTCTGCGAGCGCCTCAAGGATCTCATCCCCCGCCACCTCTTCAAAATCCCGATTCAAGCCGCCATCGGCGCCAAAGTCATCGCCCGCGAAACCATCGCCGCCATGCGCAAGGACGTCACCGCCAAATGCTACGGCGGCGACATCAGCCGCAAGAAGAAGCTGCTCGACAAGCAGAAAGAAGGCAAAAAGCGCATGCGCGAATACGGCAGCGTGAGCATCCCGCAAGAAGCCTTCATCGCCGCCTTGCGGATGGGCGAGGAATGAGGCCTGCGGCCTTCGCTTGATGGGAATAACGAGAAGGGTAAAGATGCGAGGGGGTTACCCCCTCGCGCTCCCATTACTGTTTAATCACGGCGTCGGCTGCAAATGCGTGTCAGATGAAGGCTGGTAATTATTTATGCCCGCAGCGCATCCTTCACTAACTTTACAAAATCTACTGGGTCATTAAAGTAATTTCGGTATGCGCTTCTCGCTTGTGCCGGATTGTCTGCCCTAACATATACTGCGTTTATACTGTTTTCATCCGCCTCTAGCTCCGTTGCCCTCTTAATAGCTAGGGCTGAATTTTTAAAATTTTCAATTTCAAGGCGCATTTCTTCATTTTCATTTTTCATTATATTTAGAACGTTGTGTATTTTTATTTTTTCAAATCCGATGGATTGCCTTAGGGCTTCAAGCCTTCTGAGTATGCCTAACTCATTTTCTAGATCATTGAACTCGTTGATGATGTCATCATAATTTAGGTTGGTAAGGGAATTTGATATTCCTTCATATTTCCTTGCGAGTAGTTCGCTAGCGACAGCAAAAAATCGAACTCTCTTACTTTCAGTTAGATCAAATTTTGTTCTTTGCCCATCAATGATGTCAGAAATTTCTAATGCTGTAGCCCATGCGTGCTGTACTCTGGTGCGGTATTGCACCTCCACAAAAAGCCCTTGCCAAGGTGTTGAGGCGGGCACTTTGCGTCTATGGGGGCGCGGGTGATGAGAGAACACATCATGGATTCCACGATAGCCACTCGGTTTCGGGTGGGCGATATAGTCGTACTTATCAAGATCATGGCGTAATTTGTGATAGACATTCCCCATTGACGCCGAAGAATGGACATATTTCCTAAAATTATTTAATTCATCAACGGAATTAAAGATCAACCGGCATCCAGCAAAATCATGCATGCTGGTTACGTCTCCCATTAGTAGGCTTCCGTCCGGGTGCGTTCGCGAAATCTTATCTATAACTGTGTTTCTGCGCTTTAGTCTCTGAGCGAACTCTGCTCCACATTCTATCGTTTCTATTCTTCTTTTGAAAAATATTTGAAAAGTGTTTATCACATAGCCATGGGCGGCCCGCCATTGGTCCACCAATGCGTAATCTGAATCTATGGCGGTTCCACTCGCAATCGCCTTACCAGCTCGATTGACAGCTTTTTTTGACGATGGCGGAGCTGGAAAAATAGACAAAATGGTTCTCTGCACTAGACGAATTCTGCGTGGCGTTGGGCATGTCCCCACGTTATCAATCTGACATTACACTACATTGTGAGGTGCGGCAAAGGCGCGAGCATTATAAACCTCACTCCCGTTTCTTCCCATCCTTCCTAACCCCCACCAACCCCGTCCTCCCAGGCATCTTCTCCCGCGCCTTCAATTCCCGCAGCCACCCGGCCACGGCCAGTTCCTCCGCGCTCGGCGGCACCACCAGCTTCTTGCCCTCCCGCCGCGCCGCAATCGCCCGCCGCGCGTCTGGATCAATCCCCCCGCGCGGCAATCCCAGCCCCTTGTCCCCCTCGCGCAGCAAATGCGGCAACACCCGCGCCACCCCCGGCTCGCCCCGCAAGCCGCACGCCTCCGCTCCAGCCTCCCCAGCCTCCTCCCCAGCCTCCTCTTCGGCCTCTTCCGCCTCCGCCACCCCGGCATAAAGCTGCGGGTTCTCCTGCTCAAACCGCTGATTTTCATAATAACGCTCGCGCATCCGCTCCAGCTTGTCGTTCAGCGAAGCGATGGTTTTCTCGGCGTCATAGGCTTGGCGTTCCGCCATTTCGGCCTCAATCTCGGCGCGGATCTGCTTGCGCAGCCGCTCCACGGATAGGCGGGTGGTAATGTCATTATTCTGCCAGCTATCGGCCAGAAAGCGCTCGCCACTGCGGTTCCGCAGCATAAACATCAGCAGCTTGTCGTTATACACGCGCCGCGTCCCCACCGCCTTGCCCTGATACCACACGGTCTCTTCCACGCCGTGCATGGCGCGCTCCATGGCGATATCTTCCAGCCGGCGGATGCCCAGCGCCAGCGCCGCATCCCACGCATCCCGAAAACTCGCCCCCTCGGGATGCCGCCGCAGCCGATAAGCCGCGCTAAACCCCATTCCCACCGATTGCACCGCCGCCTGCACGCTGCCGGTATCGGCCAGCGCCGCGATAAAATCGCGCTGCTTCTGCGCCGTCCACACCGCCCCCCGCCGCGCGCGCAGCCGGGGCACTGGCGCAAAATCAGGCAAGGTCCCCTTGGGCAGTCCCGCATCAAGCTCTGTCTGGGGGCGGCTATCCTCAATCATCACAGGCTCCAAAAACCAGAGCCGACCTATTTGTCACAGATTGCCGTCTGTAGGACAGAGTGTTGGATTAGCAGGGAAAAGGGCAGGGGGCAGGGTGGAAGAATAAGATGCGAGGGTCTTACACCCTCGCGCTCCCATACCTGTCCACGCCGCGCATCCTCGCACCCAAGGCGCAACCCCGCCGCGCCGCAGGCAATAAAACCCGCTTCGCGGCCAGACCCAACGCCGATGTGGTTCACCAACGCAGACATTCCCGGGAGCGCGAGGGACGGGAGTATCGCGCTTCACGCGATGCGACCCGCTAGGGCCTCCCCCCTCGCACCTACCCCTTAATCCCCCACACCCCTAAAATCCCCCACCCACATTCCCATTTTTATCGCCACCTCCGCCCCTTTTGCGATAGAGCAGCCCCACACGCCATGGCTGATCCAACCCCCACCACGCCCCGTCCATCTGCCCGTCTGGCCCGCGCGCCCGATTTCGTCACGCTGGGCGAATGCGAGGATATCGCCCGATCCGGCGGCCCGCTGATCGCCCACGCCCGCCTGCTCGGGGCGCGGATCGAGACGCGCGATGTCGCCACCGATGCGCGGGTGGCCGCGCGGATGGCGCGCTGCGATCTCACTTTTGTGTTCCGCTTCGGGGTGGTGGTCTCGATCGGCCCGGCGGCGCGGGCGCACCTCAGCGTCGATACGCTGCTGGCCACCCATGTGGTCGATCCGACAGAGGTCGAGGAAACCGAGAGCGCCACCATTGTCGTGCGCTCCGGCGGGAAAGACCGCATCACCGCCGAGGGCCAGATCGAGCTGGAAGACGCCAGCCACGAGCGCCTGCTGCTGGCGGCCACCATTCTCGCCCACAGCGTGGTGCTGTCGCGCGATGAAATTCTGGCGTCCGAGGCGTTCGACCATATTGGCCCGATTGTGGCGGATCTGCGCGAGAATGGCCGGGTGCGCCTGTCGATCCGCCCGGTGATGCGGCAGGTGGGCGAGGTCATCGCCGCGCGCCACCGCCTGATGGGCACCGCGCAGGTCGACGAGCGTCCCGATGTCCTTTGGGATCACCCCCATCTCGACCGGCTCTATGCCCGGTTGGAGGACGAATACGAGTTGAAGGAGCGCTCCGAGGTGCTCGAGCGCAAATTCGTTGCCCTGGGCGATTTCACCGAGGTGCTGCTCGACATCGTGCAAGACAAGCGCGCCTTCCGTCTGGAAGCGGCGATCATCGTGCTGATTATTTTCGAAATCCTGCTGACGCTGTTCAACATGGCGGTGCATTAGCCCCCGGCCAGACAGCGCTTCCCCTCACGCCGCGACCTTGCGCCAAGGCCGAACCAGCACACAACGCTGACGGGAATGGGAGCGCGAGGGCTGGGAGTATCGCGCATCACGCGATGCGACCCACTAGGGTCTCCCCCCTCGCACCTAACCCCTTCTACAAAACCCCAGCAACCCTCAAGCCGCCAGCTTCAGCTCCAGCCGATCCCATATTTCCACCAGCGCCGCTGTAAGCGCGGTCATCATGGCTTCGGTATGCGCCGGGCCGGGCGTAAAGCGCAGCCGCTCCGACCCGCGCGGCACGGTCGGAAAATTAATCGGCTGCACATAAACGCCATATTCCGCGAGCAGGATATCGCTGATTTTCTTGGCCCGCACCGGATCGCCCACCATCAGCGGCACGATATGGGTGGTGGAGTTCATCACCGGCAGCCCGGCCTCGGCAAACAGGCGCTTCAGCATCGCGGCGGCGGCCTGCTGGCCATCGCGCTCCACGCTGCTAGCCTTCAAATGCCGCACCGAAGCCAGCACCCCCGCCACCAGCACCGGCGACAGCGAGGTGGTGAAGATGAACCCCGGCGCATACGAGCGGATCACATCGATGATCTTGGAATCGGCGGCGATATAGCCCCCCATCACGCCAAAGGCCTTGCCCAGCGTGCCCTCGATGATGGTGATGCGGTGCGCGGCCTCGTCACGGTCGGAGATGCCGCCGCCGCGCGGGCCATACATGCCCACGGCGTGCACTTCATCGATATAGGTCAGCGCGTTATACTGCTCGGCGAGGTCGCAGATGGCGTGGATCGGGGCGACATCGCCATCCATCGAATAGACGCTCTCGAAGGCCACCAGCTTGGGCAGCTCGGGATCGGTCTCGGCCAGCAGCTCTTCGAGATGCGCGAGATCATTATGTCGCCACACCTTCTTCTCGGCGCCCGAATTGCGGATACCGGCAATCATGCTGGCGTGGTTCAGCTCGTCAGAAAAAATCACACAGCCCGGCAGCACCCGCGCCAAAGTCGACAACGTCGCATCGTTCGAAACATAGCCGCTGGTAAACAGCAGCGCGCCATCCTTGCCATGGAGATCGGCCAGCTCGGCTTCCAGATCGACATGATAATGCGTGTTGCCGCCAATATTGCGCGTGCCGCCCGATCCTGCGCCCACATTGTGCAACGCCTCTTCCATGGCGGCGATCACCTTGGGATGCTGTCCCATGGCGAGATAGTCGTTGCTGCACCACACGGTGATGTCTTTGGGGCCATTGTGCCCGGCAAAGCAGCGCGCGTTGGGATAAGAGCCCTTGTTACGCAGGATATCGATGAAAACGCGATAGCGGCCCTCGGAATGAAGGCTCTCGATTGCGGCGTCGAAAATCTGATCGTAATTCACGCTTTGCCTTCCCTGCCTTAAGGTCAACCCGCTCCCGGCAAACCCACCTTGCGCTAAATGGCGCGACATCCCCAACGATACGGGCCCAACGATACGGCTGTTTCGTGCCACATAAATGGATTTGTGGAATATGACCAGTATCAAACATCACGCTTTGTCCCATCCCGGGCGTTTGCCCGTAAGGTCGGCGTCAGGATTTGTTCATCGCCGCGATGCTCATTCCCCGATACCCCATTCGATACCGATGCAAGGAACTCCCCCGATGAAGCTTTCGCCAAACCCGCGCCATTCAGCTATGAGGTCCGCTCTGGCGCCGCTGGCCCTGGCCCTGGCGCTGGCTCTCGCCACCCCGCTCGCCGCGCAGACCGCTTCTCCCCAATCCACCACCGCCACCCAGCCTCAGCCCGCCTTCGGCACATGGGGCGTCGATCTCGCCACCCGCGATCTTTCGGTCAAGCCGGGCGATGATTTCGAACGCTATGCCTCGGGCAAATGGCTCGACGCCGCCACCATCCCCGCCGACCGCCCCAGCGTGGGGGCCTTTTCCGATCTGCGCGAGACGGTGCAGGGGCAGATGCGCGATCTCATCACCAAGGCCAGCCCCAGCAGCAAATACGGTGCGCTCTACGCCAGCTTTCAGGATGAAGCGCGGGTAGAGGCGGTCGGCCTCGCACCGCTAAAGGCCGATCTCGCCCGGCTGCACGCCATTCGCAGCAAATCTGCCTTCGCCCGTTTCATGGGCGAAACCAGCGGCGCGTTCGGCGCGGCCTTGGTGGACTACGACGTCAGCCCCGACACCGCCAATCCCGGCCAGAACGCGCTGTGGCTCGGCCAATCCGGCCTCGGCATGCCCGACCGCGACTACTACCTCACCCCCCAGTTCAAGCCCCAGCGCGAGGCCTATCTCGCCTATATCACCCGGGTGCTGCGCGCCATCGGCCAGCCCAATCCGGAAGCCTCGGCCAGCAAGGTGCTCGCCTTCGAGACGGCCATCGCCAAGGTCAGCTGGGCCCTCGATGAACGGCGCGACATCACCAAAATCAACAACCCCTATTCCACCGCGCAACTCGCCACCTATGCCCCGGGGATTGATTGGGCCGCCTATTTCGCGGGCGCGCAAATCGCCCCGCAGCAGCGGATGATCGTCAACGAGAACACCGCCATCCGCGCCATCGCCGCGCTCCATGCCGCCACGCCGCTCTCCGTGCTGAAGCTGTGGGAAGCCTTCCACATCGCCGATCAGGCCTCGCCCTATCTCACCAAGGCGATGGTCGACAGCCGCTTTGCCTATGTCAAAACCATCTCGGGCGTCACCGCGCTGCGCCCCCGCTGGAAGCGCGGCGTGGATCTGGTCGATGGCTGGCTGGGCGAGCTGGTGGGGCAGGCCTATGTTGCGCAGCATTTCCCCCCCGCCGCCAAGGCCAAGATGGAGGCGCTGGTGGCCAATCTCAAATCCGCCATGGCAGGCCGCATCGCCGCCAATGGCTGGATGAGCGCCCCCACCAAACAGGCCGCGCTCGATAAACTGGCGAAGATGGATGTGATGGTCGGCTATCCCGACAAATGGCGCGATTACACCGCGCTCACCATCGATCCCGCCGATCTCTATGGCAATGTCGTGCGCGCGGGCAAATTTGGCGCGGCCTATCACCTCGCCGATCTCGGCATGCCGGTCGATCGCCAGAAATGGAGCATGAACCCGCAAACGGTGAACGCCTACAATGGCATGCAGGAAAACAAGATCGTCTTCCCCGCCGGCATCCTCCAGCCCCCCTTCTTCGACGCACAAGCTGATGATGCGGCAAACTACGGCGCCATCGGCGCGGTCATCGGCCACGAAATCAGCCACGGCTTCGACGACCAAGGTCGCAAGATCGACGCCAGCGGCGCGGTGCGCGACTGGTGGAGCGCCGAAGACGCCAAACGCTTCGAGGCCGAAACCAAAGTATTCGGCGATCAATACGCCAAATTCGAGGCCGCGCCCGGCGCTTTCGTCAACCCGAAGCTGACCATGGGCGAAAACATCGCCGATTTCGCTGGCGTGCAGGTGGCGCTCGATGCCTATCACCGCGCCCTCAATGGCAAGCCCGCCCCGGTGCTCGATGGCCTCACCGGCGACCAGCGCTTCTTCCTCGCCTTCGCACAGGTATGGCGCAGCAAAATGCGCGAGAGCGCCGCGCGCAATCAGGTGGCCACCGATCCACACAGCCCGCCGCGCTTCCGCGTGCTAGGCCCGCTGCGGAATGTCGAGGCTTGGTACCAGGCGTTCGGCGTGAAGCCCGGGGATGCGATGTATATTCCCGAGGAGGCTCGCGCCAGGATTTGGTGAAGAGGGTTTTAGGAAGGGAGATTCTGGGGCCTTAGGCCCCAGACCCCATTACTGTCTTCGTTGCGTGTCATTTCGGCGAAGCGCAACGCCGCCGCGCCGCAGGCACTAAATATCGCCGCTTCGCGGCATGGCGCGACGACGATAGGACACGCCACGATGACAGTTCCGGGAGCGCGAGGGGTGTTTCTGTGGGTCGCATCGCGTGAAGCGCGATACTCCCGGCCCCTCGCACCTACCTCTTCAATCCCTTCAAAAAACCTCGACCCGCTCCAGCCCATATTCGCGCAACGCCGGAGCCTGCGCCACAAGCCCCGCATCCTCGCGGGTAAACAGCGCATAGTCCGGCTCGGCCCGCGCGAAGCTCTGCCCCTCAGTCAGCTGGGCAATCCGCCGCGCGATGCCCTGCGCGCCATCGATCAGCCGCACCCCCGGCCCAAAGGCTTCCGCCAGCTCCGGCCCCAGCAGCGGAAAGTGGGTGCAGGCCAGCACCACCGTATCGATCTCCGCGCCGTCGCTCTGATCGCGCAGCCCCGCCACCGCCCGCGCGATCACGGCGGGGTCCACAGCCTCCCCCCGCAGCCGTGCCTCGGCGGCCGCCACCAACTCGGGCGCGGCATGGCGGATCAGGCGCTTGCCCGCGGCATATTCATGCTCCAGCCTGTCGACATAGCTCTGGCGGATGGTCGCCTCGGTGCCGAGCAGCCCGATCACGCCGCTCCGCGTTAGCAGGGCGGCAGGCTTGATCGCGGGCACCGTGCCCACAATCGGCACTTCGAGCACCTCGCGCACACTGGCCAGCGCGATGGTCGAGGCGGTGTTGCAGGCGATGCACACGAGGCGCGGCTTCAGCCGCTCGGTCATCCGCCCCAGCAGCCCCGACACCCGCGCGGCGATCTGCGCCTCGCTTTTGTTGCCATAGGGCAGCCCGGCATTATCGGCGGCGTAGATCACCGGAGCCTGCGGCAACACTTCGCGCAGCGCCGCCAGCACCGTCAGCCCGCCCACGCCCGAATCGAACAGCAGAATGGGCGAGGTGGGGGCGATTGCGCTCATCCCGCGCCTCTGCCGCAGATAGGCCTTTTGGGGAAGGGGAGTTTTGTCTAGGGGAGGGGGCATGACCCTAGCTGACCTCACGCTTCTGGCCCTCCCTTTCGTCCTTGGCTACGCGCTGGGCTCGATCCCCTTCGGCCTGGTGCTCACCCGCCTGTTCGGCGCGGGCGACATCCGCAGCATTGGCTCGGGCAATATCGGCGCTACCAATGTGCTTCGCACCGGCCGCAAGGGCCTCGCGGTGGCCACGCTGCTGCTCGATGGCGGCAAGGGCGCGGCGGCGGTGCTGCTGGCGGGCGCGCTGTGGCCTGCCGATCCGGCATTGGCCAGCGCGATTGCCGGTTTTGGCGCGCTCATCGGCCATTGCTTCCCTGTTTGGCTCCGCTTCAAGGGCGGCAAGGGCGTGGCGACGATGCTCGGTATCAGCTTCGGGCTCGATTGGCGGCTTGGCGTCACCTGCGCGCTGCTCTGGCTGGCGGTGGCCTTGCTCACCAAGATTTCGTCGCTGGGCGGCATGGCCAGCGCTGTGGCTGCGCCGGTGGTGCTATGGCTGTTGGGCGAGGGCGCAAATTGGTGGCTGCTGGCCTTGATGGCCCTGCTCATCGTGTGGAACCACCGCGCCAATATCGCCCGCCTCCGCGCGGGCACCGAGCCGCGCATCGGCCAGAAGGGCTAAGCGCGGCGCAGAGCAAATGAGCAGCGGCGGCTCCTCTGGCGAAGGCCTCCCGCAGGAGGAGGCCCTCACGCAACAGGAGGCCTTCGCCCGCATCCGCCTGCTGCGCTCGCCGTATATCGGCGGGGCGACCTACCTCCAGCTCCTCGCCCGCTGCGGCGATGCCACCTCGGCGCTCGCCTCCCTCCCCGATCTCGCCTCACGCGGAAATGGGGCACGGGGAGAGGGAAAACGCCCCTACCGCGCCGCCAGCGAAGCCGCCATCACCGCCGAAATCGCCGCCGTAAAGCGGGCAGGGGCGCGCTACATCTTCCACGATTCCGCCGATTACCCCCCGCTGCTGCGCCAATCCGATGGCGCGCCACCCATCCTCATCGCGCGCGGCAATCCCGCTCTGGCGCGGCGTCTGCCGGTGGCAATGGTCGGCGCGCGCAACGCCTCGGCGGCGGCGGCGCGATTGGCCGAGGGCTGGGCACGCGAGCTGGCCGAGGCGGGCTGCGCCGTGGTCTCTGGCCTCGCGCGCGGCATCGATACGGCAGCGCATAAAGGCGCGCTTAGCGCAGCCACCGGCGGCACCATCGCCGTCATCGCCAGCGGCATCGACATCGCCTATCCCCCGCAAAATGCCGCGCTACACGAGCAAATCGCCGCGCAGGGCCTGCTGCTCACCGAGCAACCCCCCGGCACCCAGCCCGTCGCCCACCTGTTCCCCGCGCGCAACCGCATCATCGCCGGCATCGCCTGCGGCACGCTGGTGGTGGAGGCGGCGGTCGGCTCGGGCTCGCTGATCACCGCGCGGCTGGCGGGCGAGGCGGGGCGCGAGGTAATGGCGGTGCCCGGCTCCCCGCTCGATCCGCGCAGCCGGGGCTGCAACGCGCTCATCCGCGATGGCGCGGTGCTGGTGCAGGGCCCCGAGGATGTGCTGGAGCTGATCGCCGGCTTCGCCGCGCTGCTCGATGGCGGCATGGATGCCTGGCTGATGGTAGACGATGCTGCACCCCATGCCGCACCCCATGCTGCGCCGCCCCGTCCGGTCGCGCCCAGCAAGGCATCACCGCCATCCGCCCCCACTTCCGACGAGGCGTTACCACTCGAACTGGCGGCGCTGCTCTCGATGGCCCCCATCGGCATCGACGATCTGGTGCGCCAAAGCGGCGCGGAGGCTGGCGCGGTGCAACTGGCGCTGGTGGAGCTGGAGCTGGCCGGTCGGCTGGCCCGCCATCCCGGCGGCCGGGTCAGCCTGACCGGCTGACCACGCACGCCAATTACACCCGGGTGGGGGCTTGACGATCCGCCTGCAATTCCATATTTCAACAATAATCGAAATATGGAGCGCCCCATGGATTCCACCATCGCCATCCGCGCGCTGGGCGCGCTGGCGCAAGAGCACCGCCTCGGCGCGTTCAAGCTGCTGGTGCAGGCCGGGGCCGAGGGCATGGCGGCGGGGGCTCTGGCCGAGGCGCTGGGCATCGCCCCATCCTCGCTCAGCTTCCACCTCGCGCAGCTGGCCAATGCCGGCCTCATCTCGCAGGCGCGCCACAGCCGCTCGATCATCTACACCGCCGATTATGCCGCGATGAACGCCCTGATGGGCTACCTCACCGAGAATTGCTGCGGCGGCGTGCCCTGCGCGCCCGATGCCACCTGCCAAACCGCCCCGCTTCAGGAGCACCCCCTCATGTCCGACCGCGTCTATAATGTGATGTTCCTGTGCACCGGCAATTCGGCGCGCTCGATCCTCGCCGAATCGATCCTCAACCGCGATGGCCAAGGCCGCTTCCGCGCCTTCAGCGCCGGCAGCCAGCCCAAGGGCGAGGTACATCCGATGGCGCTCAAGGTGCTGGCGGACTACCGCTATCCCCACGAGGGCTTTCGTTCAAAAAACTGGAACGAGTTCGCCACGCCCGACGCGCCAAAAATGGATTTCGTCATCACCGTTTGCGACAATGCCGCTGGCGAAGCCTGCCCCGTCTGGCCCGGCCAACCCATGACCGCGCATTGGGGTATCGATGATCCCGCCGCCGTGGAAGGCGAGGGCCAAATGCTGGCCTTCATTCAGGCGTTCCAATATCTGCGCCGCCGCATCGAACTGTTCCTCGCCCTGCCGATCACCGCGCTCGACAGCCTCGCGCTCGCCACCAGCCTGAAGCAGATCGGCTCCGAGGCCGGTGCCACCGATAAGGCCCGGGCATGACCATCCCCCTCTCGCGCCGTCTGCTCTCCGAGGCCATCGGCAGCTTCCTGCTGTTCGCCACGGTGGTCGGCTCTGGCATCATGGCGCAAAGCCTCGCGGGCGGAAATATCGCGCTGGCGCTGCTCGCCAACACGCTGGCCACCGGCGCGATGCTGTTCGTGCTGATCACCATGCTCGGGCCGGTCTCGGGGGCGCATTTCAACCCGGCGGTCACGCTGGTGATGCGCCTGCGCCATGAAATCGCCACCCTCCCGGCGCTGGCCTATGTCGTGGCGC
>Ga0007882_10000752_pt1 | contig 18954 bp, 17 predicted proteins | sample CryBogCBH12Aug01_FD_71195 | JGI IMG/M metagenome (GOLD analysis project Ga0007882, IMG submission 71195) | Freshwater microbial communities from Crystal Bog, Wisconsin, USA - CBH12Aug09.1 | ecosystem: Environmental > Aquatic > Freshwater > Lake | place: Crystal Bog, Wisconsin, USA | collected... | reverse complement strand
CGCCGCCGCCGCCACCGCCTTTGGAGATAGATGATTTGTCATTGGCCCCGCCGCCACCACCGCCGCCGCCCCAGCATTCGGCTTTGACGGTGGTCGCCCCGGTCGGACACAGCCAGGTGGTGTTGGTGGCGGTGTTCCAATAGTTGGTGAACATCGCCGCCCGGACGCCCGTAAGGCCGGTGAGGAACAGCAGCATGACCGCAAGCAGCTTGCCTAGGTAGGATTTCATAATATATATGTGGGGTTAGCGTGGAATTATTAGATAGATTGCTTTTTCACCCGGATTACCATGTGCTGACCAGTGGGCACAACATGACTGGTCGGGTGCAATAATGGCTGGCACCAAGCTTGACATGGATTATGAGACACACCTTACACCGCCACAGCTAACTGTATATCCCCGAAAGCGGGTATAAAGCTTTGAGGTCTTTCAACATCAGCCAAGCGGGAGAGCAATGGTTTTAGTTATCAGATAACTCTATGGCGCTCGTTATTGATGGTTAGACACGCTAACATCAAATGGGTAAGTGGCACTTTATCTGTGCCTCACGGCGGAAAACCAATCGCCAGCTTCACTGCCGAATATTCCGGGTGGATGGCACCGGTGCGCGTGCGAATGATGAGGTCCGGCTCCGTCCAGATCTGGCCGCGAAACCATTCGGGCAAATCCGCCGCGCACATCAGACCAAACAGCGCCACCAGCGGGGCATCGCCCTCGCGGAATACCACCGGACGTTTGCGGACGATTACCAACCCCGACGCAGATGCGCCGGCAATTACGCGGGCCAGTTGCGCGGGTTCGTGCGGGAACACACAGGCGAAGAATCCGCCGGGCGCAAGGTGTCGGGCGGCGGTGGCGCAATAGTCTGCCACGGTGCCGCGCAGTTCAAACCGGCAGGCGAGCTTTTGGGGATGCTCACTTTTGACGCCGGCGTCCGGCGGGAAATACGGCGGGCTGCCGGTGACCAGATCAAAGGTTTCGTCCGGCCGCAAAATGTCCGCCGCCCGGAAATCACCGGCCCGGATGTCATAGCGTTCCGTCAGTCCGTTGTAGCGGCAGGATTTGCGGGCGAGTGCGAGGCTGTCGGCCTGCGCCTCCACGGTCACGAACCGCGCCCCCGGCAGCCGCCACGCGCAAATCATGCCCACGGTGCCAAGACCGCTGCCGAGATCCAGCGCGGTGCGGGCGGAGGGACACCAGGTGGTGCCATACCAGGCGGTCAGAATGTCGTCGGTGGAAAAGCGATGGCCGTCGCGGAGTTGAAACAGGCGGAAATGGCCACTGATGGCATCCAGCGTTTCGTGCGGTTCCACGGCCATGTCGGCGGTCAGGCCGGGCGGCACGGGGCCGGGTTTGGCCCAGCCTTTGAAATGGGTTTCGGCGCTCATTCGGCGGCGGCGGTTTGGGCAGGGCGCACCGGTTCGATATGCACCAGCACGTCGCTCACGTTAGTGATTTCCCGGCGAATCTGATTTTTCACCTGATGGCCGATATTGTGGGAGTGGTTCACGGTCATCTGCGCGTCCACCATCACATGGATGTCCACAAAGAAATGGTAGCCCATCTTGCGCACAAAACATTTGTCAATGTCCTCCACGCCGGGAATGGTTTTGGCAATGGCCCGGATGCGGTCGGTCAGCTCCCGGTCCGGGGCGCGGTCCATGAGTTCGTTGAAAGCGGGCCGGAGCAGGCGCCAGCCATTGAAGCCAATCACGCAGGCGGCGGCGATGGCCGCCCAGTTGTCCGCCACCTCGTAGCCCTTGCCGCCCACCAGCGAGATGGTGATGCCGATAAAGGCGGCCGCCGAGGTGATGGCATCGCTGCGATGATGCCATGCATCCGTGGTCACGGCGGAACTTTCCACCTGCGCCGCCTCCTGCAGCACGAAGCGGAACAGGGTCTCCTTCACGACAATCACCACCACCAGCACAATCAGTGTCCACCCGGAAGCTGCCGCCCGTGGTTCAACGATGCCCTGCAGGGAGTGGAAAGCGATGAACCCGGCCGCCAGCAGCAACATGCCGGAGACGATGGCCGCCGCCAGGGGTTCGGCCTTGCCGTGGCCGTAGGGATGGTCTTCGTCTGGCGGCGTGTCGGCCACGACGAGTCCGCGCCAGACGATGATGGAGCTGAAGATGTCCGCGAGGGATTCCACGGCATCGGCGATGAGCGCCTGGGAATGGCCCAGAAAACCGGCCGCGAATTTGGCCACCGTGAGGGTGACATTCGCGGCCATGCCCAGAAAAGTGGCGCGGAGGCTACGTTGAAGGCGATTTTGCGGCACGAACCAATTTTGGCGGTTAACGGGCGGGAGTGGAAACTAAAAATGCGGCCGACTTTGGGGTTTTACCACCAGGGAAAAGCGATGATGGAGGATAGAAGGTGGAGGATGGCGACCAAGCGCGCATGTTGCGGCGCGCATGGCGGCCTTACTTGATTTGGAGACTCAGGTGGTGGCGTTCGATGGTGCCGCCCTCCTGCTCGGAAAGGTTGGCCAGCGCCTCGGCGTAATTGGCCAGCGCACGGATTTCCTGCGAGCGCGCGGCGGTCAGGTTGTTCTGGAGTTGCAGCACGGTGAAGGTGGTGCTTTTGCCGACGGCATATTTCTTCTGCTCGGCATCCAGGGCCGCCTCGGCATAGCTGCGGGCCTGCTTGGTGGCATCCACGCTTTCCAGGGCAGACTCGGACTGTTTCACGGCGTTGTCAATTTCCACCATGACATTCTGCTCGAGCTGTTTGAGTTTCAGCAGCAGTTGTTCGAGGTTGGCCTTGTCGGCCTTCAACGCGTTGCGGGGCCCGGTATTGCTCAACGGCATGGTCAGGATGGCGCCGTAGCTGTAAAAGGGCCGGTTGGCCCGGTTATACTGGCCGAAGGCATCGCTGAACTCCTTGCCAGCACCGTTGTAGCCGTAGGTGCCCTGCAAATCGAGTTCGGGAAAAAGCTGGTTGCGGTCAAACTTGAGGATAATGCCCTGTCTTTCGACATCCAGCTTGGCCTGCAACAGTTCGGGGCGCTGGGTCAGGCCCTTGCTCCAACTGTCCTGCACATCGAACAACTGCCGCACGGCGGTGAGCGTGGCGGACGGCGCGATGTCCTGGTCATGCCACTGGGCATAATTGTCCGTGATAAGATTCTTGAGCGCGTTCTGATCGGTGGCCAGCGTGTATTGCGCGGCAATCAGGTTGGCGCGGTTCTGGGCCACCTGCGCCTCGTCCTGCTGGACATCCAGCGGCGCGAGCGAACCGAACTGCACCCGCTGCTGGTCTTGATTTAACTGCGTCTGCGCCAGTTCCAGAGCCGTCTGCTGCACCTTGAGATTTTCGCGGGCGTAAATCAGCTCGTAATAGGCATTCTCCACCGCGGTGATGGAGGTAATGATCTGTAGGCGCAACTGCTGCTCGGAGCGTTTCAGGCTGTTTTTGGCAATGAGAATGTCCTTGCGGGTGGTGTCAATCCACGCGTTTTTCAGCAGGGGTTGAGTGACGCTCAAGCCAATCTGGCCGCCGGATTCCTCGCCGGTCGTGCCGTAGGTGTCCGCCACATTGCCGCTCAAATTATACATCGTGCCCAGGGGCAGCACGCCGTTGAGGCCCGAGTTGAAGGAATTTTTGTCGGAAACAATGATGCCGTTGGTGGAATTCGCCGCCCCGGTGTCATCGTGCGCGTGGCTGCCGCCCAGCGTCAGGGTGGGGTCATAGCTGCCATAGGCCACATAAACGTTGTAGAGGTTGATCTGGGGTTCATACCGCTCGAACTGCACGTCCAGATTGTGCCGGAGCGCCTCGCCAATGCAATCGGTGAGGGACATGACGCGCCCCGCCGGCAGATTGGTCTGCGCCCAAGCTCCCGGCGCGATGACGGCCAAGGCCAAACCCACACCCAGTGTTTTCATGTTGAGACAGACGCCACCCGGGGCGTTTAGGTAACCGGCCATTGGCCGGTTTTTATTTGGCCGCAGGCACTTCCGTGACCACGGCGTTCTTTTCAATCAAATCCAGCACCTTCTCGTGCAGCACCTGCTCGTAAAGTTCGTTCACGGCATTGCGCTTCTGCAAATCCTTCACGAACTGATCGAACGGCATCTGATACGTCTGGGCCAGTTGCTGGGCGCGGCGGACGACCTCGTCCTGCGATACCTGGAGTTTTTCCTGGTCGGCAATGCGGCCAACGAGGAAGGCAAACTTGACGCGTTCCTTGGCGTTGTTGGCGGCCACGGAATAAATCTGTTCCTTCTGCTCCTCAATCAACTCGCGCGTCAGGCCGCGCTGGGTGTTTTGGCGCACCAGATCATAGACCACGTTGCGGGTTTCATTGGCCACGGCGGTTTCGGGCAGGTCAAACTGCACCCGGCTCAGCAGCACCTGGACGGCCTGGGCGCGAATGGCCTTGCTGCGCGAATACTTCAGCTCATTTTCCAAATCCGTGCGGACGCCCGCGCGGAGTTTTTCGAGACTTTCCGCGCCGAATTTTTTGGCGAGTTCATCATCCACCGGCGGCAGCACTTTTTCCTTCACCTCGACGAGTTCGACCTCGTAAACGCCTTTCTTGCCCTGCAATTCGCGGGTCACGAAATCGGCGTCGAAGTCCACGTTCACTGTGCGCTTGTCGCCGGCTGACGCGCCAATCAACTGCTCGGCAAAGCCGGGGATGAAATTATTGCCGGTGGTTTCGACCCAGAAATTCTTCTGCTCAGTCAAACCCTTGGCGGTTGGAGCCAGTTCCGTAATGACTTTGCCCTCGCACGTGCCGTTGTAATTGACTACGGCGATATCGCCATTGGCCAAGGGCCGGGTGACGGTCTCAAACTTGGCGTGGTGGCCGCGGAGCAGGTCAAGGGCGTGATCCACATCGGCGTCCGTCACGGTCTTCATTTCGACCTGGGCCGGCAGGCACTTGTAGTCCGGCAGTTCAAAGTCGGGGGCGGTTTCGATGGTGGCGGCAAAAATCAGGGCCTGGCCGTGGTCAAATTGGATTTCCTCGATGTCGGGATAGCCGATGACCTTGAGCTTCTGCTCCTCGATGGCCTTGCGGTAGTGGTCGCCGATGAGCTTGCGCTTGGCCTCATCCTTGATTTCCGCGCCATATTTCTTCACGACCATGTCGCGGGGAGCCTTGCCCGGGCGGAAGCCCGGCAGGGCGGCCTGCTTTTGGAAGTTTTTCGTAATGTCCGCCAGCACCGCGTCCACGGCGGCTGCGTCCAGTTCCACCCGCACGAGCTTTTTGCACGGGGCCAAGTTTTCAACGGATACGTTCACAGTAAAAATGAGTTAAACGAGCCGTGCAGCATAGCCGAAGGGGGACGCCGCCGTCAATGCGATTCACCGGCCAAAACTTGCCGAAATTGCAACCGGGCGAAAATTTCGCTTGGCAACGGGAAAAATCGGCGTAGAACTGGAGGTGTTCTTTGAAAGGGTGGAAGTGATTCCACCCCCATTGCGGCAGGGTGCAGGAAACCCGGTGAAAATCCGGGACGGTTGCGCCACTGTATCAGCTACGAGTCCCAGAGCCACTGATGTCACTATCGGGAAGGCGGGATGAGGTTTGAAGCTGGAGTCAGGATATCTGTCCGGCCGCATTCGTCAGTTCCGAACGTTTCGGAACACTTCTCCGCAAAGAGAAGGATGGAGCCAGCCCGCCAGCCTGTTTGTTGGCGGGATTCGACGGATGCCTTCATTCCCCGATTTGCCGGAGCTTGAAGGTTTTTTTGTTTCCAGGACGGAAGCCCGCCTGGCGTGCGCCTGACACGCTCGGCTTGCCACCGCCCCTGCCTACGGCGAACTTTCAGCTTTGCGCTGGTCTCTCGCAGTCAATTGTTCCACCCCGCGCTGCCGGGTGGGAACCAAAAAGAAAGACCCGTGTAATGAAAGTGCTCCGTTTGCTGGCCCTGGCCAGCCTGTTCATCCTGTCCGCCAACGCCCGCGCCACCCTGATGCGGGAACAATTCACCACTGACCCGGCCCTCGACGGCTGGCAAATCTTTGGTGACACCAACCTGTTCCAGTGGGATTCCGTCAACCAGAGCCTTGACGTCACCTGGGACGGTTCCCAGACCAACAGCTACTTCTATCATCCGCTCGGCCGCACCTATACGACCAACGACAGCTTCTGCGTCCAGTTTGACCTCACGCTGACCAACACGGTGGCGGTCGGCTATTTCCAGGTGGCGGTCGGCCTCTGCAACCTGGCTGAGGCGACCTCGACAAACTTTTCGCGGGCAAACGTTACCTCGCCGGACTTGTTCGAATTTGACTACTATCCCGACGGCCCGGCCAGCTGGGGGCCGTCCATTGACGCCACCTTGGTGGATTCCCACAACAAATTTTATTTCGCCTTCGACGCCACCCAACCGCTGCCCAAAAATGTTCCCTGCCACGTGGTGCTGGTGCATCTGGCCAACACCGCCACCATCAGTGGCACGGTGTTCACCAATGGCCAGGTGATGACCACGCTGCCCAACCTTGATCCTTACGGGGCGGCTGGCTTCCAACTCGACACCCTAGCCATTGAAAATTACACCACACTGGACGACACCTACGGTGATTCGCTGTTCGCGCAGGGCAGCGTGGGCAACCTCAGTTTTGCTTCCCCCCTGCCGGTTGGGCTGGTGCACCCGACCGCCGCCGGCCAGGTGCAGGTTGGCAGCGATACCAACTGGCTCTACACGCTGGAGCGAACCGCCGATTTTCAAACCTGGACCGTGGCTTCGCCCACTTTCCCGGGCAACGGCACCAACCTGCTGCTACAGGCAACCAATGTGCCGGCCGACAAGGCGTTTTATCGCGTCCGCGCCGACCTCCCGTAAGCCGATGGACTTGACCAACCCCAACCGATGCCCGTTGTGCGGCGGGGCGAACGAATGCCAGATGTGTTCGTCCACCGCCGGCCACGGGCCGTGCTGGTGTTTCACCACGGAAATCCCGGCAGCCCTGCTCGCCCGGGTGCCGGCCGCGCAGCGCAACCGCGCCTGCATCTGCCGCCATTGCGTCACGGCCTTTCATGCGCAACCGCCGCGCCCGGTGCGGTTGGCGCGGACGGAGACCGCCTTCACGTTGATTGAACTGCTGGTGGTCATGGCCATCATTGCCATTCTGACCACGCTGCTGCTGCCGGCGCTGGCGCGGGCGCGCACGGTTGCCCAACGCGCCGACTGCGTGAGCAATCTGCGCCAACTCGGCTTGGCGACGGAAATGTATCTGGGTGACTATGGCGGCTGTTATTTCAACCGCTGCGCCGTGCCCACCGCCACTGGCCAGCAATGGTGGTTCGGCTGGCTCGAGGGCACCCAGGCACGGGAAGGCCAGCGTACCTTCAATCTGGCCACCGGCGTCCTCTGGCCGTATTTGCACGGCAGCGACGTGCGTCTTTGCCCGTCGCCCGTGTGGCATTCCGCGCAGTTCAAGCTCAAGGGCACCAACGTGATCTTCAGCTACGGCTGCAACGCGTATCTGTTCGCCGCGCAAAACCGGAGTCCCATCAGCGCCAGTGTTATCACCCGGCCGGCGGACACCGCGCTGCTGGCAGACACCGCGCAGGTAAACACTTTCCAAGCCCCGGCCTCCGCCGCGAACCCGATGTTTGAGGAATGGTATTATTTCGACCTAGAGACGAATTACGCCAATGCCAATAATTCGCCCAACAGCCAATTCCGCCATGAAGGACAGGCGAATGTAACGTTTGCCGACGGCCATGTGGCCATGGAAAAGCCTGTGCCGGGTTCTTGGGATAAACGCCTGCCGTCGGCATTTGTTGGCCAGTTGCGCCCGGAAATCGTGGCCATTCCCTGAGTGTGCGGAGCGCAGAGCATTGCGCTGGGAAATTTCTGCAAAAGTCGTGTTTTTTGTAGCGGCGGTCTGTGACCGCCGTGCTGCTTTCGGTTTTGCGCGCATCGACGGCGGTCGCAGCCCCCGCTACAGGCTTTTGCAGAGATTTTGCTGGGTGTTATAAAGCAGTGCCCTCAGCGGGAAACACGCGGAGCAATGCTCCGCGCTCCGTTAAAATCGTTCAGATATAACTCGCGGCCTCGGGCGGCACGTTCCCGCCGTTCACCAGGAACAGCACCGCCATGCGCACGGCCAAACCATTCGTCACCTGCTCCAGAATCACCGAACGCCCGCAGTCCGCAATCTCGCTGTCAATTTCCACGCCCCGGTTGATCGGGCCGGGATGCATGATGAGCGCGTCCGACCGCGTCCGCGCCAGACGCTCTTTGTTCAGGCCGAACATCTGGGTGTATTCGCCAATCCCCGGAAACATCGTCTTGCGCTGGCGCTCGTGCTGGATGCGCAGCAGGTTGATGATGTCCGCGTCGCGGATGGCCTCATCCACGTCATGCGTCACCCGGCAGCCCATGAGCTCGAAAGTTTTGGGCACCAGCGTCGAGGGGCCGCAAAGCGTGACGTTCGCGCCGAGTTTCAGCAACGCCCAGATATCCGACCGTGCCACGCGGCTGTAAAGGATGTCGCCCAAAATGGTCACGTTCAGCCCGGCAATCCGCCCTTTTTTTTCGCGGATGGTAAAGGTGTCCAGCAGTGCCTGGGTGGGATGCTCGTGCGCACCGTCGCCGGCATTGATGACGTGTGCATCCAACACGCGGGAAAGAAAATGCGGCGCGCCGCTCGCGCTGTGGCGGATGATGATGAAATCCGCGTTCAACGCCTGCAGGTTCAGCGCAGTGTCCTTGAGCGTCTCGCCTTTTTTCAACGACGAGGCTTCGGTGGAAAAATTGATGACGTCCGCGGACAGCCGTTGGGCGGCCAGCTCAAAGCTGATGCGGGTGCGCGTGGACGGTTCCACGAAGAGGTTCACCACGGTCTTGCCGCGCAGTGCCGGCACCTTCTTGATGGCCCGCTGGCCGACCGCCTTGAAGCTGCGGGCGGTATCCAGAATGGTGGTGATCTCCTCTGCCGAGAGGGATTCGATGTCCAGCAGATGTTTGCGGTTCCAGCTCATGATCAGGTGCGGGGGGACGGCCGGGAATTTTTCAGCAACAACACCTCGTCCCGCGCCGCGCCGGCTTCGGTGAGGAGGAGCATGATTTTTTCGTCCAGCGAAGTAGGCACGTTCTTGCCCACAAAATCCGCCTTCACCGGCAGTTCGCGGTGGCCCCGATCCACGAGCACGGCGAGCTGGATTTTCTTGGGCCGGCCCAGGTCGTTCAGGGCATCCATGGCCGCGCGCGTCGTGCGGCCGCTAAAGAGCACGTCATCCACCAGCACCACCACCTTGCCGTCCACGTCGAAGGGGATGTCGGTGGGATGAACCGTCGGGGCCATCCGCTGGTGCAGGTCATCCCGGTGCAGGGTCACGTCCAGGATGCCGACGGGCACGGGGTGGTTCCAGATGCTGGCGAGGGTTTGGGCCAACCGGGCGGCCAGGTGGTCACCGCCCACGGGGATGCCCAGCAGCACCACTTCGGGGCTGTGGACATTGCGCTCGGCAATCTCATGGGCAATGCGGACGAGGGCGCGCCGGATGGCGGGGGCGTCGAGGATGACCGTGGGCTCAGACATAAAAAAACGCGAACCGGTTCCGCCGGGCGGAACGGATTCGCGAAATGGGGTTGGCTTTCATGTTTCCCTTTGCCGCCTCGCCGGGCCGCCTTAAAGGAACGGGTGGTTCGTTCAGTGGGTGGTCATTTGCCGGGCTTTGCGCCAACTGGCGCGGTGGTTGATGATCCAATCCGTCAGGGCACGTTCAAAGCCGATGTCATACCCGGCCTTTTCCGATTCAATCCATTTGTGCCGGAGGATTTCCTCCCGCTCTGCCTGAAACTCGCGGTATAGGGTGGAGTTCTTTAGCAAATCGCTCGCCGATGATGATTCTTTGACAGCGTTCGACATGAGATAATTTATTATGTCTGCCAAGTTAAATCCCGGCAACATCGCTGGCAACCGAAAACTCAAACGAAATCCGGTTCACTATCGCAAGTCATTGCCATTCAACTTAATTCATCCGGCTGATCTGCCCCAGTGCGGACGATTCCGAAACACCGGTCGGTCGGCGACGGCGGATGGCGGGCGAAGCACGCGCGCCTTTGCCGGTGGCGGGTCAAAGGGCGAAGGGGCCGGCCCGGGTCGGAAAAAATGTCTGCAATTCTGTCTTGAATTGTCCGGCCCTTTCGCATCATGCTCATGCACTTTATGGATTTGGCCGACATCTTGGGGCGGGAACAGATTGTTCCGGAACTGCGGGCGACGAACCGGTGGGAAGCCATTGACGAGCTGATTGAAAACCTGGTGACCACCGGCAAGATTCAGCCCGGCGACCGGGATGCAGTGACCGCCGCCGTGAAGAAGCGCGAGACTTCCATGTCCACCGGCATTGGGTTTGGCATCGGTATCCCCCACGCCTCCACGGATTTGATTTACGAAGTCGTGGGCGCGCTGGGCCGCTCGCCCAAGGGGGTGCAGTTTGACTCCCTCGACAACCAGCCGGTCAAGCTTGTCATGCTCTTCCTCGTGCCCCAGGGCCAGTTTCAAAAACATCTGCACACGCTCGCCAACATCGCCAAACTGCTGCACAAGGCCGATTTTCGCGAGGCGCTGGAAAAATCCGCCAATGCGGACACCATGCTCGCCGTCATCCGCGAACACGGGAAGAAGTAGTCGCCTGCTCGCTCCGGACGGCAAGCTGCCGCCCTCCCCGGCTGCAGAAATACCGAACGCCACATTGCCGGGTCAGGGATTCACCCCGTTTGAATAATGGCAAGAAATGCGCTTTTCTCCCCCGCCGCCGGGAATTAACATGGCGACATGAATTTGCCCGGTTTTCCCGTGGTTCGCCCGCGTCGCCTGCGCTCATCCACCGCTCTGCGCCGCTTGGTGGCCGAAACGCACCTGAACGTCTCCCAGCTCGTCCTGCCGCTCTTTGCCCGCGCCGGCAAAAAGCTCCGGCATGAAATCGGCTCCATGCCCGGCGTCTTCCAGCTCTCGCCGGATGAAATTGTGCGCGAGGCCACGACGGCCCATGCGGCCGGCATTCCCGCCGTGTTGCTGTTTGGCATCCCGGACAAAAAGGACGCCCGGGCCAGCGGCGCTTACGCGAAAAACGGTATTGTGCAGCAGACCACGCGCCTGCTCAAAAAGGAACTGCCCGGCCTGCTGGTCATTACCGATGTCTGCCTGTGCGAATACATGGATCATGGCCACTGCGGGATTGTCCACGGCGGAAAAATTCTGAACGACCCCTCGCTGAAACTGCTGGCGCGCACGGCGGCCAGCCAGGCTGAGGCGGGCGCGGATATTGTGGCCCCGAGCGACATGATGGACGGCCGGGTGCGGGCCATCCGCGCGGAATTGGACAACAACGGCCTGGCCGACACGCCCATCATGAGCTACGCGGCCAAGTTCGCCTCCGCCTTCTACGGCCCGTTTCGCGAGGCGGCGGAATCCACGCCCCAATTTGGCGACCGGCGGAGCTACCAGATGGATGCGGCGAACGCAAACGAGGCGCTGCGCGAAACCGCGCTGGACATCGCCGAGGGCGCGGACATGGTCATGGTCAAGCCGGCCTTGGCGTATCTGGACATCATTCGCCGGGTGAAGACGGAATTCGGCCTGCCCACCGCCGCCTACGCCGTGAGCGGCGAGTATGCCATGGTCAAGGCGGCAGCCGCCAAAGGCTGGATTGACGAGCGCGCCGTGACCCTGGAAAGTCTGCTGGCCATGCGCCGCGCGGGCGCGGACATCCTCATCACCTACGCCGCCCTGGACGTGGCGAAGTGGCTGCGCTAATTTAAACCATTATGACCGGCGGAAGCTGACGGAGGGAATATTCTCCCGCCACCCGCCATTTGCCCCGACTTCCGGCTTGCTTGCCGGGGGCGGGTCTGGTGAAATTCAGCGGCACGCGCGATGCAACCTACCCATAACCAAAACCAGCCGAAACATTATTGCGGCGTCTTCGGCATTTTCGGCCATCCGAACGCCGCCGAACTCGCCTACTACGGTCTCTACGCCCTCCAGCACCGGGGGCAGGAGAGCGCCGGCATTGTCACCGCCCACGACGGGCAGTTCTTCAAGCACCATGGCATGGGTCTGGTGCCGCAAATCTTCAATGGCGAAATCCTCCACGCCCTCGTAGGCGACCGCGCCATCGGCCACACCCGCTATTCCACCACCGGCACCTCGAACCTCCGCAACGCCCAGCCGCTCACCGTGGACTGCGCCCGCGGCCAGATTGCCGTGGCCCACAACGGCAATCTCACCAACGCCGCCCAGTTGCGCGACGAGTTGGAAAACCGCGGCCTGGTCTTTCAGACCACCGTGGACAGCGAAATCATCATCATGATGCTCGCCCAGCCGCAGATTGACGGGATGCATAATTCCCTCGTCCGTACGCTCCGCCGCATCGAGGGCGCCTATTCGCTGGTCATCATGACCGAGCGCGAGTTGATTGGTGCCCGCGATCCTCACGGCTTCCGTCCCCTCTCCCTCGGGCGCACGGATAACGGCGCCTGGGTGCTTTCCAGCGAGACCACCGCCTTTGACCTCATCCATGCCCAATTTGTCCGCGACGTGCAGCCGGGTGAGATTGTCATCATCAATGAGAAGGGCGTCACCAGCATCCAAGCCTTTCCCGAGCAGACCAAGCGCGCCTTCTGCATCTTTGAATACGTCTATTTTGCCCGCCCGGACAGCATGATCAACGGCCACACCGTTTATGAAGTCCGCAAGGAAATGGGCCGTCAACTCGCCCGCGAGCACAATGTCAAAGCCGACCTCATCATCCCCGTGCCGGACAGCGGCGTCTGCGCCGCCATGGGCTATTCCGAGCAGTCCGGCATTCCCTACGAGATGGCCTTCATCCGCAACCATTACGTGGGCCGCAGCTTCCTCCAGCCCACCCAGCTCATCCGCGATTTCAACGTCCGCGTGAAGCTCAACCTCATCGAATCCCTGGTCAAGGACAAGCGGGTCATCATTGTGGATGACTCCATCGTGCGCGGCACCACCTGCCGTTCGCGCGTCAAGACGCTCAAGGAGGCCGGCGCCAAGGAAGTGCACGTGGCTGTGAGCTGCCCGCCCCACATGCATCCGTGCGTGTATGGCATTGATTTTCCCGACCGCAGCAAGCTGATGGCCGCCACCAACACGGTGGATGAAATCCGCAAGTATCTGAACGCCGATTCCCTCCACTACCTCACCATGGACGGCATGGTGGCCGCCACTGGCCAGAAGCGTGACGCCTTCTGCCTGGCCTGCTACGACGGTGTCTATCCGGTGCCCTACGATGCCCGGCTGAACAAGCACATCATCGAGCGCCGCCGCAAGCAGACCATGACGCTCGGCGAGGCGATGATCAAGGAAGACGACCAAATCAAGCTACCGAAGATTTGATGTGCGGGGCTTTTCTCCAACATTTTAAAAATTGAGGGATGGGGTTAGTGTCAACGCCCGCCCTCACCTGTATCCTCTCCCCCGGGGAGAGGATTTCACCTGGCGCATTACAAGCCGGTTCGTCGAGCCGTCCGACCGCTCCAGCGACTTGGCGGTTCCAAAAAGCGGCAACCGTTTCTCCTGCTCCTGGGGGAGAAGGCCGGGATGAGGGCGGGCGATACCAGCTTACTGCCTCCGGTTGCCATTCGGCCACTTCAGCGACCTGATTGTTTTCCTAAGCCCAACACCTCGAAAATCACGGCTTGAAGTCGGTTCCAAACCGGGCAATCATGTCCGCGTAGAATAAATGTCCACCGTTCGCAAGACTTGGGAAACGTTTGAAGCCATGCGTGCCGCCGCCGAAGCTGGCGATGCGCAGGCGCAATGCTATCTCGGCGTCTGCTTTCAAAACGGCCAGGGCGTGGCCCAGGATCACACCGAGGCCGTGAAATGGCTCCGCCGGTCCGCCCAACAAAACGATCCGGTGGCCCAGTGCTATCTGGGTGTCTGCTATTTGAGCGGCGCGGGTGTGCCGCAGGAATTTGGCGAAGCGGCCAAATGGCTGCGCGAGGCCGCCGAACAGGGCGACCCGGCGGCGGAATTTAACCTGGGCATGCTCTACGAAACTGGCCAGGGCGTCCCCCAGAATTTTGCCGAGGCTGTGAAATGGTATCGCGAAGCTGCCGAGCGCGGCTATCCGGCCGCCCAGTTCAATCTTGGGGTCTTTTACGAAACCGGCCAGGTGGTGCCGCAGGATTTCACGGAGGCGGCCCGCTGGTATCTCGCCGCCGCCGAACAGGAACTTGCCCCCGCCCAGTGCAATCTGGGCCTCTGTTACCAGACCGGGCGCGGCGTGCCGCAGGATACCAGCCAAGCGGTTCGCTGGTTCATCCGCGCCGCACGCCAAGGCGACAAAACCGCCCAGCACAATCTCGGTGTCCACTATGCCTCCATTGAGGCCGCCCTTGAGGCCACTGAAGAAGCAGCTGCAGCGGAATAGCCGGCAGGTTTTGGGGTCGATGGTGAGCGCCGGAACCGACGGCGGTGGAACGGGAAAAATGCGCCGCGCCCAATGACTTCCCCCTGAACCCTGAATCCTTGAGCCTGAACCCTTCCCGCAAATTTCCCGAATCGGCCCGGTTTTTCGCAAAAATCGGCTTTTGGCCGGGGGCGGTTTATGGTGAAATGCGTTCACCATGAGTTTTTATGACAAATTGAAGTTTGATGCCAGCGGTCTCATCCCGGCCATCATTCAGGAGCAAAAATCCGGCCGCGTCGTCATGATGGCGTGGATGAACCGCGCCTCTCTGGAAAGCACCATTGCCACCGGCAAAACCCACTTTTGGAGCCGGTCCCGCCAGAAATACTGGATGAAGGGAGAGGAAAGCGGCAACACCCAGACGGTCAAGAACATTGCGTTTGACTGCGATGGCGACACGTTGCTCATCCAGGTGGAGCAAAACGGCCCCGCCTGCCACGAGGGCTACCAGTCCTGTTTCTTCCGCTCCATCGAGGGCCAGGGCGAGACCTTTAAAATTACCGAGCCGCAGTTGTTGACGCCGGAGCAGATTTACGGCAAAAAGAAGTGATGGATGTAGCCGTCCCATTCGCCAGCCACACGTATCTTGCGATACTGATAGTGCTGGTGTTCTCACGGGGGATGGATTTTCTCAGCACTTGGATCGCCACGCCCAACCTGGCGCTGGAGGGCAATCCCATCGCCAAAAAGCTGGGCTGGACCTGGGGATTGGTGGTGAACGGGGTGATTGTGTTTCTGCTGGCCTGCTGGCCGGCCCCGGCCGTGGTCGTCGCCACGGCCAGCCTGCTGGTGGCGGCGCGCAACTTTCAATCCGCCTGGCTCATGCGGTCACTGGGCGAGACGCAGTATCGCAAGTGGCATGTGGATCGCATTCGCGGCACGCGGCTGCGGCTGTTTCTCTTCTGTCTGGCGGGCAACACCCTGCTGACCGCCGCCGTGGGGGCGGGTTTGATTCTTGCCAGCCCCCCGGAATTATTGCTGCCGATGGCCATTGGCATGGGGATAATCGCGTATGCCATCGCGGTGGCGTTCTACACGCTGCTGGGTGTCTGGAACATCCGCCGCGCCACGCGCCGGCAAGATCGCATCCTCACCGCCCTGCCCGGCCGCCGCCTGCCGGTGGAAACGCTGGTGGTGGAAGTGTGCGCCCCGCCGCCCACGCCGGAGCCGTGAGGGGTGGTACAAGGTTGAATAGTTGCATAGTTGCATAGTTGCATAGTTGTATGGTTGGTGCGCCCGGCGTTTTCCCCCCATGTAACAATTCAACGATTCAACCCTGTACCCCCCCGCCCCCCAATTCCCCTTTCGTTTTGCCCGGGGCCGGATAATACTGTCGGCACCGTTATGTATTCACCGACGCCCGAAGAATTCCAGAAGCTGGCCGCGCAGGGGAACCTGATTCCCGTCACGCGGCGGATTCTGGCCGACTTGGAAACGCCGCTCTCCGCCTACCGCAAAATCAGCGGCAATGGCGAGTCTTTCCTCTTTGAATCCATCGAGGGCGGCGAACACCTGAACCGCTACTCGTTCGTGGGCTGCAATCCCCGCGCGGTCATCCGCCAGGATGGCCAGCATGTCCAGACCATCGCGAACGGCCGCATCACGGAAAGTCTCATGATTGGCCGGGACGTGAAGGACGGCCTCGAAGCCGTCGCCCGCCTGATGGCCAAATACCGCGCCGTGACCGTGCCCGGCCTGCCCCGCTTCACCGGCGGCGCCGTCGGCTTCATCGGCTATGAATTCATCCACGATGTCGAACCCGTGGTGCCCCGCCCGGAACACGACGAACTCAAGGTGCCGGTGCTGTATTTCCTGGTGGCGGATCAGTTGCTGATTTTTGACCGTGTGGCCCAGACCATCACCATCTTGGTGAACGCCATATTGGAGGATGCCGACTCTCCCGCCGAGGCCTACGAGAATGCCGTGGGCGAAATCGAACGGCTCGTCTCGCTGCTGGAGCAGCCCAGCGAATCCGCGCCCGTGGGCGTGCCGCCGGAGATTCCGCCGCTGGCGTTCGTCTCCAACCAGACACCGGAGAAGTTCGCGGCCAATGTCGAGGCGGCCAAGCAATTCATCACCGCCGGCGACATCATTCAGGTGGTCGGGTCGCAGCGGTTTTCCGCGCCGGTCACGGCCGCGCCGCTGGACATCTACCGCGCCGCACGCCACATTAACCCCTCGCCCTACATGTTTCTGCTGGAGTTGAACGGCTTTGCGCTGGTGGGGGCCTCCCCGGAAATCCATGTGCGCTGCGAGGAAGGCAGCGTGGAAATCCGCCCCATCGCCGGCACCCGCCGTCGGGGCAAAAATCCCGAGGAAGACCTGGCCCTGGAAAAAGAGCTGCTGGCTGACCCCAAGGAACGCGCGGAACACGTGATGCTGGTGGACCTCGCCCGCAACGACATCGGCCGCGTGTGCGATTTCGGCAGCGTGCAGGTGACGGATTTGATGTTCATCGAGCGTTACAGCCACGTCATGCACATTGTCTCGCAGGTGGAGGGCAAGTTGTCTGCGGACAAGACGCCCTACGACCTGATGCGCGCCACCTTCCCGGCGGGCACCGTGAGCGGCGCACCGAAGATTCGCGCCATGCAGATCATTTCCGAATTGGAGCAGACCACGCGCGGCACCTACGCGGGCGCGGTGGGCTATTTTTCCTTCAACGGCAACCTCGATACGTGCATCACCATCCGCACCGCGCTCATCAAAGATGGCCAAGCCTACGTGCAGGCCGGCGGCGGCTGGGTGAACGATTCCACGCCCGAGGGCGAATTTCAGGAGACCGTAAACAAGTCCATGGCCATGCGCAAAGCCATCGCCCTAGCGGAGAGTTTTGCCCGCACCTTTTGAGCACCGAAGGTGCGCCCCACCCAGCAGACCAGAGCAACGCCCGGGGTTTGACGTCGTGAAAATCATCAGCCCTGAAAGGGCGGCTTAATCCCGAACGATGCAGTTCAGCCACGGATGAACACGGATCGACACGGATAAAAATCGGGGTCAGCGGCGGTTTTAGAGCGCTGGGCATGCGGCACTCTTTGGTTAGCCGAGGATGCCCGTTCGGAATGGCCTTCCCATCCGTGTTTATCCGTGTTTATCCGTGGCCAAGAAATGTTTCCAACTGCATCGTTGGGTTTATCCACCAGCACCGTCTCACTTCGGCGTTTGGCCGGCGGCGAGCAGTTCGCCCAGCAGGTGCGAACCTTTGGGCACGATGGTGATGGTCGCCTGGCCGCCGGTCAGGTTCTGCGTTTCTAACACCTGGAACAGGGCTGCGGACACGTCGGCATCCTCGGAGATTTTCTGGAGCGCGGCACCGACAATCTGCGGGCGCATGGCGGCGGCCTTGGCGAACTCCACGGCGGCCTGCTGCTCGGCCGTGCTGGTGATGATGTTCACCTGATTCGCGCCGTCCTGCTTGATGGCGGCCGTCACCTGCCGGAGCCGGTTCACGACCTTTTCCTCAATCTGCCGGATCATGGCGACATCGCGGAAATGCACCTTGCGGATATACACAGAGCCGAGGCTGTAGCCCCACTCCTGCGATTGCGGCGTCACTTCGGTGCGCACGGTCAGGCTCATGGGATGCCGGTTCTCCAGCATGTCCGCGAGCTTCAAGTTGCTCAGGCAGCGGACGGTGGCGTTGCTCACGTTCGCGCCAAGCGAACCGCGCGGGTCGGCGTTCTTGAAGAGATAGGCCACGGGGTCGCTGATATACATTTCATACCAGACGCCGATGCCCATGGGCGCGCCCTCCTCGGAATTGACCGGGTTGCTGCGGAGATATTCCTGGTCCAACCGCAAGTCGAGCACATGGCACTTACCGAAGAGGTTTACCAGCGGTGCTTTGATGCCCAGCTTCAGGATGAGAAAATGCAGGCCCGGCTCGTCAATCACCGCGAGCACCTTGCCGAAGAGCACATAGACCTTGCACCGGCGCTCTTCCACAATGGTGTAAATCCCGAGCAGCCGCACGATGCCAAAGAACATCGGCACCAGCACAAACAGGGCGAAAAACGTGATGACCGCCGCCAGCAGAAATTGTAGGAACGGGGAGTTGACGGGGAAATTATTCATGGCCGGCCTCCAGGATGACGTTTTTGGCTTCGCTGAACAGTTTCAGGCGCACGTTGCGCACATAGGCATTGAGGGCCCCGGGGCCGCTCCGTTTCAAATCGTTGAGCTGTTCGGCCAGGGCCACCACGGGCTGCACTTCGGCCTGGGCGCGGAGCGTCTCGATTTCCACCGCGCGCCGCGACTGCACAATCTTCTGGTCGGCGCCAGCCTGCGCGAGGCTGATGTCCGACGACACCTGGTTGTGGGCGGTGTTGATGGCCGCCAGTGCGGATTCCACCTCCGGGGGCGGGTCAATGCCGGTAATCAGCGAGGCCTCCAGCAGAATGCCGTAGCGCGCCGCCGAGGAGGCGCATTCGGTGTCCATGTGGTTGTTGATATCGCTCAGATTTTTGCGGAGGTCATTGATGGAAATGCCGATGGCCACGGGCGCGGCGGGTTCGCCGGTGTCGGCCCCGGCCGGGGC